>ENA-OQJB01000747-OQJB01000747.1-human-gut-metagenome-genome-assembly--contig:-NODE-747-length-13308-cov-4.322130_pt1 | contig 13308 bp, 8 predicted proteins | sample MGYA00242599_ERZ504765 | MGnify/ENA primary metagenome ERZ504765 (study PRJEB26092, sample SAMD00036354) | human gut metagenome | host: Homo sapiens | study: EMG produced TPA metagenomics assembly of...
TAATTTCCTAGTCCTTGTTCCACTCCTTCCCAGTCGATATTCATATAGTAAGGCAGATGGGAGGACCATAAGCAAAGTACTGTGAAACAGAAAGTCAAATTATTCTGATTGTATTTCAAGAGGAGCTGGTAAAAGGGACACCATTAGCTAATATGTCAGTAAATACGATCGAACGGACCTTGCCACGCACCTCGTCCACACGTTTCGGATCGACATAAATCAGTCCTTTAGTGTTACCAAACCACAATAGTCCTTTTTCATCTTTATAAGCAGCTCCATTCGTAAAAGTTGGTCCCGGCACTCCATCATTGAAAGTGAAAGCATCATATTCCTCTCCCTCTTCTTTGATACGCAATAACCCGTCATTGCAAGCCACCCACAACCAGCCTTGGTTATCTTCTATAACAGACATTAGCGAGTTGTCCGGAAGAGTAGAAAAGATAGAGCGGTTCTGGAAACGGTCCATCGTTAAAGTGGATGTAAACAGGCTTCCTTTCTCACGGATAAAATAGAGGTTGTGTTCAGCATCTTCGTAGATAGTACGAACCTTATCTTTATTCACGAATCCTTCGGGAAAGACATTGGAACGCAAACTTTGGGAAGCCGGGTCGTAAATACACATACCGGTTTCGGTAGCAATCCATCCTTTGCCGGTAGAGTCAAAACTGACTTCATACACATTGCCTTCCGGCAGTTGGGAGTTGGCACTGGTGAAGCTCTTTATCTGCTTTGTCTGTCCGTTATAGCTGAACAGCCCTTGCGAAGTACCTATCCAAAGATTTCCTTTGGCATCCGGTTTCACACAGAAGATATGTCCTTTCTGGAAAAGCTCCGTATCACCTTGGGCAAAATATTTCAGAGACAGCGTTTCCGGATTCAATACCATCATACCGCCACCATACGTACCGATGTAATATTCTCCTTGATAGAAGCAGATTGTCAGTATCAAATCCGAGGTCAAGACGGGTTTTACAAAACTCTTCACTACTCCGGTAGCTTCGTTTATATAAAACAAGCCGTCACGCGAACCGATGACCTTCTCTTGCCCTTTGTTTACAAAAGAACGGATGGAAAGATTGGCCGAATTAAACAAAGGTGGATAATCATACGTACGGAAAAGGCCGTTCTGATAGAGTGAATAATCCAGTCCTGCCTGAAAATGCCCCACCCAGACGGCACCTCTATCATCTATAAGTAAGGAATAAATAGAATTACTGCGAATTCCTTCCTTATCATTGACATCATGGTAAAAACGACGTGTCACTTGTTGGTCTTTGTGTGAAAGGAAGTGTACGCCATTGCCGTCAGTAGCTATATACACAGTCCCTTTACCATCGCTGGAAATATCGGAAATGACATCGCACCCCAAAGATACCGCATGAGAGAATGATTCCTTCTTTATATCGAAACGTACTACACCTTGGCTCATTGTACCGAGATAGAGCGTTTCGCCGATACGAGTAAGGCAACGGAAATAATCGGCTTCGGGCACATTCTCCTGAAAATGCCAGGAATCAATCTTGCCGTCTTTCAGTGAATAAGAGAACAATCCCTGTACCGTGGCCAACCATAATACGGTTTTATCTTCATTCAGACAAATATCCATGATTCTGTTACAGGCGGCAAGCATATTCCGGTCTGTCAAGACTTGAAGCAACTGACCGTCTTTATGAATGAATAAGCCTTTCTCTGTGCCGATATAAAGAATATCTCCATCGGCCAGTAACGTATTGACGGCAAAGTCTATCTTTTCGGGGACAATCCTTTCCAATTGGCTGTTTGGGCGATTCAACCGCCAAAGCCCGATTCCGTTTCCCACCCAAAGTTGTTTATTGGATGTTTCCGTAACACTGTTTACCCGTTTCTTTCTTCCCGACTCAATGCCACGGAATTCAAAATGGCGCACTTTCACACCATCAAAACGGTCGAGGCAATTATCCGTCCCCAACCATACAAAACCTTCGGAATCTTTATAAATGGCATTCACCAACAGTCCGGATAGCCCGTCGGACATGACGACATTACGGAATGTATAGTTTTGGGCTTGTAGATTACCCCCACAAGCCAAATATATTAATATAAGAATCAGATATTTAATCGTGTTCTTCACTTACAACTGCTTCCTTTCATATTAAACATGTGACAAACATACATAAAAATCTCCAAAAGAGCACATTCCTTTTTTAAAAAAGTAGCCCCTTCGTATTCTCTATATGTACATAACTAAATACGAAGGGGGTAAATAATTTACTCAATACAATCCAAATAAAAACAAAAGTCCCGAACCAAATAAATGGAATGGGACTTTTTATTATTGCAAAATAACCTAAATCATAAAGCAGGTTTAAGCTCAATCGTTAATCCTAAAGCATTTATGATACGATAGAAAGTAGCAACACTCGGAACTGTAATGCCTTTCTCAATGCGTGAGATGTATGATTTGTTGGCACCGATACGTTTTGCAAGCTCTTCCTGCGTCAATCTGGCATTCTTTCGCGCATCCAAAAGTATTTGACTCGTATAAAAAGCATAAGCTTCTTCGTCAAACTTCGCACGTTCAGGAGTGCCCAGTGCTCCATACTGTGCTTCTAACACAGCACTGTAATCAACGATTTGATGATTGTTTGTCTCCATAATAAGCCTCCTTTATTTTTAACGCCTTTTCTATCTCTCCTGATGGTGTCTTCTGACTCTTTTTCTGAAAGCCATTGAATAAGACATAATCTTACGTTTCATATTACAAATATACGCCAAGTTGTACAATTATGCAACCTGGCGTTAGATTTTAACAGTAAAAAAGACTATAATCATTTCTTTTGCCGTACTCCATCCTTCCCGTTTCAGTAGTTCTGTCTCTTCCCGATTAGGAGAATGTGGAGAACCCATAGCGCAATACTTATCAATCACATTTCCATTATCTCTATGCTATTCTAATTATTTATCAGTCTATCAATTCAATCATATAGCTATAAACATATTTTTTATCAAGCAAACGATATTTATTGTGTGGATACATCCCCCAACTATTATCACCGCCTAATCCGCGTTGCTTCAAATCAACATGCAGGAAAATATTCTTTTGCGGAACAATATCAATGGTATGCTGCAATTTGCGGGTCAAACCGGGGTCAAGGTCTTCCGGTGAGAAATGCAGAGCGGAAAATGCGATAGGTTGCAGACCTGTAATCTTCACTCCCTCTCCTTCACTATTCAATAAAGCCAGCCAACGAACATCCGTTTTATTTCCGGTTTCCTGTGGACGTATATACCAATAGAACTGATTGTCGACTTTATCCTCATATCGCCCGATGAACGAGCTTGAATAACGGTCGATGTAGTTTTCAAAAGGTCCCCTACCATAATAAGTCAGATTTTCATAGGGTTGTTGCAATTCCATCCGCATACCGAAGCGAGGAAGTTCAGGAAGTCTCGTTCCTGTCAAGTCAATACTTCCTGTCACAATAATAGATGCATTATTACGTATCAAATATTCTATCGTGTAAGGAACTTGAATGTCACTTAATATCCAATCAATTTTTATGGACAATCCTTTTTCGTTCTTTTCCTCTATAACCACGTTCTTCACATAACGGTTCACATGCGCTGTCCGCCAGACACCTGCCAACCAGGGCATTTTATTCCCGAAATCATTATCAACCGGAGCACGCCAAAAAGCCGGTTCCGGATATTGCTTAATGGGTTGTTTGCCGTTTATGCTATAATTAAACAGCACTCCTTTTTTCAAATCAATCTTACCGGAGACGGCATCCGACTGAAAAGATAAAACATTGTCTTTCGTTTCATAAGACAACTTACCCGAACAAGCCGAAAGAGAAGCAAAGAAACTGCCTCTATTTAGCTTTATCTGTTCCTTAGCCACTTCATAATGTACAGGAATTAAATCGGTAGCAACCTTTGTATAGGCATAGAGGTTGAGAAAATATTCATTTCCATCTTCCGGAATGACTGGAAGATTCAATCGTACCTCTTTTTCCGCATGAGGTTTTAATTCAACATTGAAATTTCCTGTAGAGAATTTCTCTCCGTTCTTATATACTTCCCAAGTAAAAGCATATTCATTCAGATTGGTAAAATCATAACGATTCCTGATTGAAACAATCCCTTTACTCAAATCTTTCGCGTTAAACTGAATGTACTGATAGACTTTCTTTACTTCATACGCTTGTGGTTTGGGAATGCCATTAGCAGAAATTAAGCCGTCGGTTCCTGTATTTAATTCCCCTTTCCTATCTTCCAGCCATTTATAACTTCCCATTTTTCCATTGTACGTCCAGTAGATGCGTCCGTCTCCCGGTTCTGTCTTCATTTTAAACCCTTGATCCATAAAGTCCCAAATAAAACCACCTTGCAAATTTGGACTGTCATAAATAACATCCCAAAGGTCTTTGAAGTTACCATTACTATTCCCCTGGGCATGGGCATACTCACACATGATAAAGGGGCGCTGTTTACCGGACTTGGCATATTCCGTTATTTTCCACATATTGGGATACATCGGACATACAATATCTGTATTCCAGTCCTCCCAAGCCTGTTCGAATTGCACAAAACGACTTGGGTCATATTCTTTCAGACGTTTATATTCATCATGGAATACGATTCCATTACCACATTCATTCCCTAACGACCAGCCTATGACGCACGGATGATTTTTATCTCTTTCCACCATACGGGTGATACGGTCTACATGAGCCGCATACCATTCGGAACGATAAGCAGGATGCGGAATGGTATCTTTGAAATAAGGAACTGAGCCCATTCCGTGGGTTTCAATATTGGCTTCATCTATAATGTAAATGCCATATTGGTCACATAATTTATAAAACAACGGATGATTGGGATAATGACTGGTACGAACAGCATTCATATTCAGTTGTTTTATCAATTTCAGGTCATTCATCATAAATTCGCGAGTTTGGACGTGCCCCAAGCTGTCATTATGCTCATGACGGTTCACGCCTTTTATATAAGTCGGAACACCATTCACCAATAATCGAGCATTCTTTATTTCTATCTTTCTGAAACCGGTCTTACAGGCAGTAACTGCAAGCTGCTTGTTTTTATCATCCCAAAGTGTGATGACACAATCATAAAGAGATGGCTTTTCAGCATTCCATTTGGATACATTCTTAATGACGCCCGAAAAAGCTAATTGGGTAAACTCATCTTCTATGTCAAATTTCTTTTGTTGTGACAAAACTATTTTGCCGGTTTTATCCAATAATTCCAGTTTGAGTGTTCCTTTTTTTACATTATTACCTGTAAATTCACGCAAATCTACGGTAGCATTGAATATACCATTCTTATATGTACTATCCAAACTTGATTTTAAGAAAAAATCCCAAATAGTCAGTTTAGGGTAAGCTTGCAAGAATACATCACGTTCAATCCCGGTCAGTCGCCAAAAATCCTGGTCTTCCATATAGCTGCCATCATGCCAGCGATAAATCTGTACTGCCAGTAAATTTTCTCCTTCTTTCAGATAGTTCGTCACATTAAATTCAGCCGGTGTTTTGGAAGCTTTGGTCATTCCGACTTGCTGCCCGTTCACATAAATGCGGGCATAGCCGCTAATGGAGCCGAAGTGCAGAAATACTTCGCGCTCCTGCCAGTTTCGAGGAACCGTAAATGTGCGCCGATAGGTACCCACAGGATTGTCTACGTCAATATAAGGTGGATTGGATGAAAATACATACTGAATGTTGCGGATTATCGGTTCACCGAATCCTTGGATTTCCCAGTTAGAAGGAACTGTTATTGTATCCCAATTACTGTCGGGTAAATCTATCCGATAAAAATCTTTTATGCTCGCTGCTATAGTAGGGGCATAGATAAACTTCCACACACCATTCAACGAATGTTGCCAAGACGATTTTCGGGGTTTGTCGTTCACTGCATCCTCTGCCTGTTCGTAGAGACGAAAGTCAGCATGTGGCCTCTCTTTGTTCCACTCATATTTGGCGGGATTTTCCCACTCGTTGTTTTGCGCCTTTGCCGTTTGAGGCAAACTATAAAAGAAGCAGATAAAGAATAATAAGGTAGGAAATAATCTATTTATCATAAGGAAAGAGTTGTGAAGGTTTCACAGAGTAGTATCAAGGAGTTAAGAAGTCTAACCTCTTAACTCCTTGAAATCAGCCGGAAAACTCAAAAGTTATTCTTCAGTATATAATAATGTCCCAAATCCCAAATCGCCGGCTTCAGCAGTTCCACGCTCACCATATCCTTCGGGGCGTTCCTTTTCGGCAAAGGCTTGAGAATAGGGTGCATTCATACCTTTCACCTTGGCATAATGATTGTAGAGGAGTTCCCATCCCGGACGGGCACGCCCCTTAGCCTCGGCCGACACCTTCTCGTGCCAACCATATTTGGGGTGATAGTAAGGTTCGAAAGGCATTTCTACATCTTCAGCCGAAGTCAAGTTATACTTAGCCGTATATTCGCAGAGGTCGAGAACAATGTTGTCGTTGTAGGCAAAAAGGTCGATACCCATGTTATAAGCCGTACGGCAGAAGTAAGCGTGCAAACCGACATTGAGAGTGGCGTGCCCCTGGTCGCGTCCCATCTCCTGGCTCTGTGCCAAATGTCTGCCTTTCACTTTTCCTTCCGGGTCTTCGTGCATACCTCTCACCGACCACTCGATACAGCCCATACCTTTTCCGTGGTAGAAAAACTCCAGGGCTTGTTTAATCTTAGCATCGTCATCATTCAGCACGCCGATAGAAAGAATGGTGAGCATGGCGGGCAGATCCCAACTCATCCAACCTGCAATGGCTGAAGAGTTAAAGTGGTTATCTAAGAAATCGTCGCAGATAGGATAGAAAGTTTTATCTATCCATTTCTTGAAGATTTCGAAATCCTCGGTTTTCCAGCCTTCGTAGTCGCGCATCAGTTCAGCGGGAGCAGCAAACTGGTAACCGATAAATCCGGCAGCAAGCAGGCGATGGCTGTCGTCAGGCCACGTTTTATAGTTCACCCCTTTACAAGTTTTAGCCCATCCGTTCAGAATTTTAATAGCCGCTTTCGCATAATCTTCATCTCCCGAAATTTTCCAGCGTAAAGCCAACTGATAAGCGGCACCGGCATCAAAAGCAGCCGTATTGAAGTTTCCGCCTTTTGAGTGGCGCACAATTTCTTCTTGCGGATTTGAGTTATAATTCAGTTGGGCAAATCGGCTGTCGCACAATTTTTGCCAACCACTAATCCAAGGTTCGGCGCCTTCATTCACTTTACGGCGTGCACGTTCAAAATCGGCTTCGGTGTTCACCAGACAAGGGTGCTTGATGGTGTACTCATAATTTTCATTGGGGTTGATTTCGCGTTGCCATGGTTCGGGAGTTCCGTTCTCGAACTCAGCACTACAGCCGGTCAGCAACACAAGTGCCATGCTGCCCACGAAGGTATAAATCAAATTTTTCATATATTCAATATTCATTTTGTTATTCAATCAGTTTCTGAGAAGTCGGCTACCATTATTCGGCTTTTTCAGCTTTAATCAAATCTTTCAGTTCCTGTTCCGATTCGAAGGTCTTCACCCAATCCACATAGATACTGCCAGTTTCGCTGGCTTCATACCATATTTTCCAAAATTGAAGTTCCACCGTGTCGTACTTCGTCAATGCAGTAGGCATATACTGTTGATTCTTGCCGAGGAATTTCTTCGTAAAGTCGGCGTAGAATACTTTGTATTCGCCACAATCTGCCACAGTCATGGCGTTTTTTCCTTATCGGTATCTTCGCCATATTTACCGGCTACGGTAATGCCGCTTCCACCCCAAATGTCGAGATACCACTCTATGCTTGTTGATGCTTCGAACACATTTTCGGGGAATTTCACTTTAAAGGCCAAGATGGGATAGTTGGTTACGTTGAACCCAAATCCTCCGGTACGACAAATGCGCACAGCCTTGTAAGCCTTATCGTCACCGGGTAATATGCGAAGTACTCCATCGTTCTCCATCCATTCAAATTCTCGATGATTGAAATTGCCGAATGGTTGCCAGATGTTCTCAATGGTAAATTGGTCGTTCATCAATCCCTCACTCACATTGATACTCATCGTAGCTTTGATAGGTTTACCGTCGCCATAGTCTGCCAAAGCAGTAATCACGGCATTGCCGTAAGCCTTCGCCACAAACCGGCCTTTTTCGTCAATCTCTACAACATCGGGCTTGCTGCTTTCCCATGCGATGTACGACAGCGTAGCGTCTGCCGGCGTTACATTCATCTGCGGAGTATAGGTTTCGCCTAAAGCCAGCTTATCGGTATCCTTCACGAATTCCATACTTTCGATATAAATAATAGGCTTCACCTTAATCTCAAACACTTTTGTGAAATGTTTGTCGTCAGTAGCGGTGACTTGTATGCGTGCCGTTCCTTCGGCCACACCTTTCACCTCGCCTTTTTCATTGACGGTGGCTTTATCGGGAGTAAGGCTTTTCCAAATCACTCCGGGGTAAGTGGGAACGACCGGAGTAGTCTGCCAAATGAGCGGCAGAGTCGAGGTAACAAACACTTCAAGCTCTTCATTAGTAAGACTGATATCAGTGATGTGAATGATTTCGTTACCACCTTCACATTGATGGTCGAAGTGGCAGAATAGCCTACAACCGGTTTGGCCGAAATGACCGTATTACCGGCCTTCACTGCAGTGATGCGTCCTTCGGCATCTACGGTAGCCACATCGGGCACAGTCGATTTCCATACCACCTCTTTGTTGAAAGCCTCATCCGGGCCTACGGTATATTTTATCAAAGTATCAGTGTCTATCAGCAGAGGCAGTTCGGGAGTCACCTCAAGGTTGATTTCCTTAACGAGCACTCTCTCTTCTAAAACGGGGGATACATCGTCATCGTTGCACGAAACGGTCACCACCAAGGCACCCGCCAACAGTGTTGCAAATGCACCCTTTTGAAGTATGTTTTTGTATGTCATAATTCGATTACTTTATAAATGAATAATGAATGGATTATTGGTTCCAACCCGGATTTTGTTTCAAGTTGGAGTTCAGCTTGAGTTGGTCAGTGGGCAGCGGCAACAAGTAATGCTTTTCGTGCCAGTTGCGTCCTTTTTCGTGAATAATGCAGCCTTCACCATCTTTGTCTTTAAAAGAAGCATCGGGCCATCTGCTTTCAAAATCAGTATCTTTCCACTTCACACCGGTGAGATTCATCGGCATTTCGTCTTCGGCCGTCTTCCAACGCTTCAGATCATCAATGCGGAAATTCTCATCGAAAAACTCGATGGTACGCTCACGACGAATCTCTGTGCGCATATCCAAATTATTTGCCGTGACAAAGTCGTTAGTCAAGTCAGGCATTTCGGGGTTAATGCGTTTACGTGTCAAGTTCAAGCTGATAGCCAAGTCTTCATCTGATATTTGTCCATCGCGTTCAAACACAGCTTCGGCATAGTTCAGCAGCACCTCGGCATAGCGGATGACGGGGAAGTCGTAAGCTTCCATACCGGTGGGCACTCCGTCACGTTCGCTGCACCACTTGTGGGGAAAGTAGCCCGTACCGGTTTGAGGCATGAAGTTCCTATGCGAGGCATTGGCTATTTCGGCAGCATCGCCGCTCCAATCAATGCGTCCGCCATTTGTACCCCAATAAGTCTGTCCGGGCACCATAAGCTGATTGTTCATGCGGTTGTCGCGATTTTTATATTCATCATCCACTTTCGTGTAATTCCACGTTTGGGGATTGATGGGTAACCCATTGCTTTGCAGATACATATTAGCCATTTTGCGAGTAACGTACAAGGCATTGCCCAAACGCCCTTGTGTAATGTTGAAACCAATAGAATTGATAACAGGGTCGTGGCGGCGGGTAAAGATATACTCTTTATTACCTGTTTTATTGATATTGGCAGGGTTTGACTTTTCATTCTCCAAGATAAAGAGATACTTGTAGGCTTCCGTTCCCAATTCTTGAGGAGCAAAAAGCTCGAATGCTCCGCCCGCCATTACATCATGAGCCGCCTGTGCTGCGGTATTGAGCAAATCTTTTGTACGTTCGGTATTTTGACCGCCATTATGAAATTTCTCCCATGTACCTTCGTAAAGGGCTACACGCGAAAGAAACGCCAAAGCGGCTTCGCTGGAAAGGCGACCTTCATCGCTGCTGCTGATAGCCTTATCAACGGGCAATAGTTTAGCGGCTTCTTTCAAGTCGTCAATGATGAAGTCAGCCACCTCGGTACGCGGATTGCGAGCCTTCTGCATCTCAGGCGAGTCGATGTCGAGCGGCGTGCGGGCTATGATAAGGTCACCGTAAGCCTGCAATAACTCGAAGTAACAATAAGCACGGAAGAAACGGGCTTCCCCCACTGAAATGGCAATGTCGGCTTGTTGTTCATACGCATCAGCCTGTTGCAACAAGGTGTTGACTTGGCGAATACGATTGTAATTGTCGGCATAATGCTTGTCGGATGACGGAATGCTGTTCGTTCCGTTACTATAGATGTTCACCGTGCTGCCGGCAAACAAATCCGAGCGAATATCGGCGTGCTGACTGTCGTCGAGCCATCGAAAGTCGGCCGACCAGCCATAGAACTGGGTGGCAAAAAGTTTGAAGTGTTCGGGCGACTTCCAATAGTTGGTATCCGCCAATTGCGTCTTGGGCTCAAGGTCTAAACACGACTGCATGATCATGGCGCAAATAATTCCTAAAATATATACTATTTTTTTCATTGTTATCTTCAATATTAAGAATAAAAATTAGAATGTGGCATTCACACCGAAAGTCACGGTGCGGTTAAACGGATAGCGTTGCTTGTTTTCCACCTTACGGGTGGCTTCGGGATCCCAACCATCGGTGATATACGATTTTTCCCATAAATCGGCGCCCGATACATAAATACGCAAGTTGCTGATGAAACCGCTCTTATTCATCCATGCCTTTGGCAATGTGTAACCAAGTACAATCTCTTTGAGACGCAGGTAAGCTCCGTTATCGGCTGACCAGGTAGAGGGAATGTAGTTGTAATTATTGATGTCATTACTGTTTGAATAAGTAGGAAAATGGTTATTGGGAGTTTCAGAACTCCATACATTACCCACCGACTGGTTGGTAGTGTTCAGCCAAATAGCCTTGAAAGGCACTTTCCAAGAGTCGATTTCACGATAGATGGTACGCTTGCCCACACCTTGGAATACGGTATTGAAATCGAATCCTTTCCACTCGCATCCGAAATTAAACGAGAACGAATATTTGGGGTCGTCGGAACCGAGAAATACAAGGTCATCTTGTGTCAGTTTATCGTCTTTGTTCACATCTTCATACATGTGGTCGCCCAAACGCAAGTTGGCAGGCAGGGCGATAGAGTTGCTGCCCACATATTTGTCCACGTAATAGTCCAGTTGGTCTTGGTTTTGTACCTTGCCCACATAGCGGTAGCCAAATACCGAATTGAGCGGATAGCCATTCACAGCTTCGTTATAACCTGCGCTCACCACGATGTTACCTCCATCAACGAGTTTATTGGTCATATAGGTTAACGTACCGCCAACATGGTAGTTGAAACTGCCTATCTTATCATGCCAAGTCAAACTAACATCGTAACCATTGGCTTCAAACTTACCACTATTCGTACTGGGAGCAGTTCCGCCCAGAACACCGGGATGCAGACGCGAAACCAACATATTATCGTTTTTCTTTTTAAAGATCTCGAACGTACCCGTAAGGCGATTGTTGAAGAATCCGAAGTCAATACCCAAGTTATAGTTGTAAATACGTTCCCAAGTACGCACAGTGCTCACCAGTCCGGCAGATTCCACATAGGTTCCTTTCGAGTTGCCCAACAAAGCACCGCTGTTCGATTTGTAGTTGTAAAGTTGGATGCCGTCATAGCGTCCGATACCATTTTGGTTACCTACCTCACCATATGAGGCACGTAGTTTCAGTTCATTCACATAGTCACGCAAGTTCTCCATGAATTTCTCTTCAGTGATACGCCATCCGGCTGATGCGCCCCAGAAGAAGTTCCAGCGATTCTTGGGCAAGAATTTCGAAGAGCCGTCGTAGCGAGCATTCACTTCTACCATATATCTTGACTTATAGTTGTAATTCAAGCGACCGAAATAAGAGAGAATAGCTTCCTCCCAACGGTCTACCTTGTCTATGTAGATTTGTCCTTTACCGTTAAGCGATTCGATTGCCGCTTCCACGTCCATTGCTTTGGTACCGCTATAATCGTAAGCGGCATAGTCATATTGCACACCTCCCATAAGCGATATGTCGTGAGCCTCATCAAATAATTTCTTATAAGTGAGAAAAGCTGATGCCGTGTAATTATCGGTACGTGCAGAGCTTTTAGTATACGATGATTTTTCTTTTGCAGGATAGGGAGAGTTCTCGTTTTGAATCGGTGTGCCATCGTATTGATACCAATCAATTGAAAGATACTGTTCGTCACGGGCCGCATTGTTCGTTGAGTACCCCAAAGTACCTTGAAAATCAAGGCCATCCAATATGTTCACTTTCAAAATCTCGTTCACATTCATAGTGGTCACTACAAGTTTGTTGTCACCTCCCAACTCGGCCGACCAGTTGGGAGTATGAATGCCTCCCCACGCATACGGTTTGCCATCGATGGTCGAAACCGGTAACCCAGGCTGCGGTATGCTACTGCCTAATATACTACCAATCTGTGTAGGAGCCACCTGATGCTGACGACTGGCTGACATATTGCTTTCCAAGCTGATACGGTCGTTTATCTTGAAGCTGTTGAATAAACGTACGTTATAGCGTTCGTTCGAGTTGTTCCCCCATTGCAGCGTCCCTTGGTCATTCAAATAACCAAGCGAGAGCCGGTAGGTCGATTTCTCCGAACCTCCGCTTATGCTGAGGTTATGTTGGGTAGAAGTAGCGTTCCCCCACAGCACATCAGTCCAGTTCATATCATGAAACACAAAGTCGGCCACACCGCGGAATCCTCCCGGAATGGGATCTTCATCGGGATTATTTCCACCATGCAGATTAATCCAACTCCCCTTCATCGCTTTAGCCAAACGGGCATAGCGCACCCAGTTGTCGTCTTCGCCATAGCCGTCATTCAAGCGGGCTTGGAGCACACCATCCGTCCATTCGTCCATACTCATCATGCGGGGCTGCAAACCCACAATTTTACGTGTAACCGAACCACTATATTCCACCTTGGTTCTGCCGGCATCGGGACGTTTGGTAGTTACCAAAATCACACCACCTGCCGCTTTTGCACCATAAATGGCAGCCGAAGCATCTTTCAGGAAGTTAATGGTTTCGATGTCATCGGCATTGAGTTGAGCTA
>ENA-OQJB01000748-OQJB01000748.1-human-gut-metagenome-genome-assembly--contig:-NODE-748-length-13283-cov-3.224308_pt1 | contig 13283 bp, 11 predicted proteins | sample MGYA00242599_ERZ504765 | MGnify/ENA primary metagenome ERZ504765 (study PRJEB26092, sample SAMD00036354) | human gut metagenome | host: Homo sapiens | study: EMG produced TPA metagenomics assembly of...
AACCACCGGTGGATGGCGGGATTGGATTTAGGAAAAGAAGTAAAAGTCGATCGTATAGTTTATACTCCGCGGAACAGGGATAATTATGTTCGACCTGGTGATGTATATGAATTATTCTACTGTGAAAGAGACTGGCAATCTGCCGGGACAATCAAGGCGACTGCCGATTCACTGGTGTTTCGGAATATTCCGGAAAATGCATTATTACTTTTACGAAACCATACTCGTGGAAAGGATGAAAGAATTTTGTTTATGAAAATGGAGAACAACAATGGAGGTAAGGTTTAATATCAGACAAGTTGTAATGTGGAGGATAGTTTTATTTTCAGGAATTATCTCCTTGATATGTGCTTGTTCTTATTCCGGTAAGAAGGTGTGTCCTCCTTTTGATATTTCTTTCTCCGGACATACGTTGTTGGCTATAGCTCCCGGTTTTACCATAAAGGCAACAGAAGATACTTTAAATAAAACCTATCCGTGCTTAAGATCGGGGAAAATGTTTCCGTTGACGGGTATTTTAAAGGTGGATGGTAAATCTTACCGTTTTTTAGGAGGAGATTCGTTACGTATATCCTCTCTAGCCCCTCTTTCAAACGAGAACCTGGGATGGCAGGGAAAATATTCTTATTTATTTCCGGGCAGAGGATGGGAACAAAGGGAGTATAATGATTCTTTGTGGAATAAGGGTAAAGGTGCCTTCGGTTCGGAAAATGGGAAGTTTCAAGCCCATACAGTATGGGGAGCGAAAAATATATATGTTCGCAGGCACATTACCATTGCTAACAAAGATACTTTAAAAGAACGCAAAGTCTATCTCCGTTATATTTATGATGATCAGATAAAGCTTTATTGTAATGGAGAATATTTGTTAGGAGAAGAAGCATTTCTTCCTCAAACGGGATGCTATCGTTTAACGGATGAAACAGTAGCTCAAATTATTAATGGTGATAATGTTATAGCAGCTTATGGGGGTAATGCGGAAGGTACTGCTTTTTTGGATTTTGGTTTATATGTGGAAAATAAGACTTATGTTGATGTGAAACCTGCAATATTGAAACAAATGAATATGCAGGCTACACAGACTCATTATGTTTTTCAATGTGGAGATGTGGAGCTTCTGATTGATTTTGTTTCACCTTCCTTGTCGGAGAAATGGGATATGACAGGATGGCCTGTAGGTTTTCTTTCTTATCAGATTCATGCAAAAGATGAAAAGGAGCATACAGTGGAAATTCTGTTTGATGTAGATATGGAGTGGTTATTGGGTAGGAGCAAGGTGGATAGTTGGTGTGAACAGAATTGGCGTTTTGCCAAGTCCGACAGTTTATATTTAGCTATGGAGGCGAATGAATCAACTTTCTCTAGTGAGGATGGTCATGTTATTTTATCTCAAAAGTTAAGCGCAAAGAATGAGGATAAAGGTGCATTGCTAATAGGGTATGAGGAAGGGCAGACTTTACAATATGGGGGTGAAAGTTTGTCCCCTCTTTGGAAGAAAAATAGAACAGGCGAAATAAAAGAATTAATGAAATCTGTTGGAGATAGATGGCAGGAACTTAAAGAAGAATGCGATAAACAGGATTGTCAGTGGAGTGCCAGAGCTTTTCAAGTAGGTGGTGAAACATTTGCAGGGCAGATGCTTCCTTCTTATCGTAATTTTATATCTTCCCATAGATTTGTGTTATCATCAGAGAATAAAATATTTTGCTTTGGAGATACTTTAGGTAATATCAGGGAGGCTTATGAGAGTTTTTCTACTTTGCTCTATTTTAATCGTATCGACTGGATGAAAAGCCTATTGGATCCTATATTTGAATATTGTGAAGATAATCATTGGGTAAAGAGATATCCGCCTTATGATATAGGTTTGTACCCTATTATTAATAAGCAGGTAAAATTGGATGATAATGCAGTGGCGGTAGCTGCTGACATGTTGATGATGATGGCTGTGATTGTAGAAGTGGAACAGGATTTCAGTTATGCTGATGCACATTGGAATCTATTGTGTTTATGGGCGGATTATTTGCGAGAGAAGATGGAAAAAGACGTTTATCCTTGCGAAGGATTATTAAATGAGGATGATGAACGTGTGAAATGCGTGTTGGGGCTTATGGCTTATCGTAAACTAATTCAACTGAAAGAAGCGTATGAGCAAAGTGAGGAAAATTTTGGCAATATTAGAGAATCTGGCATTTTTCGATTCTGCATGGTGCTCATTCTCTTCTTGGTACAACTATTTTTGTTTTACCTCGTTTAAAATACCTTCGGATTCTATGGAACCGGTACTAAAGGATGGAGATCGGATACTGGTTAATAAGATGATAAAGGGAGCTAGGTTATTTAATGTGTTTGCTGCTTTAGATAATGAAGACTTCACTATTCATCGGATGCCCGGATGGGGAAACTTTAAGAGAAATGATATATTGGTTTTTAATTTTCCTTATCAGCAAAATCGTTGGGATAGTATTCGAATGGACGTGATGCAGTATTATGTGAAGCGGTGTATCGCTCTGCCCGGAGACACATTGGAAATCAGAGGAGGATTTTATAAGATACGTGGTTGCAATGAACAGGTGGGGAATTATCAGGCTCAACAGTATATTGCAAATTTGCAGCATCCGAAGCAGCACGGGATTGTCTTTGGTACATTTCCATATAACAAACAACTTAAGTGGAATATTCGTGAATTCGGACCATTGCCTGTTCCACAGAAAGGACATGTGGTAGAAATGGACCGCACTACTTATCATTTGTATAAGCAATTGATAGGTTGGGAACAAAAGAAGAAATTGCGTCTGAAAGACGGACAGGTGTTATTGGGAGACAGTCTGATTTCTCGATATCGTTTTGAAAAGAATTATTATTTTGTATCTGGTGATAATATGGCTAATTCGCAGGATTCAAGGTATTGGGGGATGCTGCCGGAAGAATATATTGTAGGCAAGGCTACCCGTATCTGGTATTCAGAAGACAAATTTACGGAGAAACCTCGTTGGGATAGGATGATGAAGAAATCAAATAAAGGCATATTGACTATCAGATTTAATATAAAATTAGTTACGTATGAAAAGAAAATTTATTTAAAAATGGCTTTAGGAATTACATTACTAGTGATGATTGGTACTAATATTTGTAATTCGTTTAAAAAAGAGACATTATCTGATTTGGTTCTGTCTAATGTTGAAGCGTTGGCAAATAGTCGTGAGAATGGCGATAAGACTTGGACAGCTCCTAGGACAATTGCATGTGATTATCAGCAAGGTCCGTGGCATACTGCCAGCATAGAAAGAATATGCGAATTTTGTGTAACTCCTAATTCTTGTACACCCAGAGCTTGTGGAATGTAATTAAAAAATGAATAAGTGTATTATTATAATAATGGTAGTTTGTCTTACTGTGTCGTGTACTCATAATAAAACGTCTTTAAGTATCGGCCCCGGAGTTGTCTCTCTGTCTAGTCCACAGGACGTTATCGTTGAAATGACAGGAGAAACTTATGATAAGCTGGAAACTATATTGCAACAGGTATCTTACGTTAAACTATCGGCGATTCCTTTGTTAAGCCGTATTAAAAAGATCCAGATTGCGGATGAACGAATTTATTTATGGGATCTTGTAGTAGGCATTGTATGTTATGATATGTCCGGTGAATTGTTATTTCAATTGAATGCTAGAGGGCAGGGTCCCGGAGAATATACGGATATAAATGCTTTTGCAGTAAATGCTAGTTTGCATCAACTGGTGATTTATGATAATATGAAACAGTCGTTGATGTTTTATTCGACCGAGGATGGTAGGTTTGTCAAAAGTGAGAAGTTTAATAAACCTACACCGGCTGAAATAGCCTATTGGGGAGGATACTTCTTTTATCATAACCGTTTACATCGAAACTATCAAGATGATATTTCTTTGCATTATTACCTGTTAGCGTCAAAGGATGGCATTACCATAGGGAAACGATACTTTAAACATGAAAATAATAAAGAAGACTATCCATTTTCGCCTTCAGGACACAATTTGTATGATAATAATTCGAAGTTGTATTATTGTAGGGATTTTGATAATATTGTTTATCAGATTCATGAAGATAGTGTTGTTCCGCGTTTTCGGATTAATTTGCCGAACCCCTTGCCAGCATCGATGATAGAAGAGAGACCTAATGAAATGAGTTTGTTGCGTTCAGGATACTCCTTAGGTATAACTGATATATATGAGTATGGCGGATTATTGTTTTTCGTTTTGTGAAGGATGGATATATTTGGTCTTGTTTATATAATGTAGAAGAGAGTAAACAAGTATACTGTGCCAAAAGGATTAAATTTCTGGATTCATCTTTAATTGATACGATTGACGGTATTTATAAGGATTGCTTTTACAGCATATTGACACCAGAGTATCTCGATTATGCTTTTTCTGAAAATCCTCTTGAGGATTATCCGGATTTATTTAAAACGTATGATGTAGAGGGAGATAATCCGGTTATTGCTTTTTATCGGGCAGTAGTCAGATAATTGAAGAACATGAAAGTCAAATTAAAGTTGATAAAAATTGAAAGGAAAGGTATGGCGGGTTTGATAGCACTCTTAGGAGTTGCGTTAATCCTGTGTGTAGTAGCTTTTCCTACTCCGAACGACATATCTGTTGGTGAAATGGCCTATCAAAAACTATGGTTGGGACGCATGACTGTTGTTTTTGCTGTGTGTTGTTTGCCTTTTCTTTGCTTGAATAAGAAACAATATCTGTCTTTTCCGTCAATAGTGACGTGGGTATTGATTATATTGGGAGGGATTGAAGCTATATGGGGCTTGAGGCAAATATATGGTTTCGCTGTTTCTAATCATTCCTTATATGCACTTACAGGGTCTTTCTATAATCCGGGACCTTACTCGGGATATTTGGCAATGATATTTCCGCTTTGCCTGCATGAATGGCTAAATTTGAAAGAAAAGACGGAACGTACATGGATAGAACAGGGAAAGTATTACATGGCATTAGGAGTGATGCTGTTGATTCTTTGTGTGCTACCTGCCGGAATGAGTCGTTCGGCTTGGATTGCCGCCGCCGTATCGGGCGCATGGGTGTATGGAATGCACATTTCATGGGGAAGTAAACTAAAGGAGATTAGAAAGATATATAAGAGAAAAGTTGTGTTGGCCTGTATTGCAGGAAGCATTATATTCATAGTGATTGGTTACTCACTTTTTCAGTTAAAAGCAACTTCCGCCAATGGGCGCCTGTTCATGTGGAAAATTAGTACTCTTGCTATTGCTGAAAGTCCTCTTATAGGACATGGAACTGGGAATTTTGTTTCAGCTTATGGCAGGGCACAGGAGAGTTATTTTGCAAACGAAGAGTATTCGGAAACGGAAGAATTGGTGGCGGGTAGTCCGGAATGTGCTTTTAATGAATATCTTCAAGTAGCAACAGAATATGGGATTCCTTTTTTATTTGTCGTTTTATTAATAATTGCGTTTTGTCTTTGGAAGGGGAGTAGGGAAGGACGAATAGGTCTTTGTGGAGGTATAATTGCAGTGTTGGTATTTGCTTTTTCTTCTTATCCGATGCAGATTCCCGGATTTGCAGTGACCTTCTATTTTCTGCTGGCTGCTTGTGTTATTGGACGCTCGAAGATAATGCTATTATTTTTTATTTCGATAATAATTCTATTAGGGGCATATTATTGGAAAAACAATCAATATGATGCATGTAAGAACTGGTATCGTAGTAAAATGCTCTATAATATCGGAGCATATCAATCAGCTAAAGAAGAATATGAGACGTTGTATCCCGAATTGAAGAATCGGGGAGCCTTTCTTTTTGAATACGGGTATTGTTTGCATAAATTGAAACAATATGATAGCTCTACAAAAGTGTTGAAAGAAGCCATGGAGTATAGTAATGACCCAATGATTCTGAATATTATAGGTAAGAACTATCAGGCAGTAGGAAAGTATGAGAAAGCGGAAGAGAGTCTGATTCGGTCTACGCATCGACTTCCGGGACGAATTTATCCGTATTATCTTCTGGCAAAGCTGTATGCGGAGCCGGAAAACCAACAACCTGAGAAATTAAAGCGTATGGTTGAGGTTGTACTGACAAAAGAACCAAAGGTTCAATCGACAGCGGTAAAAGAGATGAGAGCGGAAGTAAAGAAATTATTGAAACAAATAAACTGATAAATATGATGAAATATGAATGAGCACAGTTAACAATGGTTATATCTTATTCTTATACGAAGATTTATTATTGATAATCAGGATATCGTATTTTAGTTATGTTATTTTTGTAGTTGTATAAAACGTAAAAATAGAACACAATGAGAACAGTAGAAAATAGTTTGTTGCTTTTCCTATCTTGTATGCTATTGATATCCTGTACTGGTAAGAGATCAGATGGAACAATAGTAAATAATGAAGTTGCACTGCAAACGGAAGAAATACATTTTCCTCAACAAGATGTGCTGCAGCTAAAGTCTTATTATTTGTCTTCTCCTGTTCATGGAGATTCTGTGAATATCCTTATCGGATATAATTATAGATTACATTCATTAGATTACCTGGATTTGGAATCAAAACAGGTAACTCAAGTAACGTTGCCCGCCAAAGGTCCTCATGCTATATCTCGTTTGTCAGGCATATATGTACATTCATTAGATTCAGTGTGGGTATCTGATGATTCTGAACATGTTTTTCTCGTTGACAGCAGAGGAACTGTAAAAAATATAGTGGATTTGAGAGAGTATCTGGATGATAAGGAGCAATTATTGATAAATACTAATTATGCCATCCATACTTCCCGTTTATATTATAATAAGAACCGTCAATCTTTGATGTTTTTAACACAAAACTTGTCTTCTAAGGTCTTTGCGGTCAAGGAAGTCTTTATTAATAAAGAGAAAGATGTTGCTATCTATTATTTGTCGCCATCAAATATTATTCCTGATATGAGCGCAGGGTATTCTTATATGTCTTTTCCTAATGTCAATTATGTAGGTGAAAATATTATCTATAATTATCCGGCTGAATCTTCCATTTATACTTTGAATATAGTTACTAATGAACGAAACTCTGTTATGGCAGAAAGTAACTATACTTCTAATATTGTGGCAGAATGTACTTCCGGAAAAGATTATGCTGCATTGGAAAGGCATAGGTTGGAGAATCCTTATTTTTATGATGTAATGTATATTCCTCAATATAAAATGTATGCCCGTTTGCATATTGATAAAGTAGAGTTTGATGCTGATATGGGGATTGAGAAATTGATCAATGATCGTGATTTATATTTAATGTTGTTTGATGATGAGATGAAAAAAGTATATGAAGTAAAGTTGGCAAAACATAGATATAATTATTTTACAGGTTGGTGTGTCTCTTATAGTGGTATTGTTCTTTTTGTAGATAATATGCTGGATACAGAAAATAATACGGATGATTTGACTATAGACTTTGTTTATCCTAAATAGATGATGTGTAATTGATAGCAATAAAGATATTATTATGAGAAAATATGATTGTATATGGTTGATGCTATGTTTGGTTTGGACTGGAACGTCCTCTTGCTCTGACAAAAAAATAGTGCCGACAAACAGGAACAAGGTGTTTCCACTGTTCTTCCTGATGCTAAGAATGAAGTCACTACTCAAATACTAAAGAGACGTGATTTTCATCACGAATTAGTCAGTAACGGTAAAGTAAGTGCTCTCGGACAGGCTGATCTTCGTTTTGAGACAAGTGAAGTTATTGTCCGTATTTATGTGAAGAATGGTGACCGCGTACATAAAGGACAGAAATTAGCTGAACTGGATAAGTTTCGCTTGGAGCAGAAGCTATCTCAAGCGGAAGATGCTTTGTTGAAAGCCGAATTGGAACTGAAAGATGTATTGATCGGACAGGGATATACCTCCGAAGATTTCAGCAAAGTTCCTGTAGAAACAATGAGACTTGCGAAAGTGAAGAGCGGATATGAGCAGTCGAGATCTCAATATGAATTGGTGAAAAGAGAAACGGAACATGCTACACTGGTTGCTCCTTTCGATGGAATAGTGGCTAATCTGTTTTCTAAACCATATAATTTAGCTAATACTTCCGAGGTGTTTTGTACGGTTATTGATACCCGTGGGATGGAAGCTGATTTTACAGTGTTGGAGAATGAGTTGGCTTTTATTAAAACAGGTGATAAGGTGATGATTACTCCTTATGCCGGAGGAGATTCGTTTGAAGGCAGCGTATCTGAAATCAATCCATTGGTAGATTCGAACGGAATGGTAAAGGTGAAGGCTGTAGTAAACGGACAAGGAAAACTGTTCAGTGGTATGAATGTAAGGGTAAGTGTTAGAAGAAGTTTAGGACAACAATTGGTCATTCCTAAAACGGCTGTTGTATTACGCTCCGGTAAGCAAGTGGTATTTACTTTACAAGAAGGCAAGGCTATGTGGAATTATGTGCATACAGGATTGGAAAATGCAACGGAATATGTTGTTTCGGATAAATCACAGAAAGGGATTGAAGAGGGGTTATTGGAAGGAGATACGATTATTGTGACCGGAAATCTGAATCTGGCGCATGAAGCGGCAGTAAATGTAAGATAATCTGTGCCAAAATCAAGTAATTATGATAAAATTTTTAATTCAACGCCCTATCGCTGTATTGATGGCTTTTACTGCCTGTTTTATAATCGGGCTGGTGACATATAATACTTTGCCTATATCATTGCTTCCGGATATTGCCATTCCGGAGATAACGATACAGGTGTCTGCCGCCAATACCTCTGCCCGTGAACTGGAAAACACGATTGTGAAACCTTTACGGGGACAACTGATTCAGGTGTCTACATTGAAAGATATTCATAGTGAATCGAGAGACGGAGCAGGTATGATCCATCTGTCTTTTGATTTCGGTACTAATACGGATCTTGCCTTTATAGAGGTCAATGAAAAAATAGACGCTGCAATGAATTATCTTCCCAAGGATACTGAACGCCCGAAAGTTATTAAGGCAAGCGCAACGGATATACCCGTGTTTTACCTGAATCTGACCTTAAAGAATGATAGTGCTTATAGTACGGTAGGACAGCAATCTTTCCTGAATTTGTGTGAATTTGCCGAATCGGTGATCAAGCGCAGGATAGAACAGCTTGAAGAAGTGGCTATGGTAGACGTGACCGGATTGGTGGAGCGTCAGGTACAGATTGTACCCGATGAGGATAAACTGGCTATGATGGGACTTTCCATTGAGGATATTGAATCGGCTTTGGCTGCCAATAATGTGGAGCCGGGCAGTATGACAGTACGCGACGGATACTATGAATATAGTATAAAATTCTCCACTCTGTTGCGTACCGCAGAAGATGTGGAAAATATATACCTGCGTAAGGGGGATCGCATTGTCCAACTAAAGGACTTCTGCAAAGTTACTATCGTGCCCGTAAAGAAAAAAGGTAGTATCTGTATCGAACGGGAAAAGGGGACAGTGACTCTGGCTGTTATCAAGCAGGCGGACGAGAATATGGATAAGATGAAGCAGTCTTTGGTAAGGACGATGGAGCATTTTAGGCGGGTATATCCGGAAATCGATTTTAGTATCAGTCGCAACCAGACAGAATTGTTGGATTACACAATTTCAAACCTGCAACAGAATCTAACTTTAGGTTTCTTTTTATCTGCCTGGTAGCTGTCCTGTTTTTGGGAGATGTGAAATCTCCGTTGGTAATCGGACTTAGTATGGTAGTCTCTATCGTGATTAGTTTTGTTTCTTCTATCTGTGTAATATGTCCCTGAATATCATTTCGCTTGCCGGATTAATTCTGGCATTGGGTATGATGATTGACAGTTCGATTATTGTGACCGAAAATATATCCCAATACCGGGAGCGGGGCTATTCATTGCGTCGTGCCTGTATAACAGGAACAAGTGAAGTGGTGACACCCATGTTGAGTTCTTCCCTGACTACCATTGCCGTGTTTGCTCCTTTGATTTTTATGAGTGGCATTGCCGGAGCTATCTTCTATGATCAGGCTTTTTCGGTTACAGTGGGATTGATGGTTTCGTATTTTACCGGTATTATGCTTCTTCCGGTGCTTTATCTGTTGGTCTATCGGACAGGTATTCATACCCGGAAATGGAAATGGCTTTCTTTTAAATTCAATAACCCGATGAAGGATCACACATTGGATCGTTTTTATGATGCCGGTGTAGATTGGGTATTTCGTCACAAAACGTTTAGTGTATTGTTTTGTGTTGTCTCCATCCCGCTTTGTGTATTCTTCTTTTTCTTTATCGACAAGCAACGGATGCCTGATATAGAAGAGAATGAATTGATTGCCCGAATCGAGTGGAATGAGAATATTCATGTGGATGAAAACAGGCGGCGTGTGGATGAGCTTTTTAGGGATTTAAAAGAACAGGTATTGGAGCACACGGCATCGGTTGGCAGGCAGGATTTTCTTCTGAATCGTGAAAGGGACTTTCTTCTTCCGAAGCAGAACTTTATTTTCGAACGGAAACATCAGAAACAATCATTCCTTTGCAGCAGGAGATATACCATAAACTGAAAGAACGTTATCCGCTTTCCGTTATTTCTTTCTCTCCACCAGAGACTGTATTTGAGAAACTCTTTGTCACGGGAGAACCGGATATCATAGCTGAATTTTACACCCGTAATAAGGCAAAAGCACCGGAAGCGGAAACGATCCGGAGTGTGGAGTTGGAGTTAGCCCGTAGGACGGGAATTGCTCCTACAGGCATTGCCTTTGAGAACCAACTGAACCTAAGTATCAATAAGGAGAAACTATTGCTTTATCGTGTTGCTTACAATGAACTTTATAGAGTTTTGAAAACTGCTTTCCGGGAAAATAGTGTGACTATGTTGCATTCTTACCAGCAATATCTTCCGATCAACGTTGCGGGCAGTGAGAAGACGGTGAATGAAATATTACAGGAAACACTGATACAGACTGAACCGGACAATAGAGGAAACAGAGAGTACATTCCACTCCGGGAACTGGTGACGGTTACTCCTGCCGAGGACTTGAAGAGTATTACTGCCGGACGTAACGGGGAATATGTTCCTTTTGATTTTTATGGCGTACAGGACGGAAACAAACTGATAAAGGAGGTGAAACAAACGGCAGAAAATATGAAAGACTGGGATACTGGATTCTCCGGCAGTTTCTTTTCTAACAGTGAGATGTTGGATGAATTGGTGATCATCTTATTTATTTCACTGTTACTGATGTATTTTATTCTTGCCGCACAGTTTGAAAGCTTTTTGCAGCCTTTGCTTGTTTTGGCGGAGATACCGATTGACCTCGCATTTGCACTGCTTTTACTCTGGATTTGCGGACATACGCTGAATTTGATGTCTGCTATCGGGTTGATCGTTACCTGCGGTATTGTAATCAATGACTCTATTCTGAAGCTGGATGCTATCAATGAATTGCGTAAAGCGGGTGTTCCGTTATTAGAAGCGATACATGAAGCTGGCCGCAGGCGTTTGCGACCGATTATCATGACTTCACTGACTACCATCTTCGCAATGGTGCCACTGCTTTTTTCTTCAGATATGGGTTCGGAGTTACAAAAACCGTTGTCTATAGCTATGATAGGAACAATGTCGATTGGTACGACGGTGAGCTTATTTATCATACCGTTACTTTACTGGTTTATTTACCGTAACAAGAAAATAAGTATTAAGTATTAGTCCAAAAATGAGAGTTATGAATAGATTAAAGAAAAGAATTCCTGTTTTCCTTTGTGTCCTCTGTGTCCTCTGTGGTGAATCCCAGCTTCGAGCGCAGAAACACCTGGTATTGGATTTGAACAGGACAATTTCTCTAGCTAACGACAGTTCGCTGGAATCATTCCGTACGCAGAATATGTATTTATCCGGTTATTGGGAGTATAGGACTTTTCGGGCAAATCGGTTGCCTAGCTTGACGCTGGATGTTACTCCGGCACAATATAACCGGGATATTACGAAACGATACGATTCGGGACAGGATTTGGATGTATACCGTACGCAACAGTCTTACTATGCTTATGGAGGATTGAGTGTAAAACAGAATTTTGATTTAACCGGAGGTACTTTTTATCTGGAATCGAATCTTGCCTATATGCGTAACTTCGGAAGTAACAGTGCTACGCAACTTACGAGTGTTCCTATACGAATCGGATATTCGCAAAGTCTGGTAGGATATAACTCCTTCAAATGGGAACGGAGGATAGAACCGTTGAAGTATGAGCGTGTGAAAAAGGAATTTCTCTATAATGTGGAAAAGGTGTCGGAAACGGCTACGAATTATTTCTTCTCTCTGGCTATGGCGCAGGCAGAATATAATCTTGCTAAAGAAAACTTGGCTTCTACGGATACATTGTATCGTATTGGGCAACAGCGTCACCGAATTGCAGCTATCTCACAGGCTGATTTGTTGACATTGAAACTGGATCGTGTGAATGCGCAGAATACATTGCAGAATAAAGCAAGTGACCTGAAACGGGCTATGTTTTCACTGGCTTCTTTTCTCAATCTGGATAAGAATACGCAAATCAAACTGGAACTTCCTTCCCGTCCGGAGATGGTGGATATTCCGGTAGATGAGGCTTTGAGGTGGGGCAGGAATAATAACCCGCAATTGTTGGAACTGAAACAGAATGTACTTGAAGCGGAACGGAATGTGGATAAGACGAAGAAAGAATCTCGCTTTAACGCAAGTGTGAATGCCAGTATCGGTTTTAATCAGGTAGCAGATAATTTTGGAGATGTGTATCATAAACCGATGCAGCAGGATTTGGTGGCAGTCAGTGTTTCTATTCCGTTATTGGACTGGGGTGTTCGTAAGGGTAAGTATAATATGGCAAGAAATAATCTGAATGTAGTGAAGATCTCGGCACGTCAGGATGAGATTAGCATCGAGGAGGAAGTGATTATGACGGTAAGTGATTTTAATATCCAGCAGCAATTGATAGCCAGTGCGGAAGAAGCGTTGGATCTGTCTATACTTGCTTATAATGAGACTAAACAGCGTTTCATTATCGGCAAGGCGGATATTAATAGCTTGACTCTTTCTCTCAACAGGCAGCAACAGGCACAACGTAATTTTATCTCTGCCTTGCAGAACTACTGGCTGAATTATTATAAGATACGCCGGCTTACTTTATTTGATTTTGCAGCGAAGCTTTCACTTTCGGACAGGTTTGATTTTAATGGAGGAAAGTTGGTTAAATGATAATTTTGCGGAGTGCCCTGAAAGGGCTTAATTATATAGCGTAGGGCAACGCCCTACGT
>ENA-OQJB01000749-OQJB01000749.1-human-gut-metagenome-genome-assembly--contig:-NODE-749-length-13247-cov-3.297637_pt1 | contig 13247 bp, 11 predicted proteins | sample MGYA00242599_ERZ504765 | MGnify/ENA primary metagenome ERZ504765 (study PRJEB26092, sample SAMD00036354) | human gut metagenome | host: Homo sapiens | study: EMG produced TPA metagenomics assembly of...
GGGCCATGAGATCGCCATGATCATGCAGGACCCCATGACCAGCCTGAACCCCCTGAAGACCATCGGCGACCAGATCATGGAAGCCGTGGAGCTGCACCAGCATCTCAAGGGCAAGGCTGCCCGGGAAAAGACCCTTGAATACCTGCGGGACGTGGGCATTGCCGACCCCGAGGTGCGCTTTGCGCAGTATCCCCACGAGTTTTCGGGCGGTATGCGCCAGCGCGTGGTCATTGCCATTGCGGTGGCCTGCAACCCGCAGATCCTGATCTGCGACGAGCCCACCACCGCACTGGATGTGACCATTCAGGCCCAGATCCTGCAGCTGCTCAAGGAGATGCAGGTCAAGTACAACCTGACCATCGTCCTCATCACCCACGATCTGGGCGTGGTGGCCAACATTGCCGACCGGGTGGCCGTCATGTACGCAGGTGACATCGTGGAGATCGGCACCTCTGATGAGATCTACTACGACCCCCGCCACCCCTACACCTGGGCGCTGCTGTCCAGTATGCCCCAGATGGGCATCAAAGGCGAGGATCTGTTCAACATTCAGGGTACACCCCCGAACCTGTTCACCGAGATCCACGGCGATGCCTTTGCCCCCCGCAACCCCCAGGCGCTGAAGATCGACTTTGTCAAGCGCCCGCCCTACTTTGCGGTCAGCCCCACCCACAAGGCCAAGACCTGGCTGCTGGACCCCCGGGCCCCCAAGGTGGAGCCGCCTGCCGCCGTCAAACTGTTGAAAGAGGAGGGGATGCAGGATGCCTGAAAATCGTGACATTCGCGTTTGCGAAGCAGCGAATACCCCAGTGGAGTGTTCGAGCGAAAAAAAGGTCTTGCGCCAGCAAGATGGAGAGGCCTCGCCCCGGCAGGTCCTGCTTGAGGTCAAGGACCTCGAGGTGACCTACGGCTCCGGCCGCAAGGCCTTCAAGGCCGTGAACCGTGCCAACTTTGAAATTTACAAGGGCGAGACCTTTGGTCTGGTGGGCGAATCCGGCTCCGGCAAGACCACCATCGGCCGCGCCATCATGCGCATCCTGCCCACCTCGGGCGGCGAGATCCTGTACAAGGGCCAGAAGATCAACGGCAAGATCTCCCGCCAGCTGGACCAGCAGGTCATCAAGGAGATCCAGATGATCTTTCAGGACCCGCAGTCCTCGCTGAACGAGCGCGCCAAGGTCAGCTACATCGTGGGCGAGGGCCTGCAGAATGTCCGGCCCGACCTGACCGCCGCCCAGCGGGAGGAGAAGGTCCGGCAGGCACTGCTGGATGTGGGCCTGCTGCCTGAATTCGCTCCCGTTTCCCGCATGAGTTCTCCGGCGGCCAGCGCCAGCGCATCGGCATTGCCCGCGCCCTGATCGTGGAGCCTGAGTTCATCATTGCCGACGAGCCCATCTCCGCTCTGGATATGTCCATCCGCGCCCAGGTGCTCAACCTGCTGCGCCATCTGCAGAAGGAGCGCGGCATCACCTACCTGTTCATCGCCCACGACCTCTCGGTCATGCGGTACATTTCGGACCGCATCGCCGTCATCCACAAGGGCGATATCGTAGAGCTGGCCGATGCGGAGGAGCTGGTGACCCCATGCCCATCCACCCCTACACCCGCAGCCTGCTCTCCGCCATCCCCATGCCAAACCCCAGGCTGGAGCGGAAGAAAAAGCTGCTGGTGTACGACCCCGCCATGCACGATTACACGCAGGAGGCTCCCCAGTGGCGGGAGCTGCGCCCCAGCCACTGGGTGCTCTGCAGCGAGCAGGAGGCCAAAGACTGGCTGGCTGAAATGTAAACTTTCTCTTGCGTTTTTTGGCAAAGTTCGCCCTTTGTTTCTTGACATTTCCACCCTGCTCTACTACAATAGCTCTTGTACGTATTGTGTTGTTTTTAACAAACGGACGAAATTTAAGACCCTGTTGAATCCGGCTGCCCCGGCTGCGGGTGCAGTGACTGCTCAAAGGACAAAGGACAATTTATGACAACATCCAACACCCCGACCTATGCTTCCCAGGCACGCCCCTGGCTGAAATTCTACGATCAGAAGTACATTGACCAGACCATGCCCGCCTGCACGGCGTTTGAGCTCGTCTGCCGGCAGAACAAGAACCGGCTGGGCGAGACCGCACTGGAATACTATGGCCGCAAGTTCACCTACGCTGATTTTATCGTCAACGTCAAAAAGACGGCAGCAGCCCTGCGGGCCGCGGGCCTGAAAAAGGGCGATATCGCCACGGTGGTCAGCGTGATGACCCCGGAGATCATCTTTGCGTTCTACGCCGCCGACATGATCGGCGCGACTCTGAACCTGGTGGATCCCCGTTACAGTGTGGAGGGCATCCGTGAGTACATTGAGGAGGTGGATTCCCACCTGCTGATCTGCCTGAATGTGGTGTATGAGCGCTGCCATCAGGCTGCCAAGCGCACCCATGTGGAGCATGTGGTGGTGCTCTCCCCGGCCGACTCCCTGCCGCTGCCGCTGGCGCTGGGCTACAAAATCAAGAATCTCGACAAGAACAAGTATCACTCCAATGTCATCCACTGGAAGCAGTTCCTTGCTGCCGGGAAGGACGAGAGCATTGCCGCAGAACCCTATGACCCGGAGCACGCCTGCGTGGTAGTGCATACCGGCGGCACCACCGGCTCCCCCAAGGGCGTAATGCTGACCGATAACAACTTCAACGGCATCGCCATGCAGTTCTCTGCCTGCGACACGCTGTTCTCCAAGGGTCAGTCCCTGCTGAACATCATGCCCCCCTTCATTGCCTACGGCTTTGCCTGCGGCGTACATCTGCCGCTGACGCTGGGCATCAGGGTGGTCATCGTCCCCAACCTCGACCCCAATAAGCTGGGCAGCCTGATCTGGAAGTACAAGCCCGAGCACATGTTCGGCGTTCCGGCCCACTACCAGCAGATGGCAGCTTCTCCGCTGCTCAAGAAGAAGAAGGATCTCTCCTTCATCCGCAACTATGCCGCCGGCGGCGACTCGCTGCCGCTGGGCGCTGAGCTGACTGTGAACGAGTTCCTGAAGGCGCACAACGTGGAATATCCGCTGGCCAAGGGCTACGGCATGACCGAGGTCGCCTCTGCCGCTACCGTTGCCGCCGGCAACGTGACCAAGCCCGGCAGCGTGGGCATTCCCATGCTGAACACGGTGGTGTCCATCTTCGAGCCTGGCACCGAGACCGAGCTGCCCATCGGGGAGCGCGGCGAGATCTGCATCTGCACCCCCACCGTCATGAAGGGCTACTACAACAAGCCCGAGGAGACCGATATGATCCTGCGCCGCCATGCAGACGGCCAGATCTGGGCACACACCGGCGATGTCGGCTACATGGACGAGGACGGCTTTGTGTATCTGGATTCCCGCATCAAGCGCATGATCATCCGTCACGATGGCTTCAAGGTGTTCCCGTCCATGATCGAGAACGTCATCAGCCGCCACCCGGCCGTGCATCAGTGCTCGGTGGTGGGCTGCACCGATAAGGACCATGTGCAGGGCCGCCTGCCCTTCGTCTACGTGGTGCTGGACCCGGAAGGCGACAAGAAAAAGCGCCAGATCGTGCGGGAACTGCGCCAGCTGTGCAATGAAGAGCTGCCGGAGTATGTGCAGCCGGTGGGCTACAAGTTCATCAGCGAAATGCCGATGACCCCCGTTGGCAAGGTGGACTACCGCAAGCTGGAGGAAGAGATCACTCCCCGCGATTACTGATCCTGAACTTCACTCTGTAATTTTTCAGACACTGAGCTCTCCCGAAAGGGAGAGCTTTTTTGTATGGAAGAAACTGCAGAATACGGACGCAGCGATGGCCGCAATTTTTTGAATTTTGTCAGTTGACAATTTTTACTTTCCATTTTATCATAGAGACAACAGCTGTGCCGCACAGGTGCAGTCATTCCAGAAAGAAGGAATTACAATGAAAAACAAAAAGTTTGCCAGCTTTCTGGCCGCAGCGGCAGCGCTTGTGCTGCTGGCCATGCCTGCATTTGCTGCCGACGAACAGACGGAGCTGCCTGCCGCCGAAGCAGCAGAGGTGCAGCAGGAGCAGACCGCAGCGCCTGCCGAGCAGGAGACCGCCCTGCCCGCCGATGCCCAGACAGCCGGCGAACCGGAGCAGCAGCTCACCTATGTGGCGCTGGGCGACAGCATCACCTCCGGTGTCGGCCTTGCCGATATGAAATACAACATCGCCCAGATCGGCTACGATCTGCAGCCGAACTTTGAGGGCTACTCTTCCCAATGCTACACCGCCCTTGTGGGCAAGGGCCTTGGGCTGGACCGCCAGCACGCCATCAATCTGGGCCTGCCCGGCCTGATGAGCCCTGACATGCTGGATATGGTGCAGAACAGCGCCATGCCCAAGATGAATCAGGCTTCCGGCGCATATTACGTCTACCCGGAATATCAGGAGTATCTGCGCAAGGCCGATATCATTTCCATCCAGATCGGCTCCAACGACGCGCTGGTGCCCTGCATCGTAGGTCTGGGCGAGGCCACCAACTGGAAGAGCGAGCAGCTTGCCGCACTGATGGTCAGCGGTGCCCTGCGTGATTTCAACTTCCAGAAGCTGGGGCTCTTCCTCGAAGCGCTGAACCGTATGACCCTTACCTTTGACGAAAGCCGCGCCACCAACCGCCTGCTGTTCCGCGGCATGGATGAGATCTGCGATCAGGCCTATACCAATGTGACCGCCAGCCTGCCGCAGATCGTGGCCGGTATCCGTGCACTGAACCCGGATGCCAAAATCGTGCTGCTGGGCTACACCAATCCCGTGCCGCTGCTGCCCGCATGGAACCGCTATTTCAGCAAATTGAACCGCTTTGCCAAAGACCTTGCCGCACAGGAAGGCCTGACCTATGTTGCCATTCCCCGTGCGCAGACCGCTGCCGACGGCCACCCCACCGTTAAGGGCCACCAGTACATTGCAAACCAGATTTTGAATGCTCTGAAGTGAGCTTTCCATCAAAAAAAGCCTGTCTCATTTTACGAGACAGGTCTTTTTTTGCGCTGTTCTGTTTTCAGCTCAGCCGGCCGCTTTCCACCGAAAAGCTGATATCTGCCGCAGCCATGGTAGACTTGGCGGGTGGGAGATCAACAGCTACCGTTTTGTCTTTGCACTCGTCCCGGACGGCCTTGAGGATCACGCCCTCATTCAGGCTGTCCAGATTGGAGGTAGGCTCGTCCAGCAGCAGGAAGGGTGCATCATGCAGGAAGGCACGCGCCACGCCGATGCGCTGGCGCTCGCCGCCGGAAAGTGCACCGCCCAGCTCACCCACCAGGGTATCATAGCCCTTGGGCAGGCTGTGGATAAAGCCGTCCAGCGCAGCCTTTTTGCAGGCTGCTTCCACCTCTTCCCGGGTGGCATCCCGCTTTGCAATGCGGATGTTGTTCTCAATGGTATCGTCGAACAGCTCGGTCTCCTGCGTCACAAGGCTTTCCTGTTCGCGCAGGGCGGCGGTGTTCACGCGGCGGATATCCTCTGCGCCAAAGCGGATGCTGCCGCTGGATACATCCCAGAAGCGCATCAGCAGCCGCAGGAAGGTAGACTTTCCGCTGCCGGAGCGGCCGGTGATGCCCACGATCTTCTTTTCCGGAATGGTCAGGCTCAGGTCATGCAGCACCTCCTCATTGGCATAGGCAAAGTTCACATGCTCTGCCGCAGCACCTGCAAATGCGGTGTCTGTGCCGTCGGTCACATCGGCGGTGACGGGCTGTTCGTCCAGCAGGTCCAGCACGCGGTCTGCGCTGGCGAACACCTGCGTCAGGCTGGCACCAAGGTTTGCCAGCGCCACCACCGGACCAAAGGAGCTGAGGGCTGAAAGGGTGCACACCAGTACGCCCTCCACGTCCATTTTACCGTTCTGGTAAAGGTTCAGGCTCACACCCAGCACGGCCAGCACCGTGAGCAGGATCAAGGTGTTCGTGATGGCCACGGTCAGGCCCTCGCGGTATTTCATCGCCTTCTGCTTTTCGCCCAGCATCTCACTGTGGGCCGTGATGCCCTCGGCGCGGGCTGCGGTGTCCTGATACTGCAGGGTATCCTTCAGACCGCGCAGGCTTTCCAGCACATAGCTGTTGGTATCGGCCAGTGCCTGACGGTACTCCCGGGCGGCACGGTCGCCGCGCTTTGCGCTCCACACCGGCAGGGCCACGCCCACCAGCAGATAGCCCGCCAGCAGCACCAGCGCAGGCAGGATGTGCCAGCTGCCCACAAAGCCCGTCATGCCGATGACGCAGATGCACGCGATGCAGATGGGCGAAATGGTGTGGGCATAGAACACCTCCAGCGCTTCGATATCGGCCGTGATGAGCGAGATCAGGTCACCGCGGTCACGGCCTTCCAGCTTTGCCGGGGTCAGACGGCGCAAGGCACCGAACACCTTATCGCGGATCAGGGCCAGCAGCTTGAAGGCGATATAGTGATTGGACGCCTGCTCTGCGTAACGCAGAACGCCGCGCAGCAGGGCAAACACCAGAATACATGCAAAGGCTGTGCTCACGGTTTTGAGCGGACTGGCAAGGCCCAGCGCACGCAGGATGCCAAAACCGCCAAAGATGGTAATGAAGGTGGCGCAGAAGTGGCCTGCCACACCCATCACGATCGCTGCCAGCATAACGGGCAGCATGGGCTTTACCAGCACGATCAGCCGTCCCACAATGGCAAAGGGGCTGCGATGATTGCTCTTGTTCATGCTCAGGCATCCTCCTCTTCCAGTGTTTCCAGCTGCCGCTGTGCCAGATACAGGCGGCTGTAAGCCCCCTGCTTTGCCAGCAGCTCGGCGTGTGTGCCCTGCTCGATCACACGGCCATTGCTCATTGCATAGATGCAGTCGCTGTGCACCACGTTTGCCAGACGGTGGGAGATCAGGATGATCGTCTTTTTTCCGGCCAGACTGTGGATGGCCTGCATGATATCGTTCTCGCTCTCGGCATCCACATTGGAAGTGGCTTCGTCAAACAGGTAGATGGGCGTATCATGCAGCAGGGCGCGGGCCATGGCAAGGCGCTGGCGCTGGCCGCCGGAAAGATTGCTGCCGCCCTCATGCAGAGCGGTCTGCAGGCCGTTCTGGCTGCGGCAGAAATCGGCCAGATTCACCTGTTCCAATGCCGCCCAGAGCTGTGCCTCGTCCGCGTCCGGCTTTGCCATGCGCAGGTTGCTCTCCACCGTACCCTTGAAGATGGCGGCGTTGTGGGGCACCAGCGTCAGGGTGCGCAGACGCTGTTCCTGCTGCAGCTCCTGCACCGGCACGCCGCCCAGCGTCACGCTGCCGGTATAGCCGGTGCGGCTGCCGGACAGCAGCGCCGCAATGGTGCTTTTGCCGCAGCCGCTCTCACCCACCAGCGAGACAAAGCTGCCCTGCGGAATGGTAAAGGAGACATCGTTCAGGATGGTGCGGTCCTTCTCGTAGCCAAAGGTGACATGCTCAAGCTTCAGAGTCGTATTCTCTCCGGGCACGCGGTCACCATCGGCAGGCTCTTCCGCTGCCAGAAGCTTGAAGATCTTCTCTGCCGAAGCGGCACCGTTCATGGCAATGTGGAAGTAGCTGCCCAGCAGCCGCAGCGGCAGGAAAAAGTCCGCCGCCAGCAGCACGATGGTCAATGTGGCGGTCAAGGTCAGCCGGCCTGCCGCAAATGCAGCCACCGCGCTGATGATGCCAAGGCCCGCACCGCCGTAAGCCATCAGGTCCATCAGTGTCACCGAGTTCAGCTGCATGGTGAGCACCTTCATGGTGATCCTGCGGAAGCGCTCGGCCTGCGCATTCATCTGCTCGTGCTTCCAGCCGTCGGCCTGATAAATTTTCAGGGTGGTCAGGCCCTGAATGTTCTCCAGAAAGCTGTCGCCAAGGGTGGTGTATTCGCCCCAGTAGTTCGCCAGCAGCTTCTTGGCGAACTTCTGCACCGCCACAATGGACAGGGGGATGAGCGGCACACAGCACAGCAGGAGGATGGCCGAGCGCGCGTGCACGCCCACCAGCAGCACAAACAGGGTCACCGGGGCCAGCAGGCTGTAAAACAGCTGCGGCAGGTATTTTGCAAAGTAGGTGTCGATCTGCTCCACACCTTCGCTGGCCAGCATCACCACCTCGCTGGTGGCCGCCGTCTCGGTGTAGTTGGGGCCAAGGCGGGCAAGCTTTGCGTAGATGCTGCTGCGCAGGGTGCGCTTGACATCCTTGGAAGCCTGATCGCTCATGGCCGATGCCAGCATGGTAAAGGCAAAGCGCATGGGCACCGTGGCAAGGCAGAGCACAAGGTTCTGCCACAGCTGTGCACTGGTCAGGCTGCCCGCAAAGGCTTCGCCCACCAGCCGGGCAATGGCCCGCACAAAGATCACGTTGCACAGCATCCCCAGCCATTGGAAAGCCACATTGGCTCCCACATACCGCAGCGCACCGCGGTCAAAGGACAGCAATTTTTTGTTGATCACTGGGCTTTCTCCGTTTCTGCTTTTTCTGCATCACTGCCAAACAGACGCTCATATTCGCCGGTAAAGATGCGCTCCGGCAGTGCACTGGTCATGGCAAGGGCAGCGGTAAAGCGCTCTTCTTCGCTCAGCGGCTCACTGACCGGTGGGAAATGGGTCAGGATCGTTTTCAGCTCCCGATCCACCTGTTTTGCCACCCAGATGCCCCGGTCTGTCATATAGATCTTGCCGTAGTGCTCCTTTACGATCATGCCGCGCTCCATGAGCAGATTCATGATACGCACCACCGAGGGCTTGGTCACGCCAAGCTTTTCGGCAATGCTGCGGGAGCTGATATCCAGATGGGTCTGTGAGACTTCGTAGATCGCCAGCAGATAGCGCAGATGTGCCGACGTCAGTTCCATGCCGATCACTCTCTTTTCTGATAGATTTTCCAATGTTATCCAAAGCTAACTTTTTGTTTCTGAAAAAAGGGCGCGAGCCGAATGTTCCAGCCCGCGCCCTTTGCGGATCATTTCAATGCTCAGTGACAGCCGCTGCAACCGCTGCAGCTGCCATTGCAGCCGCCTTCGCCGCAGCCGCTGCACCCACTGCAGCCGCCGCCATGCTTGTGGGAGTGCCATGTGATCCAGCCCACACCGCCAAACACGATGACTGCCACAATGATCGTGGGCAGATTAAAATTTGCAGCGAGGAATTCCATCATACAAAACACACCCTTTCCGTGCAAAGCGTTCTTTTAAATCTTGGAGATGTCGATTTTGACCTCGTTGTCGCCAACATACTTGTTGGGACGGACCAGCAGGTAGATGAAGCCAACCAGAACAACAGCAGCCACGATGGTGAAGAAGTTGAAGCCGACCTCACCAGTGATCAGGCCGCCCAGCTGGTACACCACCAGAGCGGCGCAGTAAGCCAGAGCGCACATATAACCAATGGCGATGGCGGTCCACTTGCCGTTGTTCATCTCGCGCTTGATGGCGCCCATAGCAGCGAAGCAGGGAGCGCACAGCAGGTTGAAGATCATGAAGGCGTAAGCCGACAGAGCGGTGTAGTCCTGCGCAACAGCAGCCCAGATCTCATCGCCGTTCTCAGACAGCTCGCCGCCGAAGTGATACAGAACACCGAAGGTACCAACCACGTTCTCCTTTGCGATCAGGCCGGAGACGGAAGCGACAGTTGCACGCCAGTTGCCGAAGCCCAGAGGTGCAAAGATCCATGCGACCTTGGTAGCGATCGCAGCCAGCACGGAGTTGTCCTGATCCTCGACCATGCCGAAGACACCATTCTCGAAGCCGAAGCCCTGCAGGAACCACAGCACAACGGTAGCGGCCAGAATGACGGAGCCTGCGCGCTTGATGAAGGACCAGCCGCGCTCCCAGGTTGCACGGAACACGTTGCCCCATGCAGGCACATGGTATGCGGGCAGCTCCATCACGAAGGGAGCGGGATCACCTGCGAAGAGCTTGGTCTTCTTCAGGATCACGCCGGAGCAGATGATGGCAGCCATGCCAATGAAGTAAGCAGAGACAGCCACCAGAGAAGAACCGCCGAACATCGCACCTGCGATGAGGCCGATGATGGGCATCTTTGCGCCGCAGGGGATGAAGCAGGTGGTCATGATGGTCATGCGGCGGTCGCGCTCGTTCTCGATGGTACGGGAAGCCATAACACCGGGCACGCCGCAGCCGGTACCCACCAGCACGGGGATGAAGCTTTTACCGGACAGGCCGAACTTGCGGAAGATACGGTCCATGATGAAGGCGACACGGGACATATAGCCCACATCCTCCAGAATGGACAGCAGGAAGAACAGCACCAGCATCTGGGGAACGAAGCCCAGAACCGCGCCGACACCGGCAACGATGCCGTCCATGATCAGGCCGTACAGCCAGCCTGCCACGCCGATGCTCTCCAGCAAGCCGCCCAGAGCATTGGGAACGATTTCACCGAACAGGACATCGTTAGTCCAGTCGGTGGCAAAGGTACCAATGGCCCAGCCGCCGTCTGCAATGGAGGTGCCCATGGACAGGGAGTACATCAGGAACATGACCAGTGCGAAGATGGGCAGAGCCAGAATACGGTTGGTCACGATCTGGTCGATCTTATCGGAAACGGTCAGGTGCTCCACGCGGGCCTTTTTCTAACAGCTTTGCCCACGACGGTGTTGATATATGCATAGCGCTGGTTGGTGATGATGCTCTCAGCGTCATCGTCCATCTCAGCTTCGCAGTCCTTGATGTGCTGGTCGATGTGGTCGGTCAGGCTCTTGTCGAGCTTCAGCTCGTCCATGACCTTCTCGTCGCGCTCGAACAGCTTGACGGCATACCAGCGCAGGAAGCGGTCATCCACCTTGCCCTGAATGGACTCTTCGATGTGGGCAATGGCGTGCTCCACGCTGCCGGTGAACACATGGGGCAGCTCAGCAGCCTTGGTAGCCTTTGCAGCAGCCACAGCAGCCTTTGCAGCAGCCTCGGTGCCCTCGCCCTTCAGTGCGCTGATCTCCACCGCCTGACAGCCCAGCTCTGCGCTCAGCTTCTTCAGGTCGATCTTATCACCGTTCTTGCGCACCAGATCGATCATGTTCACCGCCATGACCACCGGGATGCCCAGCTCGATCAGCTGGGTGGTCAGGTACAGGTTACGCTCAATGTTGGTACCATCGATGATGTTCAGGATGGCATCGGGCTTCTCCTTGACCAGATAAGTACGGGAAACCACTTCTTCCAGCGTGTACGGAGACAGCGAGTAGATGCCGGGCAGGTCCTGAATGATAACATCCTTATCGCCCTTCAGCTTGCCTTCCTTCTTTTCCACCGTAACGCCGGGCCAGTTGCCGACATACTGGTTGGAGCCGGTCAGATTGTTGAACAGGGTCGTTTTACCGCAGTTCGGGTTGCCGGCAAGTGCAATTTTAATGCTCATTGCTTAATCCTTCCTCCCTTTGGGATCAGACTACTTCGATCATTTCAGCATCGGCCTTGCGCACGCTCAGCTCGTAGTTGCGCACGGTCAGCTCCATGGGGTCGCCCAGAGGTGCCACCTTACGGACATAGATCTCAACACCCTTGGTGATGCCCATGTCCATGATGCGGCGCTTGACCGGGCCTTCACCGTGCAGCTTTGCCACAGTAGCGGTCTCGCCGACCTTTACGTCTTTCAGAGTTTTCATACTTAACCATCCTCCTCTGCTTGTCTTTATAGAGAGACTATTCCAGTTTCGGAGCAGCTCCCAAACAGCGCCGGGGCACTGTTCAGCCAATCATGATACGGTTTGCCATGGTCTTGTCCAGCGCGATGCGGCTCTCCTTGACCTGAATGATCAGGTTGCCTGCGATCTCGTTGACGACCGTTACCTCACTGTCCACCACAAAACCCAGCTCTGCCAGATGCAGCCGGATCTCGTCCTTGCCGGTGATCTTTTTGATGGTGACGGTCTCCCCTGCTTTTGCCATTGTCAAAGGCATCATACTTCCGCTTCCCTTCCTGTTTGAATCTGGGATATCGCTGCGGTTAGTCAGCCGCAACTACCAACGTGGATAGTTTACGCTCACTAACCTTTTATGTCAATAGTTTTTTCACAATTAAAAGTTAGTTCATATGAACAAACAATTTTTCTGCCCGATTTTTCCGTTTTTTCACCACAATCAACAACAACTAACTCAAATTATTGAATCAAAGTTAGCCATTGTTTACATTTTCTTGTTCTTTTTTGGCGGCATCTTGTAAACTATCACAAAGCTTTTTCTCTGACCTGCTGTGCTCTTTTGCAGCAAATGACACAGCCGCGCGGTACAGTGGTCAGTCTGCACCGCGCGGCCGCGTGTCAAAAGGAGGATTTCTTTCCTGCCAGTGCGTGGACACCAGCAGGTGCCAGGATAAAAAGAGAGTATTTGAAAAGAGAATGACAAATTTTAAGCCGCCACGGCAAGGCGGAGAATGGGTGTTCCGCTGTGGAACAGCCGCAGATAGACTGCTGTACACTTGCTCAGCTGGTCAAAGTGCTTCTGCGCTGCATCCGGGTCGCCGTAGGACTTCCAGCAGCCGCAGCAGGTAAAGTTCTTGCCACGGTTCTCGATAAAGCCCACAACATCGCCCAGCGGATAGCCAAGGAACACCCCGATCTCATGCGGAAATTCTGCCGAACAGCACAGCTTGCGGGAAAGCTGAGTGAGCATATTGCCCACATCCGGTGCTTCGCCCGCTTCCGGCAGGCGGTAGCCCTCCTGCCGCAGAAAGCTCTGCACCTTTTCATCTGCCAGCACGGCAGCCAGCTTGCTTTCGCGGTAGACATACACAAGATACCGGTGGTTGAGCACGCAGCCCTTGAGCACCCGCACACGCAGGCCCTTGGGGTTCAGCTGAGTGTTCCAGTTTTTCACCCGGCGCGCAAGGTCGGCGCAGTCGCGGGTCTCATAGCGGAACAGGCCTGCCGGTTTCAGGCTTGCCAGCACCGGGGCACACTGTTCGATCATGACCGTTTCAAAATTACGCTCCATGTCTGCGCCCTCCCGCCTTGTTTCTCCGGGCTATTGTTCCCCGGATGCGCCGTGGTTATAAGTTAGATATTTCTAACTCAGATTACCAAAAAAAGAAGCAGCTTTGCACGGAGCATTCAAGGCTTCGGCCTGCCGATCTGTTTCTTGCGGTTAGTTATTTCTAACGTGACTGTATCTTACCACAGCGGTGGGCCGTTGTCAACACTTTTCTTGAAAAAGTTATTCGTGGCAAACCACGGTTTTCTCCACCTCGCTTTTTGTGCATTCTACCGTTTTGGCGCAGGCTGTGGTATAATAAGGAAAAACCCTCTCAGGCGCTAACGCGCCAGCCG
>ENA-OQJB01000752-OQJB01000752.1-human-gut-metagenome-genome-assembly--contig:-NODE-752-length-13063-cov-3.455705_pt1 | contig 13063 bp, 19 predicted proteins | sample MGYA00242599_ERZ504765 | MGnify/ENA primary metagenome ERZ504765 (study PRJEB26092, sample SAMD00036354) | human gut metagenome | host: Homo sapiens | study: EMG produced TPA metagenomics assembly of...
TCATATCCAGCCAATGAAGCATCTCATCCACGTTCCAATTGCCTTGTTCCATACTATTGCCGCTAATTAAAAATGTACTTGACACCGACAACTACCGCCGTGTGGAAATTCCCCACGGATGATCCGAAGAATATCCTCTGGCGGACATTGAAAAGAAAACCAGCCTGTCGGAAAGGAACGCCTCCATCTCGAAAGCCGGGGCAAAACCATAAATGAAGCATCCGTCATTCTTTAAAGTCGCCCCGTCATAGAGCAGCTTGCAGTTCCAGTTGGTCGTCTCATAACCCGCCAGAGCGGAAAGACCGGCAGAGAAGAACACGTTCCTGCCACGGTCCGAGAAGAACGGCACGAAATAGCCTACCTCTCCGGTAAACTGCGCTTTGGGAATCGCAATGTCCTTGTAGGAATAGTGCTTCTTCACATAATCCGCCCCGAACAGCCAGCGGGAATGGTTCCGGTTATACCGGCTCAGAGCCACTCCGAGCTGAAAGTTACCACGCAGATGCTTCACATTCGAACCGAAGTCGTCCACACCGCCTAACATGAGCTGGATACCTTTCTGTCCCGGCAGGTAACGCTGGGCAAAGCATTCGCCTGCCGCAAAGGGCAGACAAATGCATAACATAATAAATAAAACTCTTTTCATGATTACTCACCGATTAATTCATTCACAATACGCGCATCCACCAGATCACTGTTCTCCATATAGAACCGCTGGTGACGGCCTCCCCCTTTCTCGTAAATTTCCACTTCCAGCAACTTGTCGTCAGGAATGACAATCTTCGGGAAGGCATACACGATACGTCCCGTGCTCTTTCCCACGATGCGTGTCAGGGCATTGAGCGTGCGTACCGGTTCAATATAAGTTTCCTGCCGGGCCGTCCTTTTGGCTATCTTCTTATCCACTATCTTAAACCGCACGAAATCCACATCGAAAGGCACATTGGAATTGTTCGTCAGGGAAACATGGAAGAATATCAGGTCCTTATGCACATAAATGCCCTTCAAAAGAGCCTGCATCCCGAACTGCCTGCACCCGATATGCTTCACGTCCCTGCGGTCCAGCCGGTGGATGGTGTACATCACGCTGGCAATGACCGTCGGATCTTCCTCGCCCAGTTCCGTGACACGGATGGAACTGCCTCCCTTCTTTTCTCCCTCGTCCGGGTTCATCCACTGGTCCATATTGATATTCAGCGTGGAAGGCTCCTCCTTATAAACCACATTGAAAGAAAGAAAGAACCGTCTCCCGTAATCACGGAGAAGTTCGTCTCGCCCGGAAACTCCTTCACCGCCGCCTTGACACGCACCACATTCTCGACCCCGTCAGCTTTACCTGCGATGATATTGTTACTTCCCAGGTCCACGTAACGAACTTCAGTGGGAAAGAGGATATGCACCGTCTTTCCGAAAGTGACCTCTATCTTATAAGGAGTGATATGCTGGCCCGCCGTCAGAATCCTGACGGGATTTGCCGGTCTTTCTTCCTGTGCGAAACCGGATACCGAGGCCAGTACAGCCATCAATAATGCTATTACTATTTTCATTGTCTTATCTTTTTATTAAAGTGAATAATCCGTTATTGTTTCTTTGTGACCAGCAGCACCTTATATCCGGCTTTCAGCGTCACCTTGACCGCACGGACCCGCCCGGCAATCAACCGCGTGCCGCCCTGCATGACTCCGCGCGTCAGGTCCATGACCACCTGCTGTCCGGCAGAACGTGCGAATGATACGCTGTTTCCCATGCTCTCGCTGACCGTCCCAGCCGCATCCTTTGCCGCATTGCGGGTTTCCGATCCGGGAACGAAAATCCCTTTTTGCCCGTCTATATCGTAAGTCGCCAACTGCACGGGGATGATATTTCCGGCATACTCGATGCTGCTGATCAGGATATCCAGACGCTCTCCCTGTATGACCGCCGCACCCGTTACCAGACTGTTCTCCGGAACGGTAATACTTCCTGCCTGCAGAGGTTGCAGCAACCGGAGTCTTACCCTGCCTCCCTGCTCAATGGTCTGGTTCTCCGAAATGCAGGCGGCGATGGTATTCGTCCCCATTTGGTAGCTGCTCCCGACAGCAGTATTAAAACCGTAATTCCTCTCGACAGTGAGCGAAGCGATAAAAGCGGAATCCGTAACAGGTCGTGAAAGGCCGGAAGTCGTCTGATACTCCGCCCGCTGAACCGGAACAACTTCCGTGGGTTCTTCTCCGACAGCTTTCTCCCGAACCGTATCCTTGTCAGGGTTCAGATACTTTGCCGCCATCCTGTAGGAACGCTCCATCAGTTCTTCACGGGTAGCCGCCTTGCTCTTTTCCTTTTCCGCCTCTTCCAGTTTTTTATTCAGTTCGTCCACTTTTCTTTCCAGATCGCCGCTTGCCGTCTCTTTGGGAGTTTCATAGAAATCATCCAACTGCCCGGAGATTTGCTCGTAGGTATTAACAGACTGTTGCAACCGGTCTCCGTCCTTTTCTTTTTCACCGGTATCGGATGATTTTCCATTATTCATCAATGTCCCGACAAGCTGCTCCAGCGACTTCATCCGGCTTTCTTCCTCCACTTCCGCCTGCTGCTTCTCATAGGCGGCGGTCTTCTTATCAACCAGTTTGGCCGTGGTAGGCTCCGGCACGTTCACATTGAATCCTGAATTTCCGGGAGCTTCCGTCCCGTTTTCCTTGCCGGTGGGGGCAAATATTCAGTACATGACTCCCAGGAAGACCAGCACAAAGGCCGGAATCACAATGAACTTCCTTCTTTTTTCCATCTCTTCCGGTGTGAGCACCTTCTTCTCTTTTTCCGGTTCTTCCTTCAAGGCTCTGACGTTTTCCGGCTGTACCGCCGTTTCTTCTGCCGCTTCGGGCTTTTCCAAATCTTTATCTTCCATTACTCGTGGGTTTTAGGGTGATACATTATACTGTCTTTATCCGCCCGGTGGATGGAGTCCGCCGGATGGACAAACGGCAACTCCTTTTGTGTGCCGTGGGAGAGAAAACGCCCGAAAGCGCGTGTTACGGTGATAGCACATAGAACGGTACTGATAGCCAGCATGCCCACAAGCACTCCCTTACGCTCTTTTTCGGACAGCTCCTCGCAAACGTTCTTTAGCTTTTCGCTGATCTCTGTCTTTATCTTCCTGCTTTTCATTACCTTATTATATTAGCGTTCAACGGTCCTTATATCCCTGTTTTCCAAAATCTCAAAGCGTTCCGCCATGAAGCCTTGCGGATTATTATCCGACCTGACCGTACTCTGCAGGAAGCAACGGGTGACCAGGGAACGCTCGGTGATATTGCTGTTTCGGATAATCATCTGCCGGGCAAAGGTGGTGATCCGGTACGGATAGTTATCGAAATCACACTGCATGCTGTCCACCAGGACAGTCTGGTTGATATTGCCGCTGATCAGACGGTTATAATAGCCTTTCTCGTTCCAATCCCGGTAATAACTATAAAGACTCTTGTCCGCCAGATACATGGCCCGGTTGATATTGGATTCGATAGCGGCCTTATCGGGAGCCAGCGTAAAGAACAGTTCATGCATGCGGCGCACATGCTCGCGGGCCTCCACCGGACGGTTCAATGCCGCATCCTGGGATAACGCCACTATGAGTGACTTGCCCTGATCCAATACATATACCTTCTCCCGTTGCTGGTTGGCAAAGAGATAGGACCTTCAAATGGCATACGTAGTCAGCGAGGCGCAAATGCCCAGAAAGACCAACGTGAACAGACGGATCTGCCTGAACGAGGATTCGATGTTTTTTAAACTTTTAAATTCCATAATTTTATGTTTTTTCAATTTCTACTTTTTCAATAATACGGCACCGACGTTTCCCGTTGAAGCACCCGCCGCAGCACCGGCTACATTGGTCACCTTGGATGCCGTATTGTTGACATTCCGGTTATAGGAACTCATACCTCCCGCCTGGACAATCCAGTTCGAAACAGTCGGCACACAAAAATATCCGATAATGCCGATGACCATGAATATCAGATAGATGGCCGAGGAACCGTCTACGTCGATGATACTCATCGGATCGGCCATCAGGTTCATCTCCTCCTGCAGGATAAGCATCTGTATCTTGGCGAGCATCGCCCCGAAGAGGTCTGATACCGGCAGCCAGAGGTAGACACTGATATAGCGTGCCAGCCATTGGATGAGCGTGTTCTGCAGCCCGTCAAAAACACTCAGGGCAAAGGCTATCGGCCCCAAAATGCTCAAGACTATCAAAAAGAAGGTACGGATCGTGTCGATGACCAGCGAGGCAGACTGGAAGAGAATCTCCAGCAATTTGCGCATGACCATCTGGACAATACCTTGCAGGGAGAAGGCATACGAAACCTCATACATGGTCTGCAAGGCCGTATGTTCCTCCTCACTCCAGCCCATGTTATCCAGTTCCGCATCCAGCTCCTCATTGTAAGCAAAGACACGTCCGGTCATCATCGTCTTAGCCATCATGTCCGCACGGAGCTTGTCCTTCTCCTGCTGGTACTTCTGCAAGTCGAAGGTCTGGTCACGGAGCAGCATTCCGGTTCCCTGAACGATGGGGCTAAAGATACCGTTGAGAGTTCCCAGCACCATCACGTCAAAGAAAAGGATACACATGCCCAGGACAAAAGGCCGTAACATCGAAAAGACATCGATGGGCTCCGCACGGGAGAGAGACTGCCAGACACGGTAAGCGATATAGAACAAAGCCCCTAATGCAGCGAGTGCCATCGCCATGTCCATCATCGGGTGGCAGAGTTTGGTCATCGTATCATAGAGATTCCGAAGAATCTGGTGCATATTTTCAAATGAAATGGATAATAATACCATAATTGATTCTTTTAAAATTGTAGACTACCAATAACGCTCATCCTTGCCGTACAGGTCGAATACCTGTTGCTGCTCGTTCTTCTCCTTGGCACGCAGGTAGGATACATGCAGGTTCTTGCGGGTGTAGTAGTTGGCCAATTCCTTGTAATGTGTCATTTCCCTGTATACCCGGTTCACCAGGTCGATGCGTTCCTTGTCGTTCATGGACATGCCGGTGGGGTTGATGATATTCTTCAGCTCTGCAATGCTGCGGCTGCTCTTCTTCATGATGGTGTTATAACCGGCAGCTATCGCATTCAGTTCCCGCTGGCTGAAATTCTTGTCGGTCAGCATCTTGCCGAAATTGTTTACATAAATTTCAGAAATGTCACTGAGCATCAGGACGGACTCTTTTACTTTCTCACTGCCGCTGATCAAGTCATTCACCTTACGCAGTTTATCATAATACTCACGCCCCTGTTCGAAAATCTTTGAGGTCTCTTTCCATGTGGAAAGTGCATTTTGAGCCGTTTCAGATGTTTCCACCATTTCATTGACACTGTTCACGATACCCTGGACGAGGTTGCCCGGATCGCTGACCACCCATTGTGCCTGCACGCTTGCCGGTACCATAAAGGGCGACAGGACAAACAACATGCTTAAAATTCTCTTTTTCATTGCTTCTTGATTTTAATCGTTTATTTTTTCTTTTTCTTCTCTTTAGCCAACACGCGGATCGCCTGCTCCATATTACCGCCCAGCTTCTCGGTCATTTGTGTGACTTCCAACTTTTCGGTTTCTTCTGTGGTATAGGTGAGATACTCCTCGACAGAGGTCTCTGTTGCATAGACAGCAGACTGGACACCACCCAGACCAATCCAAACTTCCTTATACTTCCTTGCCGGATCGTTAGCCTGATTGATAGACAGGATTTGTCCTTTTTCTTTGTCGGTCAGTCCGAGCAGGGACTGTACGGAGTCAAACTTGTTGATATACTTTCGCTGATCCAATAGAATCTTGCAATCGGCATTGTTGATGATGGTGTCCTTGATAATGGGACTTGACACGATATCATCCAACTCTTGAGTGACAACCACAGCCTCACCGAAGTACTTTCTAACCGTTTTGTGTAGGCTAAGCACCCAGCGCCTTATCATATTTCTATGGTAGGTTTCCAAATGCTCGCCCCCGAACCGGACTTACACCTCTCAGCGTATCCGGCTCTCCACTAATTTCAGTCTATCTTTCCGTCATGTATCTTCTTGTGACAACTCCTGCACACGGCAATCGTCTTGCGTTTACGGGCAATCATGTGTCGTTCCCAGCTTTCCTTTCCCTGCAAGTTCTTTAGTTTCCTTACATGGTGCATAACAAGGTCGTCTGTCGCTCCACATAATTCACACTCACGGGCTTTCAGCCTTTCAACAAGGCTTGTCCGCCCCGCAGTATAAATTGTTCGTGGCATAATGTCACATTCCGATTTATAGGTGGGCTTCTTTCGTTTGAAGCCACCGTCGTAAAAGTATCTTTCCTTTACACCAGTTTTAGTCATGTGCGTTACGATAAACCTACCGTTCTTACGATATTTCTTGTTTACCTTACGTGTTCGGCACTTATATTTGCCTGCAAACGTTTTGTACATGCTGTATTCCATGATGTACTTGAAATTATTCAAGGCATGGGCGCAGTTGTTGGCTATGGAGTAGTAATTATAGAACCCCACGATTTCCCGATTATAACTATCAAGGATTTCAAGGTCGTCATTGAATATCAGTCCCGATTTACATTTCGGTTTCCATATTTCCTTTCCGTTACGGTTTGTCAGTTCCAAGACTCCCCAATCGAAAAGTTTTTTACGGACTGTTTCCGTACTGACATTCAAGCAGACCCTTTTACCATAGGTTCTTCTCAATCTACCCCGTTTATCCCGTCTTTGGTCATTGGACTTTCTTACAGTGATTTCATATCCGAGAAACTTGGCCGGTCTTTCCGTGTGAGTGACAAGTGTCTTTTCATCGGACAGCTCCAATGCCAGTCTGTCAGCAAGGAAGTTTTTAATATCTTCTTTTATCTGTTGCGCATCCTGCTTGCTTCCGATAATTCCCACAAGAAAATCATCTGCATATCTTGCATATTTCATTCTTCTGTAATCGGCATCCATTTCTTCGCCGTTGGGATATTTAGCCCGTCCTTGTTCTATTGCTTTCAGTTCAAGGATTAGCTTTGTCCTTTGCCTTTCGTCTTTTACGAACTTCAATCTTCGCACAATACGTTTTCTTGCATTGCCAAAGTCCATACTTTCTCTACTGAATTTTCGTTTCTTCCCTTTGTCGAATTTGGCTGTGTATTCCTTTATATACTTATCCAGCTTGTCAAGGTATATATTAGCCAATATCGGGCTGATGATACCCCCTTGCGGTGTGCCACTGTAAGTATTGTGGAATTGCCAGTCTTCTATATATCCCGCTTTCATAAACTTGCGTATCAATCGGATGAAGCGTTCATCCGCAATACGCTCCAAGAGAATGTTTATCAATACATCATGGTTTATATTATCAAAGAAGCCTTTTATGTCTCCCTCCACAAACCATTTTGCACCATTAAACTCCTTTTGGATATGAGTTAATGCAGTATGGCAGCTTCGATTGGGACGGAAACCATGCGAGGTGTATTCAAAATTTCCCTCGTATATGGCTTCCAGTACCATTCTTACTACTTCTTGTATCAACTTGTCATTGAAAGTCGGCACGCCAAGAGGTCTTTTCTTACCGTTTTTCTTCGGTATGTACACCCTCTTTGACGGTTGGGGCTGGTACGTTTCATCTTTTAACGTATCAATCAACTTTTCAATTCGTTTCAGGCTCATGTTGTCAATGGTCTGACCGTCTGAACCTTTAGTCATGTTACCCTCTTTAGCGTAGATACGCTGATAGGCAACGTAGAACATTTCCTCATTGAACAAAATTCTGTAAAGACGTTCAAACTTATAGCTTGCATCCTTACTGTGTTCTGATAGACTGTTTAATACTCTTTCTGGACTTCTCATAATGTCTCTCACATTTTCCGTTAATTGTATTAATAATTAGCTGCTTCCCTTCGCCATGTACAAGGCGTTACCTTGCTCAAACTACTATGGAAGCTCCGTTACCACTCCGAATTTTCATAGGTCGAACCTAATAGCCTTTCGGCACTTCGGGATAGGTAATCCCCGTTTATTACATCGTAACTGTTGGCATGATAGATTGTCGGATACGACTTCCGTCCTTTACTCGCTTACTGCGGTTGTGTCGTGATAAGTTCTTGCTACCTTCATTCCTATACACTGAAGTAGTATCACGATATGGCGATTGATAGTTACCTTACGCCATAGCCTCAAGGGGGACCATTCGGACTATCGTTCAATCAATTCGGACTTTATCCTCATATCTATCTTTTTCATCTCGCCATTCAGTCGCAGTTTGGTAACTAACTGACTTATGACTTTTCCGACATGCTACACTCCCTGCTCGGTTAAGTTTTCCCGAAACAGATAAGTCGGCTGATGATAGGTCATTTTCAAAGAACACTTTCCTAATCTCTTGCCAAAGAGATATTTACGATGCAACCTTTACGGGCGCACACAAAAACTTTATATAATCGGCCATGCCTTCCCGTGCGATAGCCTTCCAAGCTTCTTCCACAACTATCATCTTCCGAACCCCATGCAAACGTCTCATTTTGTTAATAAACGCCTCCATGATGATGACAGTCACGACCGGGAAAAGGATTTTGTGCTCCTTAATTTCGTCAATTTCAAATACCACAAAACGCTTGTTCAACAGGTCGAGCTGCTCATCCGAATTCAGCAGATAATCATATTCTCCACCACGGTAGTATGGAGCCAATACATTCAGAAAGTTAGTGAGATCGAAATCTTTCTCGCGGTAATGCTTCTCCTCCAGTATTCCACGGAACTCTCCCTGTACGAACTCGTAGAAAGTATTAAAAGAAGGAACCAGTTCATTGTCCTCCTTTATCTTTTCAAGGAACAGGTTAACCGCCATTGAAAGGGCTACTTCCTCGGCACGGGTAATGACTTCCGTATCCCTTTTCCAGAGTGACATGATCAGTGTTTTAATGGACTCTTTCTTCTCCAGGTCAAAGACCTTATCCTCGGTAAAGAATGGATTAAAAGCTATCGGGCGTTTTTCACTATAGGTATAATACACACCGTCCTCACCGTTTGTACGCTGATGGATCAGGTCGCATAAGCCCTTGTAACTGTTACCTATATCGATCAATATAATGTGGGTGCCCTGTTCCCAATATTGCCTGACGAGATGGTTCATAAAAAACGACTTGCCCGAACCGGATGGCCCGATGACCAGCTTGTTACGGTTGGTTGTAATACCGCGACGCATCGGCTCGTCCGAAATATCCAGATGCAGGGGCTTCCCGTTTGTCCGGTCTGCCATTTTGATACCGAAGGGCGACAGGGAATCCGCATAGTTCGTCTCTTCCGTGAAAAAGCAGACTCCCTGTTCGATGAAAGTAAAAAGGACTCCTCCGAAGGGAAATCCCCCTCACCGCCGGGAATGCCCGCCCAATACAAGGCAGGCGCGTCAATGGTATTGTAACGGGGCTTGCATCCCATCAGGGCCAGGGCGGAACCGGTATCGTTCTTTATCACCTTGAGCTTCTCCCGGTTGTCCGACCATGCCATGACATTGCAATGGCAACGGATGGCGGTCAGCCCGAAAGAATGCGCCTCGTCCAGATACGCGTCAATCCACTGCTTGTTGAGCTGGTTGGCACGGCTGTACTTGGAAAGCGAGTGCATGTTACGTGCCGTCTTCTCAAAGCGTTGCAGGATTTCTGCCGAATCATCAATGAACAGGAACTGGTTATAGATATGGTCACAGGAGAGCATCAGCCCCACAGGAGCGGCAAAACTCAGACGGCAGTCACTGCGGTCGGTGGAGTATTTCTCATAGCGGGTATCCGTCTGGACACTGCCGGGAAGATCATCCACGTCGGAAAGCGTATGCACGCAGAGCGTATTGTCCCCGATGCGCATCTTGGACGCGCTCATCTGTATATCCTTCAGTGTGGTCGTGTCCTGTTGTGAAAGAGAAAAATATTTCTCGATCAGTCCGGCCTGTTGCGGTGTGCCGACAATCTCATCGGTGGTCAACCGTTCCAGACGGATAAAGACCGAGTCATTCAGGATGCGCTCGAACTGGTCGACACTCTCCAGAAAGCGGCTGACCGCATCCTTGTCCCGGACTTCCTTCGGAATGATATTCCCCCGGCAGAGGATGGAGAAATTGCTCCGGCTACGGCTGCGCTCCCTAGTCGTCTTAGTGATGAACAGGTAAGAAAAATGATTTAAATAAGGCCGTTCATTGAAATGCAGCTCGAAAGAACGATCCAGAAAGCTCATCCCGTCTTTATGCGTGTCGGCCCTGTAATTCTCTTTCAGGAACCAGTCCTGGCGGTGTACTATCGTATAGTTCGGCAGTACCTTGACTGCCTTTGTTCATGTGCCGTGCATGGATACATAATCTGCGGAAGTGACCGTGAACAGCTCCGGCAGAAAGACCTTGAAGCCGATGGTCACGTCCGCGTCTTTGGAGAGAATGCACCCTTCCTCCACGGACAGGATCGGAAACTTACTTTCCAGCGTTGCGGCTTTTAATATATTTCTCATGAATGCGTTTTTTAAATAAGGAAGATATACGTTTGCGATTGATGATATAGGACGGGTGGTACTTGACTGCGGCCAGCTTCATCAGGCCGTTGGGACCATACTTCTTGTTCAGGTAGAACACCCCGAAGATCAGAGAGAAAGCGGAGAGGACACCGAAACCGATACAGAACCACCGGTCAATACCTATCATATAGAAGATGACGAACAGCAGGAAAATGGCCAGCAAGCCCCCGACAAAGAAGTACAGGTATTGTGCCTGCAAGCCGTTGAATTCCACGTTGCGGCCGATTCCCTTGTTGATATTGTATTCCATAGTCTGCTATATTACAGGAAGAAGGAACGAAGGACTGTCGCCGCGACGATGAGGAAGACGCAGGCTCCAAACCAGCTCCCGGCGGTTTTACCTGTGTCGGGGTCGCCGCTGCTGAACTTCGAATATACCTTAATGGCACCTATCAGCCCCACAATAGCCCCTGCCGCATATATCAACTTGGTGGCGGGGTCAAAATAACCGGTAAGCATGGATGTAGCCTTTGTTATACCGGCACTTCGTCCCCTTCGGCATAGGCACCCAAGGTGGAAACAGCTATTCATGCGATAAGCGCAACCGTCTTTTTAAAATGTCTTTTCATATGCAATCTAATTTTTTAGTGTGAATAAAAATCTTGTTTCAAACAATCCGCAGGAAGTTGCCCTCCTGCGGATTTGTCTCTTGCAACCACGATGTCTTTTTAGAATCAACCTGAGTCATAGTAACCAATCATAGGTACCTCCGTTTTTAAGGGGTTAATCACTCTTTTAATGTTCGCTCCGGTAAAGGGAAAGGATCAACCGGAATCATAGAAGCCTCTCATATCTCTATATCTTCTTTTCTAACAGGTTATACACTACGTCTCAAGAACTCGTCCTGCCCGGATCAACCGGAGTCAAAGAAATCTTTCATGCTTTTTCGTCTTTTTAGGTTATACATTCTGTTTTAAAACTCGCTGCACCCGGATCAACCGGAATCATAATACTGTCTCATATTCCTTACTTGTTCTATTTATTCGGGCACATGCTCCCTAATATCAAATTCCCGGAGAATGTCGTCCCTATTCTTTCCTGTCAATAAATGGGGCTCGCCCCGGTCCACATACAAGCGCATATAGCGTTTCAGTTTATCGCTGCTTCCCAGGACGCTCGCCTGCAGTACCCTTTCCATGTTCGTGCCTTCCAGCTTTTGGAAAGTCTGCCGGGCCTGTTCCTGTTCCGCTTCCGTAAGTTCGTCCGATGCCATTGCTTTCTCAATCATATCCATATCGTCAAAGGTGACACCGGTTGCCCGGTGGGGATTGCTCCGCTGTACGTATCCTGTAATCTCGTAGCGTTCGGGAATCTCCTCTTTTTCTTCACCGGAAGAAGGAGAGGCCTCCCGCATATAATCAATTTCAGGATAATTCAGTTTTTGAAAAGGAGCCGGGACTTCCGGGAATTTCGTATTCTTATCAAGGGGTTCGCGCACTCGGAGAACCGGCTCTGTTTTCTTTTCGGGAGTAAAGGTATCACTCTTTTCTATGCCTGATTCAGGCTGTCCGCTATTGTCATCTATTGTCAGTGATTGTCGTATTTGGTATCGGCTTTTGCCTATTATTTCCGTCTCGGATGAGGAAGCTGCCGGATGGATGGTGACAGGCGTAGCCCGACGTTCCTTCCTGTCCTTTCTGCCTCTCCATGTGAAAATGCTGCCTGTATGCACATACTTTTCAATACTCAGGTAAGAGGCATAAATGAACAGGATAATAAAAAGGTATTCCATGTCCTTATGATTTTAGTGATTGGTAATACTTCTCCAGCACGGCATTTATCAATCCGCCGTTCTCTTCGAAATGATGTGCCAGCACCTGGTTTACAAAACCGGCTACGGTCACTTCGCCACGTCCTACCGCCCATACCAGGGACGAGATGCGGCGATGCAGGCCGGCATCGATATGCAATGATTTACGGGATTTGGTTCTGACCGTATTCAGGAAGGACGCCCTGTAAGCGTCGATTTCCCCGGTGGTAAAGACCGGAGCTTCGCTACTCCCGGCAATCTCCTCTACCGTATCCTCCGGCTTCGGGGATGCACTCGTTGCAGGGGAGTCCGGTCGTATCGTCCCTTTCCTGGCGACAATATCCAATATGGCCTTCTCGTCAATGCTCCGGGGGTCAAATCTCTTTTTTCCGCTGTCCATAATTCCCCTTATTATAAGGTATGGGTGGTATCCAGATGTGTTACGGCACATAACTCATCTATCAGTTCACAGAGGCCCGAACCTTTTATCTGGCGGTTGTCGGGAGGGAACAGTGTGGAACGGAAGATACTGTTCTTCAGGGAGCTCAGCTCCTTGTTATAGCGTTTGGTATCCGGTATCCGTGACTCCAGCAGGCGTAACTCCGCTTTTTGATGACGCGGTTCCAGGACTCGTAGCTTTCTGTCCGTTCACGCTTGTCGACCATGTTCCAGAAAAGATAGATACCTTTCAGGTTACAGTTGTGCCTGGCGATCAGTTCTTCCTCCACCACCTCGGCAAACTGGAGGGAACTCTGCATGAC
>ENA-OQJB01000758-OQJB01000758.1-human-gut-metagenome-genome-assembly--contig:-NODE-758-length-12953-cov-2.804148_pt1 | contig 12953 bp, 10 predicted proteins | sample MGYA00242599_ERZ504765 | MGnify/ENA primary metagenome ERZ504765 (study PRJEB26092, sample SAMD00036354) | human gut metagenome | host: Homo sapiens | study: EMG produced TPA metagenomics assembly of...
AGACGCCGCACCGCTCGCAGGCGTTCTCCTCCGTCTCCAGGCAGGCCACCGGGGCTAGATTTCCCTCTGTCAGCCGGAGGATACTGCCCAGGGTATACTCCTCCGGCGCTTTCGTCAGACGATATCCCCCCAGGGCGCCACGCCCGCTGCGGAGGAATCCCGCCTTTCCCAGCAGACCCGCGATCTGCTCCAGATACTTCATGGAAATGCCCTGCCGGGCGGCCACATCCTTCAAGGAGACGAACTCCTCCCCGCCGTGGACCGCCACATCGATCATCAGGCGCAGGGCGTACCGCCCCTTGGTCGAAATCTTCACGAAACCGCCTCCTTTTCTGTCCCATCTATTTTGCCACAGGCGCTTCCGGAATGCAAGAGACCGCTTGGATTTTCCCCGCCCCGCCGGCACCGGAAATTGACAACCGTCCGCTTTTCCCGTACAATAAAAACAACTTTTGAGCGTTATGGAGAGGAGTACCGATCATGGATTACGACAAAGGAATCCTGCGCCTGCATTCCGAGTGGAGGGGCAAGCTGGAGGTGACGCCCCGGGCCCAGGTGGACAGCAAGGAGGCGCTGTCCCTGGCCTACACCCCCGGCGTGGCCCAGCCCTGCCTGGAGATCCAGAAGGACATCAGCAAGAGCTACGAGCTGACCCGCCGGTGGAACACCGTGGCGGTGGTCACCGACGGCTCCGCCGTCCTGGGGCTGGGAGACATCGGCCCGGAGGCGGGGATGCCCGTCATGGAGGGCAAATGCGTCCTGTTCAAGGCCTTCGGCGGCGTGGACGCCATTCCCCTGTGCGTCCGCAGCCACGACGTGGACGAGATCGTGAACACCGTGGCCCTGCTGGCCGGGTCCTTCGGCGGCGTGAATCTGGAGGATATCGCCGCCCCCCGGTGCTTTGAGATTGAGCGGAAGCTGAAGGAGCGGTGCGACATCCCCATCTTCCACGACGATCAGCACGGCACCGCCATTGTGGCCACGGCCGCCCTGATCAATGCCCTCAAGGCACTGGCCGGCATCCCGCAGGAGACCGACCTGGTCAGCGCTGCCGCCATCGAGCCCATTCAGACGCTCAAGACCAACTATCTGGGCAGCAAGAACCCCCGCCTGCACACCGACGAGATCCTGATTGCCCTGTCCAGCTCGGCCGCGCAGAATCCCACTGCAGCAGCCGCCCTCAAGCAGCTCTCCCACCTGAAGGGCTGCGATATGCACTCCACCGTCATCCTGTCCAGCGTGGATATGGACACCGTGAAGAAGCTGGGCATGTATCTGACCTGCGAGCCCACCTATGAGGAAGCAGACCGGATGTACCACAAGAAGTAAAAATAATGACCCTCTCTGTCATTGCTTTGCACTGCCGTCTTTCCCCAAGGGCTAGGCGGCCGTATCTGCGCGACGGAGAGGGTCATTTTTATTTCCGGGTCTGTTCCCAGTAGGCTCCCATGCTCTGGCCGGGCTGGTCGGTGACATCATCGTTCAGATAGTCTGCAAGGCCAAAGGCTTCCGGCTTCCAGCTGCGGGCAGCTTCCACGGTGGGGTATTCCACCTCGGCGTACCAGAACGCAGTGGGCTGGCCCTCATCCACGTGGTTCACCTCCAGCACAAGGCCATCGGGCAGGGCATAGCTTCTGCGGATCTTCCCGATCAGGGGCTTACCGATGATCTTTGTTTCCAGTTCATCAAACAGTTTCTTGTCGATGGGGCGCTCGATCTCCTCCCGCGCAAGCCCGCTTCCGGACTTGAAGCAGAGGATATAGGCCGTCTCGCCGCCTTTGAGCGCCTCCTCCCGGATGCGCACGGTGGGCCGCACGCTGATATAGCCCTGCCGCATGGCAAACTCTTCCTTGAGCGGCAGAGCCGGGAGGTTTCCGCCCTCCGGCCAGCCGTTCACCATCCATTTGCGTTCGATCTCCATGACGTTTTCCTCGTTTCTGTGTTTATGTATTTATTCTAGCACGTTTTTATGTTAGAATAAATATCAGTATGAAATTTTAGCATCCTCACCCTCTCAGTCAATGCCTGACGGCATTGCCAGCTCCCCCAAAGGGGGAGCCAAGAGCCGCTCTGTATTCAAGCTTGATGAGACTAAATCGAAAATCGCCAAAGGCTCTCCCTTTGGGAGAGCTGGCGAGCGGAGCGAGACTGAGAGGGCGAGCCAGTTATAACAGGAGCAACTATGAAATCTTCTCGCAATTACCCCGTTTACACCGTCAACAAACACGCCGAGGGCCTGCTGGTGGGCGGCCACCCCTGGGTGTACGAAAACGACATCCTAAGTTCCCCGGAAGCAGAGCCTGAAAACGGCACGCTGGTCGATGTGGTCAGCACAAAGGGTGCCTATCTTGGCACCGGTTTTCTCTCGCTGAAAAGCAAGATCCGGGTGCGGCTCATCTCCCGCAACGCCAACGACACCTTTGATGCCGCTTTCTGGAAGCGCCGGGTCGAATACGCCTGGGCCTACCGCAAGACCGTGCTGGAGCCCGCCGACCTGACCGCCTGCCGTGTCATCTTTGGCGAAGCTGACCAGTTCCCGGGCCTGACTGTGGACCGGTTCAGCAACATCCTCGTCACGCAGACCCTGAGCGTGGGCATGGAAAAGCTCAAGCCCGTCCTCTTCCCCATTCTGGCAGAAGTCCTGCGCGCCGACGGCCAGACCATCGACGGCATCTACGAGCGCAACGATGAGGCTCTGCGCGCAAAGGAAGGTCTTGAGCAGAACAAAGGCTGGTTTGAGCTGCCCGGTGAGACTCACCCGGCAGGCACCCAGACCGAGATCTGCGAGAACGGAGTTTACTATCATGTGGATTTCGAGAACGGCCAGAAGACCGGCTTCTTCCTTGATCAGAAGTACAACCGCCGGGCGGTGGCACGCCTTGCTGCAGGCCACACCGTGCTGGACTGCTTTACCCACACCGGCAGCTTTGCACTGAACGCCGCTGCGGGCGGCGCTGCCCGTGTGACCGCCGCCGACATCAGCGCCGAGGCCATTGCCATGGCGCAGCGCAATGCCCAGCGCAACGGTCTGACCAATATGGACTTTTTGTGCGAGGACACCTTTGAGCTGCTGCCCCGCTTGGAAAGAGAAGGACACCCCTACGATTTTATCATTCTGGACCCGCCGGCCTTTACCAAGGCGCGCCGCACTGTGGAGAACGCCATGCGCGGTTACAAGGAGATCAACTACCGTGCCATGAAGCTGCTGCCCCGCGGCGGCTATCTGGCAACTGCCAGCTGCTCCCACTTTGCCACCGAGGAGCTGTTCATCAAGATGCTGCGCGCCGCTGCAAAGGATGCGCACCGCCAGCTGCGGCAGATCGAGGTGAAACAGCAGGCACCGGATCATCCGATCCTGTGGGGTGTGCCGGAGACGAATTATCTGAAGTTCTTCCTCTTTCAGGTGATTTAACGATTTGAATACCCTCCGTTTCACTCTGGGTATCTTCAGCGGAAGTTTTATTTTTAATATTTGAGCTTCCGGAAAATCTGCGGATTTTCCGGAAGCTCTTTTTTCACAAAGCGGGGCCGTAACGGGCAATGGCACCGTATATTAAAAACACATTTTCACCAGAAGGGACCCCATCGGGTAAATGCATCTTTTTGCTGCGCTGCCTGAACCCTCTCAGTCAAAGCCTGACGGCTTTGCCAGCTCCCCCGAGGGGGGAGCTTTATGAGCAGGGACGGAAAACAACGATCTTTTCCGATGATGAATAAACTTACCCGGCAGCTGGATAAAAGCTCGCCCTTCGGGAGAGCTGGCATTGCGCAAGCAATGACTGAGAGGGTTTTTCCCATCGGGCGGAGAGGGTTCGTTCTCTTAAAAAGTCATACCAAGTGCGGATGCTCCAAAAATGCAGGAAGCTGTTTGTACAGAATCGTCAGATTTGTCAATTGCCTTTTTGGCCCGCCGGGGCTATAATCAAACCATAGACAGCAACGGCGCTGTGGGTCACCTCCTGACTCGCAGCGCCGTTTTTGTTAAGATGCTTTCGTACTTCTGGGTGCGGCATTGCGGCAGACCAGAATGCAGACGAAAGGGTAAGAAAAATAAGATCAAGTAAGGAGTAGGATTTATGGCAGCGAATGTTATGGAAATCTACGGCAGCAAGGTCTTTAACGAACATGTGATGAAGGAGCGCCTGCCGAGCGCAACCTATAAGAGCCTGAAGAACACCCTGCACAAGGGTGCTCCGCTGGACATTGAGGTGGCAAACGTTGTGGCCAGCGTGATGAAGCGCTGGGCCATGGAGCTGGGTGCCACCCACTACACCCACTGGTTCCAGCCGCTGACCGGCATCACCAGTGAGAAGCACGATGGCTTTGTTTCCCCTGTGGGCGACGGCACCGCCATCATGGAGTTCTCCGGCAAGGAGCTGGTGCGCGGCGAGCCCGATGCATCTTCCTTCCCCTCCGGCGGTCTGCGCGCCACCTGCGAGGCCCGCGGCTACACTGCATGGGACCCCACCAGCTACGCATTCGTGAAGGATGACGTGCTGTGCATCCCCACCGCATTCGTCAGCTACACCGGCGAGGCTCTGGATAAGAAGACCCCCCTGCTGCGTTCCATGAACGCACTGTCCAATCAGGCAATTCGCATCCTGAAGCTGTTCGGCAAGGATGTGGATTACGTCTCCACCACCGTCGGCCCCGAGCAGGAGTACTTCCTTATTAAGAAGGAGGATTACGAGGCCCGTCAGGATCTGATCCTCACCGGCCGCACCCTGTTCGGTGCTCCCTCTGCCAAGGGCCAGGAGCTGGAGGAGCACTACTTCGGCGTGATCCGCCCCGAGGTGTCCGCGTTCATGAAGGAACTGGACGAGGAGCTGTGGAAGCTGGGCGTGCCCGCCAAGACCAAGCACAACGAGGTAGCCCCCTGCCAGCATGAGCTGGCCCCCATCTACGATACCACCAACGTGGCCATCGACCACAACCTGCTGACCATGGAGATGATGAAAAAGATCGCTCCCAAGTACGGTCTGGTCTGCCTGCAGCATGAGAAGCCTTTTGAGGGTGTCAACGGCAGCGGCAAGCACAACAACTGGTCCATGTCCACCACCCACGAGAACCTGCTCGACCCGGGCGACACCCCCATGGAGAACCTGCAGTTCCTGGTGTTCCTGGCTGCTGTCATCAAGGCTGTTGACGAGTACGCCGATCTGCTGCGTACCTCCGTTGCCACTCCCGGCAACGATCACCGTCTGGGTGCCAACGAGGCACCTCCGGCTATCATTTCCATCTTCGTGGGCGAAGAGCTGGAAGCTGTCATCGATGCTATCGCATCCGATTCCCCCTATGCCGGCCCCGTCAAGATGAAGATGGATCTGGGCGTTGATGTCCTGCCCAAGTTCAGCAAGGATACCACGACCGCAACCGTACCTCTCCCTTTGCCTTCACCGGCAACAAGTTCGAGTTCCGTATGCCCGGTTCCGCTGAGAACCTGAGCGATGCCAACACCATCCTGAACACCGCCGTCGCAAAGGAACTGAAGGGCTACGCCGACGAGCTGGAGAGCGCTGAGGACTTTACCAGCGCTGTGATCGCTCTGGTCAAGCGCACCATCCGCGACCACCGCCGGGTCATCTTCAACGGCAACGGCTACTCTGCCGAGTGGGAAGAAGAAGCAGCCCGCCGCGGCCTACCCAACAAGAAGAACGCCCCCGCTGCCCTGCCTGCCCTCATCGACCCCAAGAACATCGCCCTGATGGAGGAGTTCGGGGTGCTGACCAAGGTGGAGATGCACAGCCGCTACGAGGTGGAGCTGGAGCACTACGCCAAGGTCATCAACATCGAGGCCCTGACCATGCTGGAAATGGCCCGCAAGCAGCTGCTGCCTGCCGTCAACGCCTACATGAGCGAGGTTGCCAACACCGCCGCCTCCAAGCTGGCGGTCAGCGAAAAGATCAGCGTCCGCAGCGAGACCAAGACCCTGGAAAAGCTGTCTGTGGATGCCGACACCATGAGCGACACCATCGACGCCCTGCAGGATGCTGTGGATGCCGCCAAGGCCCTGCCCACCGAGGCCCTGAAGGCCGACGCCTTCCGGGATAACGTGATCCCCCTGATGAACACCCTGCGTGCCGCTGCCGACGACGCCGAGACCCTGTGCGGCGAGGACTACTGGCCGCTGCCCAGCTACAGCAAGATGCTCTACTACGTCTGATCTTTCATCAGCGTAACAGCAGAATAGCATCCGTAGGCTGCGGATTTAAAATTGCCATTCTCCTTTTCCTATTTCTTACACCAGCCTAAAGACCTGCTCCCATTCTGAGGGCAGGCCTTTAGGCGTTTTATTTGAAAGGGAAACCATTATGAGCTATTCGACCCAACAGGACGTCCTTGATTTTGTGGAGGACAACAACGTCAAATTTGTGCGCTTTGCCTTCTGCGATATCTTTGGTACTCAGAAGAACATTGCCGTGTTGGCAAACGATCTGCCCAAAGCTCTGGAAGACGGTGTCTGCTTCGACGGCAGTTCCATTGCCGGCTTTATGAAGGTGGAGGAAAGCGATCTTGTGCTGCGGCCGGATCTTTCCACCGTGACCATTCTCCCCTGGCGGCCTACCGAGGGCCGGGTGATGCAGTTTTTCTGTGATGTGGAAAAGCCGGACGGCCAGCCCTTTGGCGGCAACTGCCGCGGCTTTCTGCGCAGCGTGAATCGCAAATTCAAAAAGCTGGGCATCACTTGCAATGTGGGCGCAGAGTGTGAGTTCTACCTGTTCGAGAATGATGACCGGGGCCGCCCCACCCGTATCCCCATCGACTTTGGCGGCTACTTTGACGTGGCCCCGCTGGATGCAGGCGAGAACCTCCGCCGGGACATCTGCCTGACCATGGAGCAGATGGGCATGAGCCCTCAGCACAGCCATCACGAAAGCGGCAACGGCCAGAACGAGATCGACTGCCACCACGCAGGCCCCCTCAAGACCGCCGACAACGTGATGATGTTCAAGCAGATCGTGCGCGCTATTGCCACCCGCAGCGGCATCCATGCAAGCTTCCTGCCCAAGCCCCTGCCGGATCAGGCAGGCAGTGGTCTGCACATCAACCTGTCCCTTTACATGGATGGCCGCAACCTGTTTGAGGGCGACATTGCCCCGGACAGCATTGCAGGCAGCTTTATGGCCGGTGTGCTGGCCCACAGCCGGGAGCTGACCGTGTTCACCAACCCTCTGCCCAACAGCTATCAGCGCTTTGGCTGCGATGAAGCGCCCCGCTATGTGAGCTGGAGCCGCCAGAACCGCAGCCAGCTGGTGCGCATCCCGCAGGTAAAGGGCGACAACTGCCGCATGGAGCTGCGCAGCCCGGACCCTGCCTGCAACCCCTATCTGGCCATTGGTCTGGTTCTGGCTGCCGGATTGGACGGCATCGAGAACCGCATGGTGCTCTCTGCCCCCGTGAACAAGAATCTGTTCGACCCCTCCATGGCTGAGGGGCTCGGTCTTGAGACTCTGCCCACCAGTCTGGAAGAGGCCGTGCAGGCTGCGGAGGAGAGCGAATTTTGCGCAGAGTGCTGCCCGAGCAGCTTGCCAGCCGCTACTTTACGGAAGAACTGAAGCGCTGCGAAGCACTGAAACACGCGTCCGACCCTGTTGAGTACGAGCGTACCCATTACTTCAACGCCATCTGACCCCTGCAAAAGAGAGTGTGTAGGAGAAAGGAGCGAAGGAAATGGGACGTGCACTGATCGTAAGTGCCGGTGCAAGCTCCAACGAGTATATCGCTGCACGGCTGACCGAAATGGGCTACAGCCGCCCGGTGATCATTCCCAGCGGGGCCGAAGCCCGGCGGCGCATGACGGAATCGGATTTTGAGCTGATCGTGGTCAACTCTCCCCTGCCCGATGAATTCGGGCATGAGGTGTGCATCAATGCTGTGGAAAAAACAGATGCCGGTGTCGTGTTTCTGGTCAAGGCCGCACAGGCTGAGCAGCTTTTGGGGCCTTTGAGTGAGCAGGGGGTATTGCTGCTGTCAAAGCCCTTCAGCACCGCCTTTTTTGTGCAGGCCATGCACATGGCGGCGGCAGGCAACCACCGCCTGCTGCGTGCCCGGCAGGAGAACGCCCGCTTACAGGAAAAGATCGCACAGGTGCGGCTGGTCAGCCGGGCAAAATGCTGCCTTGTGGAGCACGAGCACATGACCGAAGCCGAGGCACACCGCTACATAGAAAAACAGGCCATGGATACCCGTCGTGACCGCACAGAAATTGCACAGGAAGTCCTTGAAAATTATGAGGACATGGGTGTATAATATTGGATTGGGAAAAGTATCCTTGCTTTCACCGGCTCATTTTGGGAGAGGCTGAGAGCAAGGCCGTTCACCTGAAAGAATTCACAAAGGTTTATAAGGGAAAGAATTCAGAAAAACAAAAATAGAGGAGGAAATTCTATGGCAGAGAAACAAACCAAATTCATCTTTGTCACCGGCGGTGTCGTCTCCGGCCTTGGCAAGGGCATCACAGCCGCATCGCTGGGCCGTCTGCTCAAGTGCCGCGGTTTGAAGGTGGCCAGCCAGAAGCTGGACCCCTATGTGAATGTGGATCCCGGCACCATGAGCCCGCTGCAGCACGGTGAGGTGTTCGTGACCGACGATGGCACTGAGACCGATCTGGATCTGGGCCACTACGAGCGCTTTATCGACGAGAATCTGAACAAATACTCCAACCTGACCACCGGCAAGGTGTACTGGAACGTACTGAACAAGGAACGTCAGGGTGCATATCTGGGCCAGACCGTGCAGATCATTCCCCACATCACCAACGAGATCAAGAGCTACATCTACAATCTGGCCTCTTCCACCGAGGCTGACGTGGTCATTACCGAGATCGGCGGCACGACCGGTGATATTGAAAGCCAGCCCTTCCTCGAGGCCATCCGTCAGGTGGGTCTGGAGCAGGGCCGCGACAACTGCTGCTACATCCATGTGGTGCTGGTGCCTTACATTTCCGGCTCGGACGAGTACAAATCCAAGCCTGCACAGCACTCTGTGAAAGAGCTGCAGGGCATGGGCGTGAACCCGGACATCATCATCCTGCGCGCAGACGGCAGTGTGGGCGGCGATATCCGCCGCAAGATCAGCACTTTCTGCAATGTGAAGCCGGAGTGCGTGATCGAGAACCTGACCATGCCCAGCCTGTACCAGTGCCCGCTGATGCTGCACACCGGTGGTCTGGACGAGGTCGTGGTGAAGAAGCTCAAGCTGGACGTTCCTCCTGCCGACCTGACCGAGTGGAAGCAGGTGGTCAGCCGCATTGCCACCCGCAGCAAGACCTGCAGCATTGCGCTGGTGGGCAAATACGTCAAGCTGCACGACGCTTACCTCTCCGTGATGGAGAGCCTGTACCACGCCGGCTTTGAGAACGACAGTCAGGTGGAGATCCGCTGGGTGGAGAGCGAGGACCTGACCGACCAGGCCGCCTGCAAGGAAGCCTTTGCAGATGTGGACGGCATCATCGTACCCGGCGGCTTCGGCGACCGCGGCATTGAGGGCATGATCCAGGCTGCACAGTATGCCCGCGAGAACCATGTTCCCTACTTTGGCATCTGCCTTGGCATGCAGATCATGGTGATGGAGTTTGCCCGGGGCGTTTTGGGCTACAAGGATGCAAATTCCAGCGAGTTCACCCCGGATGGCAAGCATAATGTGATCGCCCTGATGGCCGACCAGCAGGGCAACATTCCCAAGGGCGGCACCATGCGTCTGGGTAAATACCCCTGTAAGGTGATGCCCGGCACCAAGATGGCCGAGTGCTACGGCGAGGCCGAGATCTGGGAGCGCCACCGCCACCGCTACGAGTTCAACAACGAGTTCCGTCAGGAGATGCAGGACGCCGGTCTTGTTATTTCCGGCACCAGCCCCGACGGTCGTCTGGTAGAGACTGTAGAGCTGCCCGGCCGTGACTTCCATTTGGGCGCACAGTTCCACCCGGAGTTCAAGAGCCGTCCGAACCGTGCTCACCCGCTGTTCAAGGCATTCATTGCTGCGGCACTCAAGTTCCGCGCCAGCGAGCAGCGCAGCCTGCTGCACATGTAAACCATAAAAATAAGGTGCTGTCTGTACGGACAGCACCTTATTTTTTACCCCTATAATCCATGATCCTGCAAGGCATGGTTCTTTTGCTTGTGCTTATACATCCGCTGGTCAGCCAGACGGGTGATCTTGTCTGTATCCGTGCCTTCTTCCGGGTAGAGGGCAAAGCCGCAGCTGGTGCCGATCGTCAGAAGACTGCCTGCAACATGATAGGGTGCTGCAACAGTCTTACAGATAAACTCGACCTTGCGGCGGGCCTCTTCCGGGGACATTGCGCCAATGGTCAGCAGGGCAAATTCATCGCCGCCCATGGTGTATACTTCTTCCAGCGCCCTATGAGGAAGCCGCGTGGGCCGCTTTTACCGGGACATCACCGCCCCGTCTGCTGCACCGGAGGAAAATTTCTAAAAGTCTATTTCCTGTATCACACAAAAAGACACCGGGAGCTTTCCGCTTTTGCAGAGAACTCCCGGTGGCTTTGTTCTATCCTTGATTTCCGATCAGCACCACGGCCACATCGTTGACATTCGTGCCGGTCGCGCCGGTGATGATGAGCCCATCCACCGCCTTGAGGGCATGGTAGGCATCGTTGTTCTGCAGCACATCGTACACCTTCAGCTGGTTCTGCGCCAGTGCCGCGGCCGTGCTGCCGTCCACATAGCCGCCCGCAGCATCGGTTGGGCCGTCGGTGCCATCGCTGCCCACCGAAAAGACCGCTGCATCCAGCCCGGCGATCATTGGTGCTGCAGCAAGGGCCAGCTCCTGATTGCGCCCGCCCAGACCTGTTCCGGTCAGATGGACGACCGTCTCACCGCCTGCAAGAAAGGCCAGCTTTTTGCCCTGCCCCGCGTGGGTGCGGGCTATGGAACCAAGGAAGCTGCCAGCCTCCCGCGCTTCACAGCAGAGCCTGTCGGTCAAGATCACCGGCTCATAGCCCAGCTCCCGGCAGGCGCTGGCTGCTGCGCTGCACAGCTCCCGCACGCTGCCGGTGATTTGCGTGGCAACACGGTCCAGCACCTTTGGAGTCTCCTGTGCCAGCAGAGCCTTGGCCTGTGCCGAAAGCTGCAGGTGATATTTTTCCGCAATGGCAAGGGCCTGTGCACAGGTGGAGGTATCCGGCACCGCCGGGCCGCTGGCGATCATATCCAGCGGGTCCCCCAGAATATCGCTGAGCACGATGCTGAACACCTGTGCGGGCGCACAGCTCTGTGCAAACCGCCCGCCCTTGACCCCGGACAGGCGCTTGCGAATGGTGTTCATCTCCACGATATCGGCACCGCTGGCAAGCAGCTGGCCCGTGATCTGCTGCAGCTCTGCGCCGGGGATCAGCGGCTTCTCAAACAGTGCACTGCCGCCGCCGGACAGCAGAAACAGCACCGTATCCTCTGCCGTTAAGCCCTGCACCAGTTCCAGCGCTTTCCGGGTGGCGGCAAAGCCATTCTCATCCGGCACGGGGTGCCCGGCTTCGCAGCAGTCCACGCCGGGGATCGTGCCCTTCACGTGGCCGTATTTGGTCACGACCACGCCGCCATCCACCCGGCCAAGAAATTTCACCGCCGCATGGGCCATCTGCCATGCTGCCTTACCGGCAGCCACCAGCAGCACCCTGCCGCCCTGCGGCCGGAAATTTTTCAGCGCGCGGCGCACCGCTTCGTCCGGCAGAACAGCGTTCAGGCTGGCACGGATGATGGCATCTGCATCTCTGCGCAGTGTTTCGTTTTTCAGCATGTCGTTCTCCCCTTTTCCATCACTTCTTGTCCGCGGACAAAAAACACCTGTACAGTCTCTTCCTATGCAGGAAAACGCCGTACAGGTGTTCTGATCTTTTTACTTACTTTGTGCTTGCCGGAGCAACCTCAAAGTCGATCTTGCCCAGGTTCACATCCGCACGCACAATGGTGATCATCATGGTGTCGCCCAGGCTCCAGTTCTTGCCGGAGACGGGGTCGGACAGGCGGATGCCCTCGGTGAGCATGGTACCGGAGGGGGTCAGGCTGGAAGCCGGCACAAAGCCCTCCACGCCATTGTCCAACTCGATGAACAGGCCGCGCTGGGTCACGCCGGAAATGCGGCCCTCGTAGCACTCGCCCAGATGGCGGCGGGCATACTCGGCCTTGTAGCAGTCCTCAGCCTTGCGCTCGATCTGCATTGCAATGATCTCGCGCTCACTGGACTGCTTGCTTGCCTTCTCGGCAAAGTCGCTGTAGCGCAGCACCATGGTATCCTTATCCATGCCCTTGAGCTGGGCGGTCATGATGCGATGGATGGCCAGATCCGGGTAGCGGCGGATGGGGCTGGTGAAGTGAGCGTAGTCCTTCAGCACCAGACCGTAGTGGCCCTTGGGTTTTTCCTCATACACAGCCTTGGACATGCAGCGCAGCATACCGGTATTGATGATCTGCTCATACGGGCCGCCGCGCACACCTTCCAGAATGGCGCTCAGCTCCTTGGGGGTGGGCACATCCTTGGCAAAGTGATCGTTGATGCCGCAGGCCTGCAGCAGAGTGTGCAGACGCTCCAGCTTTTCAGCATTGGGTTCCTCGTGCACACGGTACACGAAGGGGATCTGCTTCACGCGGGCAAAGTGGGCAGCGCACTGGTTGGCCAGCAGCATGAACTCTTCGATCATAGCTTCGCTCTCGCCGGAGGTGCGCTTTTTCACATCGATGCAGTGGCCGTCCTCGTCGAGGATCAGCTTCACCTCGCCGCTCTCGATATCCATGCAGCCGCGCTCCTTGCGCAGGCGGGCACGGTGGCCGTACAGCTCCTTCATGGCGGGCAGCTGGCTGAGCACTTCATGGTACTTGCCCTTCAGCTCGTCGTCAGCACTGCCGGCCAGCAAGGCATTGATCTCGGAGTAAACGCCCTTGACGCGGCTGCGGATGATCGACTTGACAAAGCGGTAATCGATCAGGTTGCCATCC
>ENA-OQJB01000760-OQJB01000760.1-human-gut-metagenome-genome-assembly--contig:-NODE-760-length-12895-cov-4.117638_pt1 | contig 12895 bp, 8 predicted proteins | sample MGYA00242599_ERZ504765 | MGnify/ENA primary metagenome ERZ504765 (study PRJEB26092, sample SAMD00036354) | human gut metagenome | host: Homo sapiens | study: EMG produced TPA metagenomics assembly of...
CTTTCATCAAAAGCCCGCGCATTAACTCCAAGGGTTTCAACACTTCAGCCGTACTGGGATTTGTCAATACACTGGAAGAGGTCTTGAAGAAAGAAAATCCTACGCACATCGGTGTGGCATTTGATCCCGCCGGTCCCACCTTCCGGCACGAGGCCTATGAACAGTATAAGGCACAACGTGAAGAAACACCCGAAGTAATCCGTTTGTCCGTACCCATTATAAAGGATATTATCCGGGCCTATCGTATTCCTATTCTGGAAGTACCGGGATACGAGGCTGACGACGTGATCGGTACACTGGCCACCGAAGCCGGCAAACGAGGGATCACTACTTATATGATGACACCAGACAAAGACTATGGTCAACTGGTGGGCGGAAATGTCTTCATGTACCGTCCCAAGCATACAGGCGGTTTTGAAGTGATGGGCATAGAAGAGGTAAAGGCAAAGTTCGATATCCAGTCACCCGCACAAGTCATTGATATGCTGGGACTGATGGGCGATAGTTCCGACAACATTCCCGGTTGTCCGGGAGTGGGCGAGAAAACAGCACAAAAGTTAATCGCGCAATATGGCAGCATCGAGAATCTCCTCTCCCACTCCGCCGAACTGAAGGGAGCACTGAAGGCCAAAGTGGAAACCAATCGGGAAATGATTGAATTCTCCAAGTTTCTGGCAACCATCAAAATTGATGTTCCCACCACTCTGAACATGGACGAGCTGAAACGGGAAGAACCGAACGAAGAGGAACTACGGAAGATTTTTGAAGAGATGGAGTTCCGTACCCTCATCGACCGCGTTTTCAACCGAAACAAGAAATCCGCCTTCGCCGGAACATACACCGATGCGACCGGAAACGATCTGCAAGGACGAAACCGCACACCGGAAGGAAGTGCCCGGCAGGGAAACATGCCGGACGGTTCGGAACAGCTCTCCCTTTTCGGTGAACCGGCTTCGAATGGCAAATCGCCCGCTTCTCCGTCTTCCCCTCAAGGCAATCTCTTTGCAGAATTTACCGACAGAGGGACGGAAAGTGAGAAATATTCGAATCTAGCATGTTTAGATAATTTAAAATACGACTATCAACTCATTGATACAGAAGAGAAAAGATCTGAATTATTACAAAACTTACTTACAAAAGAAATTTTCAGTCTAGACACGGAAACAACAGGAACCGATCCCATCACCGCAGAACTTGTGGGAATGAGCTTCAGCTATGCCGAAAATCAAGCATTTTATGTCCCTGTACCTGCCGATCGGACCGAAGCGCAAAAAATAGTTAATGAGTTCCGGCCGGCTTTCGAAAAAGAAGGAGCGTTGAAAGTAGGACAAAATATAAAATACGATATGCTGGTATTGGGCAACTACGGAACTGAAGTGCGCGGTCCCCTGTTCGATACCATGGTGGCACATTATGTACTACAACCGGAATTGCGCCACAATATGGACTACCTTGCCGAAATCTACCTGCATTATCAGACTATCCACATCGAAGAACTGATTGGTCCCAAAGGCAAAGGTCAGAAGAATATGCGCGATCTCTCCCCCGAAGCTATCTATAAGTACGCGTGCGAGGATGCTGATGTCACACTGAAATTGAAAAACATCTTGGAACAGGAATTGAAAACCAACGATGCGGAAAAACTCTTCTACGAAATAGAAATGCCCCTGGTCCCCGTACTTGCTTATATAGAACGCAACGGCGTGCGTGTAGACACTGAAGCCTTAAAACAGACCTCGGAACATTTCACCGCCCGCATGAACCAAATAGAAGAAGAAGTGCACCAACTGGCAGGTACGGATTTCAACATAGCCTCACCCAAACAGGTAGGTGAAGTGCTGTTTGACAAGCTGCGTATCGTGGAGAAAGCCAAGAAAACCAAAACCGGACAATATGTCACCAGTGAAGAAGTATTGGAAAGCCTGCGAGGGAAACATGAAATAGTAGGCAAGATATTGGAACACCGCGGTCTGAAGAAGCTTCTCGGTACTTATATTGATGCTCTGCCCCTATTGATTAATAAAGAAACAGGTAAAATTCATACTTCGTTCAATCAAACGGTCACTGCTACCGGCCGACTCAGTTCCAGCAACCCGAACCTTCAGAACATCCCCATCCGCAACGAAGACGGCAAGGAAATCCGTAAGGCCTTCATTCCCGATGATGGTTGCGAATTTTTCTCCGCCGACTATTCACAGATTGAGTTACGCATTATGGCACACCTTAGCGGAGACGCCAATATGATAGAGGCTTTCAAGGAAGGAGATGACATTCATGCCGCCACCGCAGCAAAAGTATATAAGATAAGTATAGACAAAGTTACCCGCGAACAACGCAGTAAAGCAAAAACAGCTAATTTCGGTATCATCTACGGCATCAGCGTATTCGGACTGGCAGAACGTATGAATGTAGACCGCAAAGAGGCAAAAGAACTAATAGACGGCTATTTCGAAACTTATCCCCAAATAAAGGAATATATGGACAAAAGCATCGACCTTGCCCGCAGGCAAGGATATATTGAAACCATATTCGGCCGTAAACGATATCTTCCGGATATCAATTCCAGAAATTCGGTTGTGCGCGGATATGCCGAACGAAATGCCATCAATGCTCCTATCCAGGGAAGTGCAGCCGATATTATCAAGGCAGCTATGGTACGCATATACCAGCGCTTTCAATCTGAAAATATAAAGTCCAAAATGATACTTCAGGTGCATGATGAGTTAAATTTCAGCGTTCTACCCGAAGAAAAGGAAAAAGTACAGAAAATTGTGATTGAAGAGATGGAAAATGCCTACCATATGCAAGTACCTTTACGCGCAGACTGCGGTTGGGGAAGCAACTGGCTTGAAGCGCATTAAAGCATATAGAAACCAACTATTCGCAAGATATATAGTACTATATATAAGGTATTTATATCATAAAAGCTCAATGGTCTTTTCCAATCCATTGAGCTTTTCATTTGCCATCCCGAACGTAAATGAAAAACACAAACACAAGATAATTGTAATAAATAGATCTTATACAATTATTAATATTTGTTTAATCAGTGACATTTTGCAAAAATATAATCATTTTTTAGCAGAAATGTTAGGAGATTCAATTTTCTTTCGTACATTTGCACCGTTTTTAAAAACAATATGAAAGTAACAATCTAACATATCAATATCATGAAGAAGATCAATTTTTTGAAAGGAATGCTCGTTGTAGCAATTTTATTTATTGCTAACCTTACAGTTTTTGCAGGAAATCCGGGTGACAACCTGATTTACAATGCAGAAGAAGTAAATGGAGTAATTGTTTCGGAAACGATTTTTAAAATGGAAGGCACCATGCTTACTAATTATATGAAGCACAATTACAAGTATGATGCCAACAACCAACGCACAGAGGACGAGGCGCAAAAATGGAACAGTAACAAAAATCGCTGGGAAAATGACCTCTGCATTCGTTATACTTATGGCAACAAAAGTATGACTACTGAATATTACAAATGGAACTCTAAAAAGAAAGAATATATATTAGTACCCGAAATGACCGTAACTATGGACAAATAAATCTATTCTAACAATCTAACACTTTTCATAAAAACTCTACGAAAGGGCAACCGTGACGGTTGCCCTTTTTGTTTCGTGACGGGCAATCTTTTCGCATATAAAAAAGCCAAATCTGACTTCAATATGAAGCCTGATACAAAAAGAATGGTTATCTTTGCAAACAAATAGATAGATAATAATCAAAAAAACAAATAGATAATGGCTTTACAATGTGGCATTGTCGGTCTTCCAAACGTAGGAAAGTCGACACTTTTTAATTGTTTATCGAATGCAAAGGCTCAAGCAGCCAACTTCCCTTTCTGTACCATCGAACCGAATGTAGGTGTCATCACCGTTCCTGATGAACGCCTGACCAAACTTGCCGAACTGGTTCATCCGGGACGTATCGTTCCCACTACTGTAGAAATTGTTGACATTGCAGGACTTGTAAAAGGAGCTAGCAAAGGTGAAGGGTTGGGAAACAAGTTTCTGGCAAATATCCGTGAAACAGATGCTATTCTGCACGTACTCCGCTGTTTTGATGATGAAAATGTGACTCATGTAGACGGTAGTGTAGATCCGGTCCGTGACAAAGAAATCATTGACACCGAACTCCAGCTGAAAGATTTGGAAACCATTGAAAGCCGTATCCAAAAAGTACAAAAACAGGCACAGACGGGCGGTGACAAACAAGCTAAACAAATGTACGACATCCTTGTTAAATACAAAGACGCATTGGAACAAGGCAAATCTGCGCGTACCGTACAATTTGACAGCAAAGACGAACAGAAAATCGCAAAAGAACTGTTCTTGCTAACCAGCAAACCAGTGATGTACGTATGCAACGTGGACGAAGCAAGCGCTGCTACCGGCAATAAATATGTAGAACAAGTACGCGAAGCCGTAAAAGAAGAGAATGCAGAAATTCTAGTCGTAGCCGCCAAAACCGAAGCCGATATCGCAGAACTCGAAACCTATGAAGACCGCCAAATGTTCCTTCAGGAAGTCGGTCTGGAAGAATCAGGTGTAAATCGTCTGATCAAATCGGCTTACCACCTGCTGGAACTGGAAACCTTCATCACCGCCGGAGAAATGGAGGTAAAAGCCTGGACCTACCGCAAAGGATGGAAAGCACCCCAATGCGCAGGGGTCATCCACACCGATTTCGAGAAAGGATTTATCCGCGCCGAGGTGATCAAGTACGAGGACTACATTAAATATGGTTCGGAAGCCGCCGTGAAAGAGGCTGGAAAAATGGGCGTGGAAGGTAAAGAATACGTAGTGCAGGACGGTGACATCATGCACTTCCGCTTCAATGTATAAACCGTAGGTAAATCAAAACGCAAAAGACTTATCACAGCCATGCTATGAATGAAAAAACATCAGGGAACCAGCAAAACTAATGGCAGACTGATAAGTCAGTGTTTTGTTTCCTAAAACAAAATACAACTAACATGGAAAAATATTTAATCGTGGGAACCGGCGGCGTTGGAGGAAGCATCGCCGGTTTCCTTGCTTTAGCAGGAAAAGATGTAACATGCATTGCCCGTGGCAAGCATCTGGAAGCCATTCGTGAAAAAGGACTTCACCTAAGATCAGACTTGAAAGGTAATCACTTTCTGCCTGTACAAGCCTGCACAGCCGAGGAATACAACGAGAAAGCCAACGTAATTTTTGTATGCGTAAAGGGCTACTCCCTAGATTCCATCAAAGATCTGTTGGAAAAAGCCTCGGATAAAGATACCTTGATTATCCCCATCCTGAATGTTTACGGTACAGGTCCCCGTATCGGGCAACTTGTTTCACATGTAACAGTACTAGACGGATGCATCTACATCGTAGGTTTCGTCTCCGGACCGGGTGAAATCACACAAATGGGCAAAATATTCCGACTGGTTTTCGGCGCACGTCCCCAACAGGGTGTGGCTCCGGAACGTCTGGAAACCATTGCCGATGTACTAAGAAAAGCAGGGATCAAAGCCGATATTTCGGATGATATCAATCGCGACACCTTCATCAAATGGTCATTCATCTCGGCTATGGCCTGCACAGGTGCCTACCATGATGTCCCAATGGGTCCTCTGCAACATCCCGGAGCAGAACGCGACACTTTCATCGGTCTGTCCAAGGAAAGTTCTGAAATAGGCCGCAAAATGGGAATTACCTATGCGGAAGACCCGATAGAATACAACTTAAAAGTGATTGACAAATTAGACCCGGACAGTACCGCATCCATGCAAAAAGATATAGCCAAAGGACATGAGTCCGAAATACAAGGACTATTGTTTGATATGATCGCACTGGGCGAAAAGATGGATGTGGATATGCCCACTTACCGCAAAGTTGCACAAAAATTCAAGATATGAATACACTGTCAGCCATTCTTTGGAATCCCGATATAGAAATCTTTTCCATTTTCGGCATTTCCATCCGTTATTACTCCGTATTGTTCGTTACAGGGCTTTCATTGGCCTACTGGGTGATATACAAACTCTACCAAGACCAAAAAATTCCTTACGAAAAATTTGATTCCCTGTTCGTTTACTGCCTGCTGGGTATTGTTATCGGTGCTCGCCTGGGACATTGTCTGTTCTATGAACCAGGCTATTGGCTCTCTCACCCTGTAGAAATGCTGTTGCCCGTCAAGATTACCGATTCTGGGATAAAATGGACCGGTTATCAAGGTCTTGCCAGCCATGGAGGAACCATCGGACTAATGCTCGCCTTATGGATCTATTCACGCCGTGTAAAATTGAAGTTCCTGACTGTACTAGACAATATAGCCATCGCCACCCCGCTGGCAGGTTGTTTTATCCGTTTAGGTAACCTGATGAATGGTGAAATAGTAGGTACGGTAACTCATGTTCCTTGGGCGTTCATTTTTCCGCACGAAGATATGCAACCCCGCCACCCGGCACAACTCTACGAAGCCATCGCCTATCTTCTGATTTTTATCATAGGCTTGCGGTTGTATAAAAAGTACAAAACCACGCTATACCCCGGTTTCTATTTCGGCTACTGCCTCACTACCATATTCACCTTCCGCTTCCTTGTGGAGTTTATAAAAGCCAGCCAGGAAGCCTTTGAAGACAGTATGATGCTGAACATGGGGCAATGGCTCAGCATTCCGTTCATACTGCTGGGAGCGCACTTCATGTACCATTCTTTTAAACCCGTAAAATAAATGAAACATATAATAGATATTGAAACTTGGGAACGCCGGGACAATTATAATTTTTTCCGCAACTTCCATAATTCATGGATATCCATCACCAGTGAAGTAGATTGCACTGAAGCATTTCCAGCTGCAAAAGCCGCCAAACGCTCTTTTTTCCTGTATTACCTGTATGCTGTGCTGCGTGCTGCCAATGAAGTGAAAGAATTCCGTTTCCGTATAGATAAAAACGGACAGGTGGTCTATCACGATCAGGTGGACATCATATCACCTATCGCTGTACCCGGCAAGACTTTCTACACAGTCCGCATCCCTTACCATGCAGATTTTGAACGGTTTTATGCCGAAGCATATCACATCGTCCATAACATCCCCGAAGAGGGTGACCCGTATGGAGCCGAAAAAGTCATTAAAGAACAGGGAGATTTTGATATTATCCAACTGAGTGCCACGCCTCAGCTTTATTTCACTTCACTCACCTATACACAAATGGCTCCCGACCATCCATTAGACTATCCGCTGATGAATGCCGGCAAAGTAGTGCCACGCGAAGGAAGACTGGTAATGCCCATCGCTTTCACTGTAAACCATGCTTTTGTGGACGGAGCGCACATAGGACAACTCTTTCAGAAAATAGAGGAGATATTGAAAGAGCTGGCTCAATAAATAGAGGGGTCTCAAAAGGCATAAAGATCCCTGTCGGACACGTATGTATGCATTTCCCTACATATACGTTCACATATATCCATAAAAGAATAAATAACCAGAAAAAGAAGACAATCTGTCAAAATGCCGATGCACGAGAATACGATGAAAATACACAAACTGTATCCTTTGAAACAGGACACCCTCATACACCGGCATTATCATTTTGACAGATTGCCAGTTTAATTAAATCAGTTTAGAAACGATAGCCCACAGAGAACTGGAAAGTTGAATTCCGCAAACCATTTTGTGCCTGTATCTTTTTATTCCGACCCTATAATCAAAACTTATCGTATAATGATCGGCAATAACAGCCTTCATTCCAACAATGCCCCCATAATCCCAACGGCGGAAAGCCTGAAGATTAGCACTATTATTGGGCTCCCCGGCTTTATAGGAAAAACCATCCAAGGGCTTCCATTTTGCAGGCTCGGTAGTTATATTATCCCCCTCTTGGTGAATAACATCCAAAGAACAGTTTCCAGCACCAAATCCGTAAGAAGCATAAACTCCAACCGACGGAATGAGGCTGAGTTTATCCGAAACCCGAATATTATATCCCATTTTTAACGGCAAAATCAGATTATTCATCTTTATCTCTGTCTTAGGAAAATAAGTAACCATGTGATCCATCATTTTCATGGTACTTCTATTCTGCAACCAAGACAAACCGGACATTAACATCCAATGCTTTCCTATCTCGTAGTCCACAGTCACCCCCAATTGAAAGCCGGGCTTCATTCCACCTACCTGTTCGGCTTTATATCCGTCAGAACCGGAAACCAGATAATGAGACAGGTTCATTCCACCTTCCACACCAACTTTTACCTGTGCAGACAAAGGCAATACACACATGGCAGCCAACACCACCACTACAATCATTTTAGTCTTCATACTTATTTTTTATTGATGTTGCAAAATTAGAAAGAAGATATAAGCATAAAGCTCTATCCATATAACATCACTCACCTATACAACACTAAAAATCAACCATATAACATATTTTATCATAACATGAGCAATAAAATAAGATTCAGATATGAACTTCACATTATCAATAACCTTAGATTATCAACTAAAATATTATCATACAGCCTTAATTGGAATTACTTAAAAACTTAAATTTATCTGAGTCGAGTAAGCACTTCCTTTATCACACTTAGGAAGTACAGCTGTTTTTTCAAATGCGTTATTCATAACTACACCTTTTCATTACCATCCTTATCTAGCATAGTAATATCAGCATCATTTAATGAGAACTGAGATGTGAGATACAAACAGTCATTTATATCTTCGGCTTGTATTGAAAAAATAAAGGAATTCTAGTAGCCACCTTTTCATAAACTTTGCAAACTGCATGAGGCTTCTTTTGGTGATGCTCCGAAGCAAAAACTCCCAAACTCAAGGAAACTAAAAATAACATCAATAATAACTTTGCTTTCATACTTCTTTTTGTTTAAAAATGATGCCGCAAAGTTAAAGGGAAAGGAAAGAACGTACAACTATTTGCTGTGACATAATATTTCTATAAAACACTGATAAACAATATATTTCAGTTTATCACTCTGACATTTTTCTTTTTTAGACGCGATTTCCTTTGATTGAGGGCTACCGTATCCGTATGTCCGAAACATAAAGAAATGGCCAACGGAGAAATACCCGCTTCTTGCAGGCAAAGGACCAACAAGTCATCCTCCGTCAGTTGGGAGTATTGTGCTTGCAAAGGAGAAATATAATCAGCATAGATTTCAAAGGTCGTTTTCTTCAGTTTGTCCAATTCAGCAGCTGCCATCACCTTACGGATTTTCTTATTCACCTGCTGCTGGTCAGACAATGACATCACCTTTTTGTATATAGAAGTCTGCTGGAATAACCATGTACGAAGTGCCAACTTTTCTTTCTTCAATTGAGTTATCAATTGCTCTTTTTGGGCAATTTCATCAAGATTTTGGTTTTCCCTATCCTGTAACAGTGCAAGAGCGGATTCATTTTCTTCTATGCGCTGCTGCATCACATTCTGTTTCTCATCAGCATATTGTAATGCTTGCCGATAGAGTGCCTGCTGGTTATTTTTCTTATTTATCCAACGTTGGTAAATCAAAGCAACGACAAAGCAAATAATAATGGCTGAAAAAACAATACGCCCTATAACCTTTCTGAATTTTATTTGCTCATCCTTTACTTCCAATGCTGTCTGATTTTTATAGACTATATGCTGCACTTCAGACAATCGCTCACTAGCATCCAATGAATCCTGAACCATGACAAAAGTATCTAGATAGTGATAGGCGGACTTGAAATTTCCTAGCTTAGCTTCCATTACGGCAAGTGACCAGTAAGACATAGAAAGGGATGGAGAAAAGAGCAGGCTTTTCTCTAAATAATACCTAGCAGAATCATATTGTCCTAAACCAATGTACAAATCACCTATATTATAGAAATAACCGCTAAATATTTTATTTTTTTTGCAAAACTTTATAGGCATAAACCACGGCAGAATCGATGTTTTCAAATCGTCCATAATACAGACTTAAATTGTGCCAAGAAGTGAGTATCATGCTTGTATCTTTAGAACGCATAGCATATTCCACAGACTTTCTCTGATAAGTTATAGCAGAATCCTGCATATCCCTCATACCATAAATATATCCAATGTTATGATAGGCAATAGCAGTATCTTTAGCACTAAAAGAATAAAGAAGAGCTTGATTTTGTATTTCCAACGCCTTGTCGTACAATTCACAATCACCATACCATACCCCTAACATACTATAAATCAATCTTCTACATTTTAAATCTTGCGGATAATTCTGCAACACTTCCAACGCTTTCAAATTATGCTCTATCGCCGACATTTCATCATTCATCTGCGCCAGCAGCCTTCCCTTATACATCAATGCCACAGCCTTCTCCCTATCATCATCTCCATAATAATCCAAGGCGAAATTCAATAAGGAATCGCAAGGTAATAAGGGTAGTTTGTTCTTGTCCGTAGCCTCAGCCAGCAACAAAGCATAGTATGCCTTGTCTACTTCCGGCAAATCCTCTAAAACAGATATATTTTTTAAAATAGTCAATGCACTGTCCGGCTTCATTTCCAACAATGAATCTACTTGCTGTAACATCGGATTGGAAGAATGGTGGTTACAGGCAAACAAACAGACAGCAAACTGACGAAATTTAAATATATAATAAATGAACGCATAGTAATTTTGTCTTTTAGCTTTCTATGCACAAAGATAGCAAAATGCCTTTATAACCTGATATACAAACATCTATTAAAAAAACATTATGCAAATTCTGTAACGCACAGTTATTCCATCTTACTTTTCATACGATATTTGCGTTGCGCTACAATCTGTGCATCATTATTACCAAAGCATAAAGCGATGGCAAAAGGAGATAAATCCGCCAATTGCAGACATAGCAAAAGGACATCATCTTCGTTCAACTTGGGATACCGGGTATGCAGTTGCTCTATGTAATCAGCATAAATCTGTCCTATAATCACTCTGAGTTGGCGTTGCTCAGCATTGGTGAGCACTGCAATACGCTCTTTGTGATGCTTTTGCTGGTTGGCCAGTTTGTCTATTTTCGTATAGAGGGCACTTTGCCGGAACAACCAGTTGCGCAATTTCTCTTTCTCCATCTTCATGGCCTCTATAGCCCGTTCCTTCTCTTCTATTTCCTCGGCACGGCTTTCTTGTTTCTGTTTCAATTCGGCTATCACCTCTTCATGTTGAGCAATATTCTGCTGCATATCCATCAGGTTCTGTTTCAGCTTCTGCAACAGATATTTATAGTTGGATTGCTGTATCTTCTTGTTCTTCAGTATCTGTTGATAAATAATCACAATGACCAGCAGCAACACCACAGCTATCATCGCAATGGTGTATATCCTCCGTTTAGCCTTGAACTGTTCTTTCCTTACTTGCGCGTCGGCATTCCAGCGATAGGTCTTCTTCTCCAGTTCCGTGGCCACATTGGTGGAATAGATGGAATCTTCCAACTCGGTGCTGATTTCCAGATATTCCAAAGCTTTCTCCACATTTCCCTGCTGCTTAGCTATGGCATACAAGTCAAAGAAAGAGAGATACCGGATATGAATATCGACAGCTTCCTTGCTCCGGTTCAAATAATAAAGAGCCGAATCAAGCTGCCCGTTATTATAATAAAATTCCCCTAGATTCCAAAGACACTGCAAGCTGTCTTCTCTAAGACGACAAGCATCGTATGCCCTTTTCAGACAAGTAATAGCTATACTGGTCCGTCCTGTACGTCCGCATAAATCCCCTATATTTCCATAAAGAGAATGCAAAAGGAAACTATCAGTAGAAAGAGAAAGCTGCAAAGCGCGTTGCTGGCAGATAAAAGCGGAGTCTATATTTCCATAGCCGATATAAGCTACCCCCAGATTGCTGAGTGAACTGATGAAATGACGGTTATGCCGTGCCAGCGAATCATTATAACAAGCCTTGACATACATATCTTTGGCCTGTGCGTACAAGTTCTGTTTGCCATACAGCCCACCCAACATATTATATACAAACCCCTTCCAATAGAATTCACATGGATAGGCGGAAAGGATTTCAAGCGCCATACGGTAACTTTTCAGGGCATCGGCATAGTTTTCCATTTCCTGTTGCACTTTACCCTTATACAAAAGAGCTATAGCATGTTCTTTGGCTTCTTCATGGTATACATGGAGGGCTAAATTCAATAATGAGTCACAAGGAAGCAGTGAATAACCATTTTTATCCGCAGCCTCAGCCAGCAGCAAAGCGTAATCGGCCTTGTCTTCCGGGGTCATACCGATCAGGGAAGAGATGGATTTCAATAATGAAAACGCACTGTCGGCATGTTCTTCCATCAAGTATCCTGCTTGCCGCAAAGCAGGATGTTCCGTGCGCTGCAAAGTACAGGAAAGACAAAGCCAACATAGAAGGCAAACAATACCCGGCTGTTTTATATAAACATACATGCAACTCTATTTTTATTCTCCGGCGACAAAGATACAGAAAACTCAGAACTTATATCCTACACCGGCCGATAAACTGACATTCCGCCCGAAAGGCCTCTTACGAAGAGAACATTTACCATCGATAGTGTAAATGAAATGCTCGGATTCCAATGAAACCCCGGTCCTTCCACCGTAAGTAAAATGATCTGGAAAATCCTGATGCCACCAGCCCAAACTAGAGTGCATTCCGTTGCCATAGGCGTAGTCAATGGATTTATCCCTGCCAAACATAGCATAGGACAGATACGGTCCCGCATTGATGCGCAAATTCCATTTGTTATTTAAAGCAACATTATAAGAAGCAAGGATAGGAAGCTCCAAATTGAATTTACTAAAAAGGAATCGGTACCAAGCCTTGTCTTGGATCTGAATTCTTCATAAGTAAATAATAATTGTGGCTGTACATACCATGAGTTTTAACATGAACGTCATACATTCCTCCGGCATAACCGCCTAGGC
>ENA-OQJB01000765-OQJB01000765.1-human-gut-metagenome-genome-assembly--contig:-NODE-765-length-12826-cov-4.592488_pt1 | contig 12826 bp, 14 predicted proteins | sample MGYA00242599_ERZ504765 | MGnify/ENA primary metagenome ERZ504765 (study PRJEB26092, sample SAMD00036354) | human gut metagenome | host: Homo sapiens | study: EMG produced TPA metagenomics assembly of...
TATTGTTTTTTGTTAATTATTTCTTTCATTTCTTCCCAATCATAATACCACTTCCACTTACACATCTCATTCAACTTTTGTTCATATACCTCATCTGCGACAGGACATTCAAGATAATCAAGTGCTCCTACTGACAACACCTCAAACTGATCAGAAATACTACTGCTTTCCAAAAGTGCGAGAATAGGAACTTTACTTTTGCATTTCGCCTCAAGAATTATTTTAAACTCTTTTGCAGTTACCATGGCACATTCAAAATTAATCACTAATACATCACACTCTATAGTTTCTACATTCTTAAATGTCTCAAAAGATAACATTTTTAGTTCATTTTGATTTCCCACCAGCTTTTTAGTCTGATAATAAATATCTAAAGTATTACTAATCAAAAGAACCTTCACGTTCTGTCATCCCTCCATCCTCTTCTCTCATTTTTATCTTTCCTAAAAGCATAGATATAATAATTATTCCAAGTGTGTATGTAATTGTACTCAAATAATTATTATAGCCTTTCATAAATAAAAATATGACTGTTCCCAATATAATTGCTAAAATCTGTTTTATTCTATATGCAAACACTTTCTTTTCATTTTTATCCACTGGCCGATTTATATGTTCCACAGGACTCATAAAAAATATAAGCAAAAGTTCAAAACTCGAAATGCTCAGTGCCCCTATGTCTGTCAGTTTAACATTATCAACAGCTAAAAGTATTAGTATAAATACTATACATGAACAAACAAAACATGTTCTATAATTACTCATATGAATACCGCCAACAAATGATCTTAATGAGAAAAAAACCAAGAAAAATACAACACATTCTTGAAACATATCCATTTGAGCTGCTATGCAACAACAAGTTATAATGTAAATAAGCATTTCTATGCCGGTCCAAAAACCATATTTATATATCTCTGACTCTTCCTTCTTAATGACTTTATTTTCCACAATATAATTTGTCAGTGACTCGGCTATTTTTTCTATATTACTCATTTTTAAGTTGCTTCATTTCTTTTGGCATTTTCGGTTGATGATAAATACATACACACCTGCTATTTGCCGCTATCACACTAAATAGCATTGCAAAACTTGCCATTACCTTCGCATTTTTTTGAATAAATGAACTAATTTTTTTCATCATCTTTACCTCCATTTGATTTTTTATTAGTATATCTCAAAAAAAGACAACTTTACTGTAATGTAATTTCTACGAAGTTACTCGTAACTTTTGCGGCAAATCACATAAGACTATTTTTATAGTAAATTTTTGTGTATCGGGTTCAATAACAACTGAACCGTGATATTTCTTAGAAACTTTCCTTACCGATTCCAGTCCAATACCATGATTTCCAGAGTCACCTTTATTCGTAATAATTTCCCCACTTCTATTTCTCAATAATTCTCCATTATACGCATTTATGACTGTTATTATCAAAGTATTTTTTTCGTACTTCATAAAAAATTTTATAAATCTTTTTTCTTGATCTAACATCATCGATGCTTCAATAGCATTATCCAGAATATTCCCTAATAAAATACATAAATCTGCACTTTTAAATGGTAACTGCATTGGTATATGAATATCTGCTTCAAATTTAATCTGTTCCTTTATTGCTACGGCATATTTCGCATTTACTAAAGAATCGACAACAATATTATCTGTTCTTGAAATTCCAAGTTTACTTAAAGGTTCTATATTTATGAGTTTTCTTAAATATTCTATCGCCTCCTGATTATCTTCTTTAGACAGTAATTCAATTAAAACAATAAAATGTTGTTTCATATCATGTCTTGCATTGCGAAACTCCATCATGACCGTTTCTTTTTCACGCATATGTTGATTACACAGTTCTAACTGTTGAGCATATACCGTATTATATTTCTGCAACTCTTTTTCTTTCGATAAAAATAAATAGAGTTTAAATGTAACAATATTAAGAAGTAATATTATAACTAAACTTGTCCAAGATGCACTAATATATTTTTTCTGATTTATTTCTATACTAATCATAAAAATATTATAGACCACAAACATACTTCCTATTGGCATCATCAATAAGATAAAATTATACTTATTTGGAAGATTTTTAATATTTTCGTCATGGAAAAACTTCTTTAGACATACAATTAAGATTAATGCCATCAATTTAGAGAACAACGAGCCCCAAAACTTTGGAATCATATAATCTATTCCACATAGAACAAATCCATATCCTACTAGAAACTCTGCCAACATCCAAATAGCATTAATTAAAACAGAAAACACGACTTTCTGTAAAATATCCCCTTCAAAAACTCCTATGCTAACTATACTGACTAAAATAATACTAATTATGACATTTATGTATGCCGGAAATATATTAATACTTCCAACAATTAACTGCCAGGTGAAATATAATGCCCAGCAAAAAACTCCTACAATCTTATTATCTTTCTTTTGAAAAAAGATTTCAAAATACTTTCTCAAAATATACAGAGAAAATATGGCTAAAGTGGTGTCTGCAATTAGAGCATTACCATAATTAAACAATAATATCCTCTCCTTTTAACATACAAAAAAGTTCACTTACTCTTTTTCTTCTATTTTCACTAATAGATAATGTAGTCCCATCAGCTAGTTCCATTGAGTCATAAAAATATGCGGTTACGTATTTCGGATTAACTAAAAAAGACTGATGTGTTCTATAAAAATACGTATCAGATTCCACTAAATGCTTTTCAATGTCATTTAGTTTTCCATAGCATTTTTTACTGCCATCATTTGTAATAATATAAGTAACCCTACGGTCACTCTGAAAATAAATAATATCTTCAATTGGCAATCTGTATGATATTTTATTATATTGATACTGAAAATACTTTGGTCGTCTTACAATCTCATTTTCTGCATCTTTAAAATACTTTTCAAAAATTTTGGGTTCTATTGGCTTTGTAATAAATCTAAAAGCAGAAACTTCAAAAACTTCTTTGGCAAAACTTTCATGGCTTGTGACATAAATAATCAATACCTTTTTATCCAATTTTCTGATATTCCAAGCTGCATCTATTCCATTTTGTTTGGTCATTTCAACATCAAGATAAATAATATCATACCTTTTCCCTTGACTTATATGTTCCACTAAACTACTACCATCGTAAAAAACATCCACTTCAATTTTTGTAACACTCTTTTGTGTAATCTCTTCTAACATTTTCTCAATCTGAGAAGTTACCAAAGTTTCATCATCACATACTGCAATTTCTAACATATCTTTCACCCTCAGTAAATCAATCTTCTTTGTTACCTTTTGCTAAATTGATTGCATACTTTATTAATTGTTCAAGATTATATCTTTGTTCACTTGGACACCCTTCAACAATTTCCTTTAAAGAAATTTCATTTCTTTTGTTCCCCGTCAGCAAATAATTAATATCCACATCAAATTTAGAATGAACTATTACAAGTTTTTCAAGCGATAGACCATATACTCCTCTTTCAACTTTTCCATAATATGCAAGACTTAAACCTAATGTTTCAGCCATTTGCTCCTGAGTATAGTCCAACTCAAAACGTAACATTCTCAATCTTTTTCCTATATCTACATATAACGCTTTAGGTGAAGCATTTCTTACTTTTGTATTTTTGTGTGTATTCTCTTTCAATCCCATAGCTCACCTCTATAAATAGTTAATAAAATATATTTATATCATACACACATAAAAGCGACTTATTAACATACGAATACAACTTAATTTAAGAATATATACAACTCATTTAGGTACTTTTTTATTACTACAATACCTTACACAATATTATTCTTTTACAATTATTTAATTTTTAAACCTGTCAATCTATAAAAAGATTTATAGAATTAACTACCTGCAAAAAGGTGATGCTAAAGTTAATCTTTAGCACCACCTTTGTTTGCATTAATCATTCAGCCATACAAATGGCGTATTTTCCTGATAAATTACATCATATATATAATCTGCCATCTGCTCTTCAGATAAGTCTGGATGTGCAAGTCCTATTTCTCTCCCAACATTATTGTTATGCAGATCCATATTCTTATGTTCTACCTTAGTGTGACCATCCGGCTCTACACCTGTTGTATCTTTTTCTTCATGTGCAGTCGCAAATAATTCTGCTTTTTCTGCCCCAATTAAAATTGTCATTTCTGCATTCCAAATGCCATGCCTAAATGCATCACTCCGATCTCCTAATCCATTATGCCCAAACTTTCTTTCCGTCTGTCTAGTAGCTATGTTTTTGGCGTCATTAACTTTCAAGGCATCTAGCGGATATCTGATTAATAATTTCTTTTCTGCTTCCGTCAAAGCATTCCAAATATCCGAAATTCCTCTTGTTTCTTTTCTCTCATTTTCTAAAGATTTTGAAACAATTTCAAAAATTTCCTGTTCTGATTTTCCTGGATTAGCCTCCTTGATATCCAATACCACTTCAATCAATTTCTCCATTTCAGAAGAAGTAACATTCGGTTCACTTATTACCATTGGTTGTTCTTCTGCGTAAACTGCCATCGTATTCCCCAATACCATCATACATGTGCAACATAACGCTGCTACTTTAAAAAATTTACACTTCATCTTTTTTCCTCACTTTCATTTTATATCTTCTCGAAATCTTCATGTTTCGTTTTATAAGACCTACAGAAATTTATATTCTAAAAATCACCTATTTTTACCAATAATCCACGTTGACGCTGATTGCTGATATGTTATTCAATGGATAGGATCAATTTTTCTCTTACCTGTTAACACCAGTGAACACACTGACTATCAGAATACTTTTCGTATCTTATTTTCTTAAATTTTATCTACATCATTTTTCTTTGCATAAGAGCGCCTGGGATTATATCATGCAGTTTTAGTACCTTAATCTTTCTATGACAGATTCCACCTGCATGAGTGTTATTCTGTCTTCAAACTAGAATTAAGACTACCTTCCTGTCTACTTCTGTGGAACACACGAACACAACTTTCTTTTTCTGCACAATATTCAATTGTCAAGTATGCTCTTGTTCATTGAAATCCCGAGAATTTGTTTTTTACAATATATCATCTTTTATTCTCCAAAATTTTCCCATGTAATTATTCCGCTATTTTAAGTAACTTTTCCTTCAAAAAATGCTGCATACGATTTCTCTTTTTGGAGTAATTGCATATGTGTTCCTTGATAAACCCGTCCATTTTTTATATAAATAACCTCATCTACATAATCAATCATACTCAGCTTGTGAGTAGAAATAAGTACAGTCTTTTCTTCTAAAATTCCTTGATTTCCAATCAATGCCTTCATAATTTTATCTTCGTCTACTACATCAATATTACTAGTTGCCTCATCTAAAAGATATGTATCCGCCTCTTTGATTAGACATCTCGCAAGACAAATCCTCTGTTCCTGTCCCCTGGACAAATTCTTTCCTTTTGCAATTTCGGTTCCCCAGTTTTGTGGCTGTCTACCTACTACTTCATTAAGACCAATCGCCTCACTTATCTGAATCAACCTCTCATTTGTGCATGTTTGTCCAAAAAGAACATTTTCTAATATACTGCCATCCAAAATGGTTGTATCCTGATCTAAATAAATAGGTTTCTCTCTACATTGTTCATCAAATACAACCTCTCCGTGATAATCATTTAAAAGATTTGCTAAAATTTTAAGCATTGTAGATTTACCACTTCCCGAAACTCCTACGACAGCATATTTTTTCCTTTTTCAATTCTTATATTAACCTTCTCCAAACATTGCAAACTTCCATAATGATAGGACATATCATTAACTTGAATTGCTGTATTACCATCAAGTTTTGCAAATTTCCGTTCATTGTCCTGCATAAATTCATCATCTAACAACTCTGTCGCTTTATCTATATTAGGTAAAACTGTGTAAATAGAATTACAAGCCTGCCCAATCACTACTACATTTTGTACTACTAGGTATAACAATGGAAGAAGTGCCATTTGACTAAAAATGTTAATTTCTTCATCACATGCAATACTTAGTATACTCACCGCAATTGGAACAATATATGTAAATATATTAGTTAAAATATTTTGAAAACTTTGAATAACAACTAATTCCCCATAACACTCTGCTTGTTGCTGATTTTCTTCATGCCATTTTTTAGTAAAAATCGAGCTAACACCTAAAACTTTTATGGTTGAAACTGATCGTATGATATTCTCACTTGTTGTATTTAACTGTATAACTTTTTGTGTATATTTATTGCTTTCCATATATGCTATTTTACTTGTTCCTACATATACAACTAAATATAAAATAATTGCACCTAAAAATAATATACCTAGAAGACTATTTTGTACTAGCAATAAAATCTGAACAAAAATAATTGTGCATAGCGAAATGAAAGAAGGTACCAATTTTAGCAATAGAGCATCTTTAATCATGCCTCTTGCGTTTATCCTATACAGCAAATCACCGTTGCTCCTAAAAGAAAAAAATTTGTAATTTTTACTCATCAGTTTATCAACTAGCCTATTTCCGTATATCTGCTCATACAAAATATTAAATTTTTTAGTCAAAACACCTTGCATGATACTTCCTATTCCTAGTAAAATAACTGCCCCACATAGTAATAGCATAACTTTCCCATATGTTTCACCATTTCCAACCATAGAATACATATAAGAATAGCTCATTGCCACAACCTGTGTAAAAATTGAGGTTACAAGTAAACCAGCCAAAATCCGAAACAGTCTTTTATCTGCTAAGAAACTTAACAGACTTTTTCTAGTTACCTCCTCAGATTTTCTGCCCGCATCTACTCTTCTGATTTTCACAATTACACCACTATATATTTTCTGAAATTCATCAAAAGAATACTTAATTCGTCCAATTGCTGGATCTACCCCAGTAAACTGATTTTTACTCATTTTGTCAAGAACAATAAAATGACCATTCTTTACATAAGCAATGACTGGCATTATTGTCTGGTTGAGACTCTGTACATCAATCTTATATCCTTCCACAGAAAAACCATATTCTCCTAATGCCTCTTTTAACTGCAATATATTACTTCCAGCCATAGATAATTCTATCTTCTCAATCAATTTATATACTGGCACCTTGCACCCAAGCGTATTCATAATCATAGCAGCACATGCTAGTAAACAGTCAGATTGATTTGTTTGTAAAATAACTTTCACTAATATCACCACACTTTCTTACACAGTTTCAAGCATTAAAACAGAGTGCAACTTTGAATTCTCACTTCTATTTTCTGTATATTGAATACCTGCTTCTCCAACCATAAATCCTATTGAGTTTATAGCTCCCGGTGCTCCAACACAACTGTATCCATTTTCTTGACCACTCTCAATAATTTCCTCTATATATGCATCTATTCTTTCATCAGTTCCTACAATTTTTCTATAAGAAATAAGAAAATCGATTAAAGCAAAATTCCCATGGCATAAAGAATAATTTTTAGATTGAAATTTTTTATTAAGAAGTTCTTCTTTATATTTAGACAATATTTCTTCTAAATTTTCCTCTTCTATATCTTCAGCAAATTTTTTATCAAACCCAAATTTTTTCCAAATCAATCTTGCCATCATAATACCTACTGAACCATGACACCAGTAATGTGAATGTACGATATGATGAGCTCGCATATCTTTCCATATAAATTTTTCAACATACAATTCTTTTTCTTCTTTCCACAGCTCACATAAAATTTTTTCTAATTTTATATCATATTTATGCTGAAGCATACACATAATTGATGTCATAACTCCTGAATACCCATGTGCAAAACTTGCATAATTAAAGTTTCTCTTCATATCATCAATTTTAAAACTATTTAAAAAATACTCTTCTATAGATGATAAAATCTCTCTGGAAAATATGTCTTGTTCATAACACCCAAAATAATAAATAACTGCTGAATGAATTCCTGCCAAAGTATCATAACTGCTAGTTTTAACAATATTATTTCTTATTGCTTCTTGAATATTTTTTATATATTTTTCTATGATATCCGGCTCAATTATATTTCGGTCTTTAATTTGTTTCAAGAACGCATAAATGCCTGTCAATCCGCAAAAATAAGAAATATCATATTCTTTAAAAACACCTAAATCATATGATTTTGCCAGCGTACAAAATATTCTTTGTAGCATATCTTTTGCCAATACATCTGGCTCTTTATCATATTCGGAAATATACATATAGCCAAGTCCTATAATTCCAGAGTATAAAGACCAATCCAACATAGCATATTCTAACTGTTCTTTATCATTTACCATAAGTCCAAGCCAACTAATAGTTCCATCTGAACCTACAATGCAATTCTGATCAATATTTCTCCGAAGTACTTTTTTTACATGAATATCCACATGTTGCTTCACACTTATTTTCAACTTTTCATATTCAATACCTAATGCTATATTAGAGACAATAGCATCATATATTAACTGTTTCTGTTTTTCTAACATTTGTATATTAATCTGATATTCAAGAATTTCTGATAATCTCTCTTTTGTAAAAATAGGAAGATCCAATATCTTTTTTTCTGTCCTAAATTCAAACCATATACACAATTCATGTCCATCTTCCAATAAAAACTAGGTATATTACTACGGCAGAGTTCCGTAACTTCCTGTTCATATACTTCAGGATTAAATTGATTGGTTCTTTTTAATGTTGTCAACAAATGTCCAAATAATTCTGGTTCATGCCGATACCTTGGATCACTTTTAATTCGAACAATTTTTGAATAGCCTTTTGTCATATTCAAAATAATTCGTGACTCAACTTTTCCCATATTATTCAAAATGTAATTTATGATTTCTACCTTTTTCTCCCCAAAATTATTTTCTGCTTCCTCAAACCCTTGCACAATCTGTTTTCCATACATCAAAGGATCAATTGTATGATTTGGCAAATGTTTATATTCTACTATCATCTCTGGTGCAGTGCAAATATACATATCATCTCTATACTCATTTTTAATTTTTCTACAATCAACTGTATTCCTTTATTTGATAAACAACTCACATCTCCACCAAAATAATCCGTCATGGAAAAAATCGGTAGCATCCCTGTTGCCATTGTACCGTAGAGCAATTCTTTTACAGCTTTATACTGTGCGTCATATAAGAATGTATGTGTATCAAAAAATAAGTACGAGGAAAAAATTGTTTCAACGTCCGTAATTACTGGGTATTCCCCACATGCAATAAGATTTTCATAATGAATGTCATTCATTCCTAAAATATATGCGACAAATAACACTTTTCCGTAATTATAATAAAACCGTTCAACATTTCTTGAATTTGTTAGTTCGATATGCTTGACAAACTTTACCCAAGTACCTTTCCTGATACACAAACCTATGTATTGTTCGGCATATTCTGGTTCAAAAAAATAGTCCATAAACCCTTTCATAAATTGCAAATTTTCTCCTCGGGTTGGTTTGTATACAATTTTATCTTGAGATTGGAATGTAAAAATTAAGACACATTCACTATCGTGCCAATCTCCACTATTTTGCACTTGTACAATTTCTCCCGGGTTAATCCCAAAATGTCTACCAATTTTATTCTTGTTATTTTCAAGTTCTCTAATTACTTCCATTACATATACACATTTATGTGCCATCTCGTCATATATTTGATTTCTCATTGTTGGAAAATTCTTGCCCATTGCCTCTATACAGTATCTCGTATTACTGAACATTTCATAACGTTCCTCTGGAGTATTTCCAGATAAATTTCCATCTAATCGCTCTACATTCATACAATATAGTAGCGATTTAAAAACTCTTTGAAAAATCTCCTTTTCAATAATTTCTTTTACATATTTAATTTTTCACTATCAAAAAGATAATCCTCTTTCTCTTTTAATGTCTCTATGATGTATTCAAAAATATATTCAATATAAAGACCACAAAACTTCTTATGCATACTTACCTCCTGTAATATTTATTTTGAATTCCTCATATATTATTCAATACACCATAATGTATTTTGAGGAAATCTTCTTTTATAAGAACAGGCTACTCAGAATAATCTAAGCAGCCTGTACAGTAAATCTTATTTGAGAAGTAATATTCAAATTGCAATTAACAGCATGTAAACAAGAACTGCCATGTATTCATATTGCATTCGTGGCTGATTGTTTTTAACACACCATTACCGCCACCCAAAATCTGCTCCAGTTCTTTTTCTTCCATTGGGTTTGTTAATGTTAATACGTCATTTCTCATATCATTTATCCTCCTTTTTTAGCAGCATGTAAACAGGAACTGCCATGTGTTCATATTGCATTCGTGGCTGATTGTTTTTAACACACCATTGCCGCCACCCAAGATCTGCTCCAGTTCTTTTTCTTCCATTGGGTTTGTTAATGTTAATACATCATTTCTCATATTTTTTCTCCTTTCTTTTCTCAAATAAGATTATGGTCATATACTATCATGAATTTCTTTTGATATTTCTGTCTCGTAAATTTCACCCTTCTTCCATGTAATATTTACCATCTTTCTAAATTTTTCCAAGTTAAAAGGCAGTTCCCACTGAAACTGCCTTTTAACTTATCGATTTTTTGATAAATCATTAATTGGAAGAAAAATAGTAGTAGTATATCCCCTATTAGGTTCACTATCAATTTTTATCTTTCCTCCATGTGCTATTACTATTTGTCTTACAATAATCAGCCCCAATCCATGGCGTAAGTCCAAACGCTCGTCTGTACTCTCCATATAGTGAGGAATTTCTTGTAATTCCCGTAACCTTTTTTCGGATAATCCAATCCCGTTATCTTTTATTTGTAATTCAAATCCATGTTCTACATAATCTAATCTAATTACAATTTCACAGCCCTTTGGGTTGTGTCGAATACTATTTTGTACCAAGTTGCTTATTGCTCGTGTTATAAGCCGTTCGTCACAATCTATCCAAAACTGCTCTACGAATGAAGAAACTTCAAGATTAATAGAATATTTTTCAGGAATACCTTCATTCAATAATTCAGCCACATAACTACGTAACAAAGCCGAAAAACGAATTTTTGTTTTGTTTAACGGTTGCATAGAATATTCTAACTGTGATACCAAATTCAGATCTTGTACTAATTCTTTTATTTTCATACTCTGTTTGCGAATAATCACTGCTTCGTTATGAATTAAACTTTCTCCCTCTGTTTCATCTGAAATCCGTTGTGCATATCCCATTATCATCGAAAGAGGGGTTCGTATATCATGAGAAACTCCACTTATCCAATTTGCTCTGGCTTGATTTTGCCTATCTAAAATAATCGCCGCTCGATTTACCCCTTCTGCAATTTCTGCCAGTTCGCCATCAACAGAAATCGAAACCGACTTTCCATCTGAAAGGTTTTTAATTGCAGCGATTATTGGTTCTGTAGTTTTTATGATTTTTCTCTTTGATAAGAAATATGCTATAAATAAAAGAAATATATCCAAACAAAACATAATTAAAATGAAAATAGGTAGTTTTCTTATCGCATCAAGAGAAAAATAATTGCTTGTAATCTTTGTATAACTATCTTCTGGATACCCTAAAACCATAATCCCGCCCTCACATTCCCAAGTAAAAACTGGATAGTCCTGGATATATCCTTTTGCAAATACTGCAACATCTTTTATCTTATAAGTATTCGGAACCTTTTTCGGTTTATTGTGCGACCATGTTACTACTCCATCCTCATTCAGAAAAAGGCCCAAATATTGTTATGGGTTAATTTTTCTGCAACTTTGCTTGAAATATCTGTTCCATCAAAAGAAGAAACTGTTTCTTCTAGCATAGTCTGCGGTGATTCTGAACCATAATCTTTATGCATGATATTATAAAATGTCCATCCAAACATTATAGTATTTAAAAATATCAAGGCAAAAATCAATCCCAAAAAAACAGACAACTGTTTTGATATATATGTCCTAAACGATTTCATTATGTTACTTCCTTGTATTTAATTTGTATCCAAGTCCTTTTATTGTAATCAACGATACAGGTTTTGACGGATCCTCTTCGATTTTTTCTCGAATTCTTCGAATGTGTGCATTTAAACTATTCTCAAAGCCAAATGGATTATCTCCCCACAGTGCTTCACACAAAACGTCTACAGTAACAATCTTTCCTTCATTTCTAGCAAGTGTTTCCAATAAAATATGTTCCTTAGCTGTTAAAGAGAGAATTTCACCATTTTTATTTATTTCTGCACGTCCAAAATCTATAATACACCCATCTAATGAAACTGTTAATGCCTCTCCTTTATAGCATCGCCTTAAAACTGCATATGTGCGGAACAACAGTTCCTGTGGCATAAACGGTTTCACTATATAGTCATCTGCTCCTAATCCCAAACCAGATAATTTAGCAGTAGCCTCATCTTTTGCAGTCAAAAAATCACTGGTACGTCTGTAAATTTCCGTAATTGTTGCATTAAACTGAATCCGTCTCCATCAGGTAACATAACATCAAGAAAAATCAAATCCGGTTTTTCGCTACGTGCTTTTGAAATTGCTTCTTGTACAGTACTTGCCATCACAATATAATTAAATCCATCATCAAACAAAATAGTCGTTAACATTGTCAATAGTTCGGGTTCATCATCTACCAACAACAGTTTTTTGCTTTTTAAATATGAATTGTCCATCTTACCTACCTCCTATCTATGTGCCTATTATAACACAGTTTCATATTTCTTGATCACTTTTTACAAAAAAGTAAGGTAAAAGTAAGGATACGAGAATGTAAATGTCAGGTTCATAGTGTAACATATGATTAACGAAAGGAGATGTTTATATGGAATACATTATAACAACAGAAAAGTTGA
>ENA-OQJB01000768-OQJB01000768.1-human-gut-metagenome-genome-assembly--contig:-NODE-768-length-12768-cov-3.509928_pt1 | contig 12768 bp, 10 predicted proteins | sample MGYA00242599_ERZ504765 | MGnify/ENA primary metagenome ERZ504765 (study PRJEB26092, sample SAMD00036354) | human gut metagenome | host: Homo sapiens | study: EMG produced TPA metagenomics assembly of...
CGCTATCTTTTCTGACATAATATCTTGTTTTTTAAATGTAATAATTAAGAAAAACAAACAAAACTATTTTGAATATATTCATGTTAGCCTTATGATAGGTGTAAAATATTTAAAATTCAACCTAGCTAATTTATAAAAATATGGGAATATCTATTAAAGATATTGGTAAACAGATTTTGCTATAAGAGATTTATATAAGGTTGGGGTCAGAGATTTTAGTTTTTTCCTGTAAAGTTTATATAATTCTCAAATAAAGTTCGGTTTTCATTAGACAAATCCATTTCTTTATCAGATAGAATTTCACCCATATAACCATCATAGCCAACAAGAAATATCTCTTCTGTATTTGCTTCTATTGTTGTTTTAAGTGCCACTGCTGTACAAGAATCTTGATATTGTTTCGTAAAGGCTATTTCTGGTAGTTCATAAGTATGTGATTTTGCATATTCAGGAACTTCTGTACCCATTGTACGTGGATAAGGAGGTAGCACACATATACCTTTAAACTTCATTCTTTTTTATATTACAGTTCATACGTTTAGCCTCATTACCCACTAGGCAATAAATTTTTTTGTTGTTTATCTTATTGAATAAAGTTGCATGGCGAGAAGTTGCCAAAATAACAATTATATCTTGGTTTCGTTGTAGAAATTCGATTATAGCACTCGTATGTGTGACAACGCTATTACCACCACCTACTATCATCATTCGTCTTGCAGAAATATTTGGTAATAGCGGATAGTGTGCATTATCTTCTATACCATTGCGGCGATTATCTAAAGCTAAAACTATACTGTTGAAACTATATGTACGATTGGTAACCCAATCCATAACATCTTTCTGTGGAATTGAATTTGCGCCAGATAACATATATGGTAAATTCGTTCCCCATGCATACTTATCTAATAGAGGTTGGAATGAGAAAATTACATCTCCTAATATATTAAAATTCACTTCTAATCCTCGTTTAGAAAGCATTGTAAGAAGAAGTTCCATATTGAGATTTCCGGCACCACGTCCCATACCTAATATAGTCGCATCAACAAAATCAACACCTTCTTCTATTGCTGTAAGTGTATTTATTAGCCCCAACTGTAGATTATTATGACCATGAAAACCTATTGGACATGTTGTCTTCTTTTTTACTATTTGGGTTATCTCTTTTATATCTGATGGCGTAATTCCTCCAAAGCTATCTACCATACAGAATAAATCAGCTATACCATTTATTTTTTCCAATTTGTCCAAGAAACCCTCATATTCTTTCCATTTAGACATATACATAGTATTGAATCCAACTTCAAACCCGAATTGTTTAATTTCTTTTGCAAGTATTACAGCCCGTTCGAAATTAATTGGATCAACGGCTATTCTTATCATGTCAACTAATCCTATTATAGGTATTAATAGCGTAGATAAGTCATCAGGTCTTGTACTTTTTTCATTAAGCATTATTGCTAGTTTCTTTTTACTATTATTTCTTATATGCTTGAGAATAGATACAGGGGAATAACCAAATTTACCAGTATAGCCATTTGATGATACATTCCTATAACCTAATTCTATATAATCAATTGGTAACTGATTCATTGCATTGATATAGGTAGTAACAAGAGCGTCATCAAAATCCCAATTGGTGTAATAACCACCATCACGTAAAGTACAATCTAATATTTTCATAATAAAACTATTTGTTTTCCATACTCCTAAAAACATCGTACCAGGCTTCTTCGGAATATTTTTTATTAGTATTTCTGTATTATTTAAGCAAGCTGTTATTGTTGTATTACTCTTACTATCTGTATTGATTAAGTTTTCAATATATGTAGTCAATCTTTTTTTATCGTATGGTGCGCATAAATAATTTATGCCATTAAGTTCCGGATATTCTATTGTTGAAATTACAATTTTGTTATAGGCTAATGTTTCTAAAATTTTTGAAGGAAAATTATAATGGTTTACTATGGACAATGGGTCACGTAAACTTAAAGTGAAATCTACACTGTGGAGTAAATCCAGATATTCTGAATGTTTTTCAAAAAATCCTTTATAAATTATATTTTTGTATTTTCGACATATTTCCTCAACCTTTATTTTGTAATCATCACTTATTATTCCTGATAAAAATAATGTCGCTTCTGGGATGTTCTTGAAAACATCTAAAGCTAGTTCAATTCCTGTATTTTTATTTAATGTTCCTGAAAGTAAAAAACATTTGTTGCGATGAAAATTTCCAATTTGTTCACTGATTTTGGATTTGGGGATTATTCCAGGGATACATGAAAAATTGTGATTAACTTCATTGCATCTACCAGAAAGAGAAACAACTCCTTTAGCTTGCCGTATTGCCCATAGTATAGATTTTCCTATCCATCTATTATATCGTGCTGGATTATAATCAGCTAATAGTATGTAGACTTTTTTAAATGATAATGCATGTATAAGAAGATATGATAATAAATTTCCTGTCCATACGTTGTAAAACCAAATATTTTTTCTGGTGCTTTTAATATACGGAAATATAACCAAATATTATCCAATATAATATTTATTGCTTTACCAATACCCTTATGTTTGAATACTCTGCATAAATGATATTCTATACCGGTATTTTCTTCTATTTGGTTTTGAAAATTTTGGTCGATGTTTGCGGGTGGAATAGCAACATGATGAGAAAAATACCCAAGCTCATTTATATGCAAGCAAAAATTGTTTGCAGCTTGAGATACATTATATTTTTTTACCAGAGTATTGGGAACATTTTGAGATATAAATAAGCTATTTTTCATTTTTCAATTTTTCTTTTAGCAATGTAAAATCACATAAAGCATCTTTATAATTTTTAATCCATTCCAAAGACTTGTTCCACCACTGAAGTCTTATTAAATAGTTTATATCAGTATCACTATATCGAAATTTTATTATTTTAGCTGGTATTCCTCCTACAATTGCATAAGCTGGTACATCTTTAGTTACTACAGCGTTAGCAAGGATTACAGCTCCATCATTAATAGTTACTCCTCCTGTAATTAAAGCACCTTCTCCTATCCAACAGTCACTGCCGATTTTGACAGCAAAACCAGGTTTTACAAAATTGAATTCATCATATTTAGTGGAATCTACAAATGTTCCTGAATTTTGTTTTCTAATAGAATAGAATGCTGGACAAGTTGTTACATATGGGTAAGTGTAAGGATGTCGACCTGGATTAACAACGACTCGTGGTCCTATTGATGTAAACTTACCAATTTCAGTCATTGCAATATCACAATGAGCACTAATATAAGAACCATAGCCTAATTTGCCATCAAAATGAGTGTTTTTTCCTATTTTGTTCATTCCTTCGAAAATCGTTTTTTTCGAAATAATGGTACCACTATCAAATATACATTTATTTCTATACTTAAATTTTAGTAGTTGCCTTTTTAAATATAGTTTCATAGTTGACGCGTTTTTTATGAATAAACTAATTCTTTTATCTGTCATATTTAATAATCTTTTATTGTAACATAATCCAATACTAAGCCAAAATGCAATAGACCATGAATTTTGTGACATTTGCAACTCAATAGACATTACACACCAATACAATACGACGAAAATAGAAATAATCTTCATTATGTGATTATGGGAATTGTGCATGGCATAGGCGGAAGCATTTCGAATTAAACAAAAAAACAGAATAATAAAAATAATCCTCCCCAAAGATAAAATTCCAATATACCAACTTCTACACCATTACGATGAAATTTAATTAATTCATAAGCATCTTTTAAATTTGAATTATATGTTCCTGCAAATGATTTTCCAAATATTATATTAAAAAGATCTGTTTGGTCATAAATAATTTCTTTATAAAGTTCTGTCCGTGTATCTGTTGTTTGTCCGTGGGAAAATGCTTGTTCAAAATTTGAGGTATTTGTCAAATTGAAGATGTTAAAGAAACCTGTGCCTGCAGTAATAAATAGAACAATTGGTAAATAAAGAAGAATATGGCGAATTTTATTCAAATTTTCAGTTATAAATTTCCATCTGAATATAGTCAATAGACTTAATATTGCAACAGAGGACATCATGATAAGGTGTGTACGATCCGTCAAATCAAATCCAAAGGACATAATAAAAAACAATGCGATTAGGATTTTCATTGTGTTCTTTAATTTAAAGAAAAACAGTATATATAGATACAATATGGCTGTGCTTCCTCCAAAATTTGTCATTGTTTGATCTCCCTTATATGGATATTTAAAAAGAGATAATAATAGAATTGTTATTAGTATAATTGAAAAATATTTTCCTTTTTGTTTGGATTGGACCAAATAACTCCAGATCGGTAAAAATAAGATAGAAGTATGTGTAAAGTATAATCCCCAATTATCCCATCCTTGTACAAAGAATGTGGAAATAATAAGATTTGATAATACATATAAAACAAAATATTTGATGGATTTATGGTATAAGTAAAATCGTTTTAAGGAAGTCCAGTTAGTAAATATAAAACAAATGTAACCAAACAAAGTTAGCCCTATTGAAAACATTTGACTTGTTAAGGAAGGTATTATATAAGATAAGAAACTACTTCCTAAAATAAACAGAATACATAAAAGGTTTATGATTTCTTTTCTGTCTGTATAATTTCTTACTGTCAAATCCATAGTATACAGTTCTTATTTTGTAATTAAAGAAAGAATTTTATTAAGACGCTCACCATATGCTTCCCAAGAAAGTCTCTTTTCTATACTACAATATTTTCTTGTTCCAATTTGACTGTCTGCTATATCTAGGGCATTTTTTATGCTAACTCCAATTTCATCAATGTCGTTGAAATCATCTACGACTTTGATATAATCTTTATTATCTATATATTGTAACAAATCATCTCCTCCTGTATGTTTGGTAATAACTAGTGGTAAACCGCATGCAACGGCTTGAGGTTGTACTAATGCAAGTCCTTCATCTTTTGATAGCAAAACAAAACTTTGGCTTTTGAATAGTAGTAAATTAATTCTGATTCAGGAACAATATTTTGGTGTTTGAAATTAATTTCATCAGGAAATATCACATCAGAAATTGCTCCTACATGTAATAATGAATAATTATATTTTTTACAAACTTCAATAAGTACATCACAACCTTTACGTTTTGACCAATTACCCACCATTATCAAGTCGTATATTTCCTTTGAGTCAAGTTTTGTAGGTTTAAAATAATCTAAATGCATACCATAATTGTTTACGATTATCTGTTTAGAAGGAAAACCATTGTCAACAAAGCTCTTCTTAACATAATTTGAACCCACTAAAATATAATCGGCATTATTATATTGTGCTTTATCCATTTTGATGTAACTGGCTGGTTGTAGTGTTCCATCATATATTAATTTCATTTTATTAAAATAATCTACATGGGAAGAACCTCTGTCTAAAATAGAAATAGCTCCAAAATGTTTTTTCACCATTTTCATTGTATGACTATAGTTCGGACTTTGAGTTATGTAAACATCACATTCTTTTTTCCATAATAATATAAAATATGCTACCCAATCAAGTGAAGTACGATATAATTCTCGTGTAAATGAACAAGTGAATTTTCGATAAAGAAAATAGAATGGGAAGACATAATATATAAGATTTATACCGCCTTTATTAAGACCATATTTTTTAAAAGTATTATGATGAGTAGAACATACGAATGTTACATCATGTCCTAACTTTTGTAATTCGCGAGCACTATCTAATAAATGGGCACGTCCCATACTAGTAATAATTATTTTCATATCTAATAAATTAGTAATTGTAGGCACTCAAATTTGGTCCTTTTCTTTAGGGTACTGGTAGATATCATATCCTAAATTGAGTGGAAAAGTTTTAAGATTAGCATTGGTTTGTAGTTAGAATAATCTGCAAAAAAGTCAAGATTCTCATGTTATATACCTAGTTTGAATGTTTATATTCTGTTTCTTCATCACTGTTAGAGTAAGTACTCAATTTAGAAATATCTCCTAATTGAAGTATATCAAATGTTCTAAATTTTGGCTGTGTTTTTTATTTTCCCTAATAGGATATGATAAAAATAACCCCATTGTTTTTATTCCTAACAATTTGAAAGAATCAGAAAGTATGTATGCCATTATTATTTATTCCATTTCACTTTATTCTGCAGAAATCTACTTATCATATTTCTTTCTTGTCTGCTTAATCCAATAACTATAATAATCAAACTTAATGAAATACTGTTTAAACAGAGAATCGAGATTAACCCCAAAATAGTCTGTGGAATAAACAATGTAATTATTTTGCATATAAATGATGCTGGCACAGCTACAAAGAAGCAAGGTTTGATTACTTTTTTAAGTAATTCATTTATTTGTATGATTGAGACTTTTGAGGCTATCCATACTCGTATTGTGCAAACAAATATCTCATACAATACCATTGCTATTATCAGGGCATTAGGGTTATTGGTTATTATGCCTGCATAGTAACTGATAGGCAAAACTAATAAATATATAGCTTCGGGCCATATCATAAATTTAGTAATATTGCCGGTTGCATATACCGCTGTACGTATTGTTTCAAAAGAAGCATAGGTAAGACTCAGAAATATAGTACACTGTGCATAAGTCACTGCATATGGTGGTACATCACCTAGCCAAAGGTGCATGATATATTCCGTTTGAAAAAGGAATGGTATCATTATAAAAAAATAAGAAATACTTGAAATTTACTTCCTGCATAGATAAGTTTTTTATGTATATCCAGCTCACCATTGGCATATGTTTTTGTTATTTGTGGAGCGATGGCACGCTGCAAATTTTGAGCAAATGACAAAACTGAGTTTTTCAATTGCATTGAAATTGTATATACAGCATTAATAGCCACACCAAATGTAAGATTGATAACGAGGACAAACCCTTGTGACGAAAGAACCTGCAAAGCACCGGAAGCAGAGGATATACCGGCAAATTTGCCAATTTGCATTATTTGGTTTTTGTCTATAATCATATAATAATGGACTTCCGGAAATTTGCGATGGCAATATATCTGATAAGCTATTCTTATTAATATGCTTATTGCTGCCATTAATATAGCATAAATTAATAAACGGCCAGTAGGAAAATAGCTAAGGCAATAGGCTGAAGCACATGTTAAGATTACTTGAAGAATACTGATAGCAGCAAAAGCATTCATTTTTTCATGTGCTACGATTAGTGAATTATAAGGAATGCTTATAAGATTGACTATACAAGTGAGTACTGATATTTGAAACACCCATTGGGCTGCATCCATACTTTCCGCTGGTATGTTTATTTTGGTATGTAGAAACCATAGGCCTCCGATTTCAAGTAGTATAAATATGATTCCGGACAATAAAAATATGACATTTAAGCAAGAACAAAATACTTTGTTTGGATCACCGTTATCACGTCCTATTTCATAAGTTAGAAAACGTTGTACGGCATTGCTCATTCCACCACTGAAAACAGCGAACATACTGACAATACTACCAACAACACCATAGATTCCCATATCCTCTACACCAAGGTTGGCAAGTGTTAAACGTGTGGTATACAAATTCAACCACATTGTAAACAACATACGTACATAAAGTAATATGGTGTTTTTGGCTAAGCGATTTTTATTAAAATTGTCAGACATTGATGAGTATTTAATTGGATATGTCTTTTCGTAATTTTCGGATTCGAAACTTATAAAATGGTAGAGGTTTTATACCTAAGTGTTTATTTTATCAAAAACAAGAACCATTTCCTTATTCAGGTTATTAATCTCTTGCATCTTTGTTTCTATTCCGTTTTGTCGATTTGTTATTTTTTTTTTGTTCTTCAATGCATCTTTCTATCATTCCCTCTAAATTGGAAACAGAAGGTCTTACATCTTCTTTCCAATGAATATTATCTTTTATTGCTTGCGTGCATTTTGATGAGAATTCATAAGAATGTAGATGTTCTCTAATACTTGATATTATTCTCTTCTTTTTTTGATTATATTGGAAAAATCCCAATCCTAAGATGGCAATTATGATCCCAATTAAAGGTGCGAACGTCATTCCAATCAGCGGTATCATGTTCCTTTCCATCATAACCATTGTCGCAGCTATAGAAAAGGGAGTTATTTCAGGGAACAATGCATTGTAATGTTCTTCCATCTCTAACCTTAGAGCTGGAAGATTAATTTTGCAGTTCGTGCCCAGCTCTATATTAATGATATATTTTTCCACTGTATGCTTAATCTCTTTCTGTAATTTATCGCTCGCTGAGTTTAAATATGGAACAATTCGTCCTTCTAAAGCAGCATTGATTCTTTCTGTACATTTTCTTTGTATTGTTTCTATTGTTTTAGTGGCATTATCTTTTAGCCCCAAAGTAAACATAGAAAAATTAGGTGTAAACACTTCATCAACCCATTCCTCAATCTTGCTGTCAACGCTCAATATCTCGGTTTCTATTTGTATCTTTATGAATTTATATGCATCTTCTTCATACAAAGAACATATTTGGGTTATTTCTGCAATACATGCTTTTGTTTCGGTTTCATTGTTTTTCAGTTGTTTCTTTTTCTGCAGACAAATATGTTGGCTATTCTGTAATGCTTCTATTTTCTCTCTAATAAACCTTTCAAGCTCCTCTCTGACTTTTCCAATCTTATTACATGCTATTTCATTCTTTATGGGTATGCGATTCGTTTGCAAGAATTCCCATATTTTTTTACGGACATTATCAAAACCTGCATCGTTGAGTACAGTCTTCTTCTGCTCAATCCTGTTTAATTCCTCTGCCGCACTTACAAAAAACACACCATCTTCATGGAGAATAGACTTGGATGACAACTCTTTTCTTAGACGAAACTTCAATGTATCGCATTCTTCCTCGTCGACATTCTGTAAAAGGTCTGAAAATCCAATAGCAAAGAAAATAGATGTTATTCCGTTTTTCTGCAAATATTCTATTTTTTCCGCATCTAATCTAGAGTTTGCCTGTGATATATGCATACAATATATCACAGCATCGGCTTTTTTTAATGCATTATTTGTTTCCTCATCATCCATATATGGGTCGTTAAAGCCCGGCGTATCAACAATAACAATGTCTTTTTCACAGAAAATATTGTTGTGGAAGATTTCTAATACATCGCCAGTTCTTGGTATATAATTGGAAGAATTTCTGTCAACGAATTCTTTTAATTCTTTTATACTTATTTCTTTCACTAAAATATTCCCTTTTTCGATATATTGTATCTTTAGATGTGAATTACAATAGCCTATCTTACATACCATACTAGTACTGGGATTTATATTTTCAGGCAAGATTCTCTCTTCTATCATAGCATTTATGAAAGTACTTTTGCCTGAATTAAATGGCCCAATGACAGTCACAGTCAACGGACTGGTTAAATTCAAAAGGACATCTGACAAATCATTGACCAGTCTTATCTCGTCATCTGATTTGATTATCTCAACTTTTCTCATCTTAGTAATAAGTTGCGACGCAGAATTGATAGTTTCTAATATATATTTTTTATTCATTTTGTTTATCTTTTATGTCGTTAAAAAGTTGAGGTATTTCATCAAAGTTGTCAAGCCAGATTATTTGAAAACCGAAACTTTTCGCATCCAACTCTTCTAAACACATTATTTGGTTCAACAACTTTGTCTCTGACAGAAAACGGTTTTCATTATTCAAATGTATGTCAGGAATCTTTTTTATTAAATAATGGGGAGTTTGCCTGTCTTGATGTTCTTTTATATATGCGTCTGCCAATCTTCTCATATTTGGGTCTGTAAAGCTGATACCCACGTATAAACAAATATTTTCGTCTAACACTCCTAATTGTTTTATAGTTTCATTATTCGTTAAATCTGCATATTGTTTATGGTATTCATCTTCACTGAAAACAATTCTTCTGTTGAAACTAACTTCACTTTCTTGTGGAAGAAAGCCATGAACATGATGAATAGGAATGCCGTCACCATGACTATGGGTATATTTTATTCCATTTTCCTTAAAATTGCGTTCCAAGAGATCATCAAAATTATATGTAATTATTTCTTTTACACCTTCATTACGACTATTACTGGAACAAAGTTCAACGATTGCATGAATTGTATTTGTCCAATCTTTATTCAGTCCTTTATAAAGATTCCTTTGAATACGTTCATAAAAACATTTACAGTCTGATTGCTTTATCATGCGTGCCAGCATTTCCTGACTAACAAATAATTCGTTTTTAAGCTTATCACATAAAACATCAGTATAATCGGAAGACAATTTTGAAATCTCTAAAAACATTGAAACAAGCAGTTTATTCCATGATGGAATTCCTGAGCCAATAGATATTCCAGCTCCACAAAACAACACTAGATTTTTCTCTTTATATGCGTTCTTTAATTGAATAAGAGCATCCGACCTGCATTTTTTTCTAAACTTGTCATTGGCTACGACTTGTCCTGCATTTATTTTGAGATACCGGATTAGTTCCTCACAATTTTCTTCGACGGTCTTTGTTCTTGTTATAAAAAAACGATTCCGATTTTCTGAAAATTTAAATATTGGTAAACGTTCCTCTATATAAATAGGCAAGAGACGTTTGTTTTGTTCCTTTTCTTCAATAAGGGCAATCTCATGATAGTATCTAAGTAACTTTTTTTCTTCTGTAATTCTTGACAATATCCATATTATGGAATCATTCTCTTTTAATAAACTCTCTACATGTTCTTTATAATTAGAATTATTGTTGTAAGCAGCACACTGAACACAAATATCATTCTTTCTTAATATGTGGGTTAGTGTTTCTGCAAACTCCTTATCTTGGTTATGATATTCTATATGTACATGTGGTATCATAGAAAAATCTGTTGTTTTTTCAATGTTAGCATTTTTTGTTAATCCATTGTTTTGATATCCCCGTTATTTTATCATTATGTGCTATGTCATTTGCCAAAGAACTAATGATAGACACAAAGAAAGAACTTACGATTTGTTGTGCAATGTTGGTGTTTATGTTGTCAAACTCTCCATATAATCCTGCCCTGACAGCTTCGGAGACCTTTTTATCCTTTTTTTAGGGAGATTGGCAACCTCATAAGTGATAAACGCAATCAATAACGGTATTATAATTCAAGCGATTGACATATCTCCTAAATGAGCCCCAACCTATGTAATAAACTTCCCTTACGGCATGGAAACAAGACCCGTTTACCAACGAATGAATCTTGTTTAATATTAACCATTTCTTTATGGAATTCTATACTCCGATCCAAGATAGGATATGAACCTTACCTTTTTTCACACGGTCACAGATCGAACAACTGCTTTTTATAAATTAGTAGATAGTAGAGAAAATCTTATTTAACGGTGAATTTCTAAATGCGTTTGCTTCCTCTCGATAACTTTGTTACGAAGTTTATGTTATAGAAAAAAGTATCGGGAAAGAATAGTCTGTATCACAGCTCAAGCGTGTCTGTTGCCTTTGAAGGCACTTTTGGAAAACAGTTCATTCAAAATGACGGTAACATCTGTTTCAAGCAAAGAATAATCCTGTGAATTTTCTTTTCTGTCATATCAGTTGTATTCCGTTTTTCAAAGCTTCCTGCACTACCAGTGAATCCTCATGGTCACCGATGACGTCAATCTTTTGGTCGCCCAAATGCAGTTTCAAGCGTGCGGTCATGCGGATGCGTGCCAATACACCTTTCTTTTCTCCCGTGCTGCGGACTAATAAATCAATATCTCCTCCACGCTTTTCGTCATTCAGACGGGAACCGAAGAGATATACCTTCACTGTTTCACCATAAATATCTTTGGCTATTTGGATGATGGTTTGTTTCCCCTCCACATTTCCTAGCGTCCGCCATCCTTATTTCATCTTCTCCACAAACCCCACCGGCATATCAACCCCCGCACATCCCAACAAATCCAGTCTCACCACCACTTTCGCCTTTCCATCCACTTCCACCAATTCTCCTTCCAGTCCCTTTAGCGGACCTTTGACCACTCGTATCAATTCTCCCGGAACCAATGGTGCGGCACACATCTCCACCGCCTCGTCCGAATAATCCAGCATAAATTTGAACCGTTCCATCTGTTCGTCCGGAATCACCGCCGGAGTATGTTCGCCATGCAGCACCATATACCGGCTGATGGCCGACAGCGTGAGCACCTGCGAACGTTCCGCCACATCCACATGGACAAAAATCATCATAGGGATAACCACCCGTTCTATTTTCTTTTTCCGGTAAGTCCATTGGCGGATTTCTTCTTGTACAGGCAGGAAGTTTTCTATATTCATTGCAGTCAGCCGTTCGGCCGTCTTCTTTTCGTGGTGAAGGCGGACATACGCCACTAGCCATTTTTTCATATTCGGAGGAAGGAAAAGTAATGTTAGATGTTCTAAAAATTGAAAGAAATGATGCCTCTTAAGCACGCTACGCTGTTACCTGTGTCATTCCCAGGTAAGCTTGTCGTTAAATTCTGATGCAAATATAGACAATATTTTACGATAACAAGCTATTTGTTCGCAAAAAATGAAAAAATTAACAAGAATAATACATTTATTCCTACTTTTGTACTTTTTATATTTTAAATCATATTAACATCATGGAAAAATCAAGATTTATAAGAAAAATAATGGCAGATTGCAGTTCTTTCAGGAACTGGAAATAGTAATGGTGAAATATCGCCTGTCCGGTGAAGGATACACCGATGAGGAAATGAGGGTTTTGAAACACATGTGTAAGGATACACTGGCTGAT
>ENA-OQJB01000770-OQJB01000770.1-human-gut-metagenome-genome-assembly--contig:-NODE-770-length-12734-cov-4.865392_pt1 | contig 12734 bp, 7 predicted proteins | sample MGYA00242599_ERZ504765 | MGnify/ENA primary metagenome ERZ504765 (study PRJEB26092, sample SAMD00036354) | human gut metagenome | host: Homo sapiens | study: EMG produced TPA metagenomics assembly of...
GCTAAAACATATGCTAATCCTGTAATAAACTTTAGTTTGTCCCGATCCTACTATTATAAAAGGAGACGATGAATATTACTATCTATACGCAACTGAAAGTATTAAAAAATAGTACCTATTCATCGATCAAGAGACTTGGTAAACTGGTATTATGTAGGTACTGCTTTTACAGATGCTACCCGTCCAAACTTCGAACCTAAAGGGAGAATATGGGCACCGGATATTAATAAAATCGGTGATAAATACGTAATGTATTATTCTATGTCCACTTGGGGAGGTGAGTGGACATGTGGTATTGGTATTACTACTGCTGATAAGCCGGAAGGACCATTTACTGATTTGGGTAAGTTATTCCGGAGCAATGAAATCAATATACAGAATTGCATTGATCCTTTTTATATTGAAGATAATGGAAAGAAATACCTTTTTTGGGGGAGCTTCCACGGAATATATGGTACGGAACTGACAGAAGATGGTCTCTCTTTGAAGAAAGGTGCTCCAATAGAGCAAATAGCCGGTACTGCTTATGAAGGTACGTATATTCATAAACGGGGTGGCTATTATTATTTGTTTGCTTCTATTGGGAACTGTTGCGCCAGCCAAAATAGTACCTATGAAGTGGTTGTAGGGCGTTCAACAAGTTTATTAGGCCCGTATGTTGATAAACAAGGAAAGAAGATGCTTGACAATAGCTGGGAGCCTGTTGTAGATGGTGGTGATAGAACAAAGTGGGTCGGTCCAGGACATAATTCCGTTATTATTAAAGACGATGCGGGTACAGAATGGATGATTTACCATAGTTATTATTACAAGGAGAAAGGAAATAAATCTACGTTCGCAGGACGTCATGGAATGCTCGACCGCTTGCAGTGGACGGACGATGGATGGCCTTATATCAAAAATTATTTGCCTTCTGAGTCAGACTTGATCCCAGTGTTCTATAAATGAGAAAGTAAGATTTATTAATTATTAAATTTAACATATGAAAAAGGAAAAATGTTGGAAAAGTCTGCATGGTTGCCTATGTGCCGCTGTGCTTGCCTTATTTACATTTGGCTTTACGTCTTGTAAAGACGATGATTTGAAAGGGGGATTCGACCCAAGCAAACCGATTGTGGTTACCGATTTTATGCCGAAGGAAGCTGGCTATGGTAACAACCTGATGGTATATGGGAACAACTTCGGAAATGATGTTTCAAAAATTAGCGTCACTGTGGGTGGCAAGCAGGCCAATGTTATTTCTGTAAAGAATGATGCCTTGTATTGTGTAGTACCTAAGGGGGCGTATGGAGATGAAGTGGAAGTCTCAGCTTGTGATGATGAAGGTGAAGAAATTGCTTATGCTGTGGCAGAGGCCAAGTTTACGTACAAAAAACAGTGGTTGGTGACGACTATTGCCGGACAACGTTTTGAAGATTGGAATGATGCCAAGGAGGCGGAAGGCTCTTTTGATAATTGCGGATATATGGAGGGAATTAGCTGGTTTGCATTTGATCCCAAGTCTAATTTTGACATCATGTATATCTCTAGTGCTGCCTTGGGACCTGTCCGCAAGGTTAACTTTGCAAATGAAACTGTGGAATTTTTAAGCCATATCTCTTATTCTACAGAACGCCCTACTATCATAACTTGGACGCCGGATGAGAATCAGGATATGGTTGTAACCCGTGACTTAAGTTCTTCTGGAAATGTTAATATTGTGTATAGTCGTGCTTCCGGTTTCACAACAAAAGTAGATTTGGAAAGTACATTGGGTAAATTGAAATCAGGAAATGCGGCAATGATTCATCCCGATGGACAACTGTATTATACGGCGTATTATACACAAGATATCTACCGATATGACTTTGCAACGAAAGAGACGACCATTGCTAGCAAACATGTGAAAACAAGGAAAACCTGCGTTTGGTTCTTCATCCCAGTGGCAAGTATGCCTATATGATGCGTCTGTATTATTCTGGTAATAATTCCGGTTATATTGCGCGTTTGGATTATGATGACGAGGCTAAAACGTTCGGAACTCCTTATATTGTTGCTGGTAGCGATGGCTCTGCCGGATATGCTGATGGTGTGGGGAGTACAGTACGGATGCGAGGACCAGGTCAGGGCGTTTTTGTGAAAAATCCCGATTATGCCGGTGAGGAAGATGAATATGATTTCTATTTTACGGATGACTATAATAACTGCGTGCGTGTATTGACACCGACAGGGCGTGTCTATACTTTTGCCGGACGTGGGAATGATATTGCGGATGGTGGGTATGCGGATGGTGCATTGCGTACGGAGGCTCGGTTTGATCGTCCATGGGCAATCGCTTATGATGAGAAGAGAGAATGTTTCTATGTAGGAGAGCGGAACAACAAAGTGATACGTAAAATTGCGTTGGAAGAATAATCAATGATAAACACATGTTTTATGAAAAAATTATTATTTATAGGGATACTGTTGATGGGTCTTTCCCTGCAAGGGTGGACGCAGGAGAAAACTATTACAGTAACAGGTATTGTTACGGATACTGAGAAAGAACCGCTTATTGGTGTAAACATCTCTGTGCAAAATATGCCGGGGTTGGGTGTCATCACAGATATCAATGGAAGGTACCGGATTAGTGTGCCGGCGTATAATCGGTTGGTCTTTTCGTATGTTGGTTATGAGACGGCGAATGTGTTGATCAAGGAGCAGACTGTGGTAAATGTCACCATGAAAGAGGCAGCTTCTACTGTTATTGATGAAGTAGTGGTGACCGGGTTGGGTGCACAAAAGAAGATTGCAGTGACCGGTGCTGTGACGAATGTAGATGTGGATGCCTTGAAAGCTGTGCCATCTACTTCGGTGGTTGATGGTCTTGCTGGTGTGGTGCCTGGCGTTATGGCAATGCAGACATCTGGTCGTCCGGGTAGTGTATCCGAGTTTTGGATTCGAAGTATTTCTACGTTTGGCGCAAATACGGCGGCATTGGTACTGGTAGATGGTTTCGAACGCGACATCGACGAAGTCAGTGTAGAAGATATTGAATCTTTCACAGTGTTGAAAGATGCTTCTGCTACAGCAATTTATGGTAGTAAAGGTGCCAATGGTGTGGTTTTGATCAATACACGTCGGGGTAAGGAAGGAAAGATTAATATCAATGCGAAAGCGGAAGGCTTTTACAGTATGCTTACCAAAACACCGGAGTTCGTGGACGGTTATACGTATGCTTCAATGGCGAATGAAGCAAAAGCGGCGCGCAATCAGGCACCGATTTATTCTGATACGGAGTTGGAGTTGTTCCGCACAGGTTTGGATCCGGATCGTTTCCCGAGTGTGGATTGGATGGATGTAATGATGCGTGACGGTGCGTGGAGTTCGCGTGTTTCGTTGAATATGACCGGTGGTGGAAAGACGGCGCGTTATTATGTAGGCGGTAGTTTCCAAGATCAGCAAGGTATGTACAAGTCGGACAGATCCTTAAAGAACTACAATACAAATGCCAATTATCGAAAATGGACGTATCGTATGAACGTTGATATCGATATTACTAAAACAACTTTGTTGAAGGTTGGTATTTCGGGTTCTTTGCGCAAACAGAACGATCCGGGTTCGGGTACAGATAATATATGGACTGTGTTGATGGGTTATAATCCGATCATGATGCCTGTGACCTATTCCGATGGGCGTATCCCCGCGTGGTCAGAAAAGGATGATAACTTGAATCCGTGGGTTCAGGCCACTATGACCGGATATAATGAAAGTTGGAAAAACAATATCCAGACTAATGTCACTTTAGAACAGAAACTGGATTTCATTACGAAAGGGTTGCGTTTTGTAGGGCGGTTCGGTTACGATACCTACAACTCGAACTGGATTAAACGTTACGAGAGTCCGGAGGTTTGGAAAGCTGACCGTTATCGGCAGGCAGACGGTTCGCTACTCTTCACGAAAATAAGAGACGAGAAGGTAATGGATAAAAATACATCTTCTGGTTCAAGTGGTGATCGTAATGAGTTCTTTGAATGGGAATTACACTATAATCGTGCTTTTAAGGCACACCATCCGAGTGCTGTACTGAAATACACCCAATCTTCCAAAGTTTACACGCAAGGTATCGGTACTGAACTGAACAAGACACTACCTCGTCGCAATCAAGGTATAGCCGGACGCGTTAACTATAACTGGAATTATCGTTACTTCGTTGATTTCAATTTTGGGTACACTGGATCAGAGAATTTCCATAAAGATTATCGTTTTGGTTTCTTCCCTGCCATCTCCGGTGCATGGAACGTTGCAGAAGAGCCTTTCATCAAGAATCATATGGGGAAAACGATCAATATGTTTAAAATCCGCTATTCATGGGGTAAAACCGGTAATGACGTTTTAGAAAAAGGCCTCCGTTTTCCATATACTTATAATATTGATACTTCCGGTTCATTCAATTTCTCGGATATTAATAGCGCTGCAAAGACATGGAATGGAAGACATTACTCTTCTATTGCTTCTGCCAATGTATCATGGGAGGTCTCTACCAAACAGGATTTAGGTATTGATTTTTCTTTCTTCAACGACAAATTAACTGGAGCTGTTGATTATTTCTTCGAACATCGTGAAGGAATTTATAAAGCGAGGAATTCAATACCTTATGAGGTCGGTGTCGAATATACGCCGAAGGCAAATGTCGGTATCGTAGAAGCAAAAGGATTCGACGGAAACTTTGCTTTGAAACAGAAAATCGGTAAGGTCAATTTCACGTTGCGTGGTAATATTACTTACAGTAAGAATGAAATTATAGAGTATGACGAAGAGAATACAATCTATGAATATAAATTGAAGAGAGGACAACGTGTGAACCAGGCAACCGGCTATTTGGCTTTGGGGTTGTTCAAAGACTATGATGACATTCGCAATAGCCCGAAACAATCAGGAGATATTATGCCGGGTGATATCAAATATGCGGATATTAATGGTGACGGTCTTATTAATAGTGGTGATATAGTAGCGATTGGTTCTACCACTAAACCGAATCTTGTTTACGGTTTTGGACTATCTGCAAAATGGAAAGGGCTGGATGTCAATATGCATTTCCAAGGTGCCGGAAAGTCGTCGTTCTTTATTAATGGCACCACTGTACACATGTTCAGTGGCGGAGATGGCTGGGGGAATGTGCTAAAAGAAATGGCGGAGGGTAACCGTTGGATACTAGGTGTGAACGAGGACCCGAATGCTGAATATCCGCGTTTGTCATACGGCTCGAACTCGAACAACGAATTACAGTCCAGCTATTGGTTACGTAACGGTTCGTATATACGCTTGAAGACACTTGATATCGGTTATTCTTTCCCGACAGCTTTGGTGAACAAACTTCACTTGAATAAAGTTCGTGTTTTCTTTATTGGAACTAATTTACTTACTTTCTCCAGTTTCAAGTTATGGGATCCGGAGTTGGGAAGCTCGGATGGAAAGAAATACCCGCTAAGCAAAACACTCTCAGTGGGAGTGCAAGTTAATTTATAAACAACAAGAAATTATGAAAAAAATTATTATACATTTATGTTTGGCAGTAGGGTTGGGAACTGCTTTTACCGGCTGTTCCGATTTCTTGGATTCTGATTATCTTTTTGATAAGAAGATATCAATAGAAAAGGTTTTTGCGGATAAAAACTATACCAATGAATGGTTGGCTTATGCTTATGAATTTCTGAATAACAATGAGATGCAACAGGTATGCAGTAAGAAAACTATTGCATTCAATTTTGCTGATGATATGTACTATGGGGATTCTGATTATTCGGGTTGGCGTTGTGGTACATATACGGAAACAGGAAATAAAATTAACTTGAATATATGGGAAAATGCATATAAAGCGATCCGTCAGGTATCTATCTTCTTAAACAATGTGGATATGAATAAGGAACTTTCGGAAGCCGATATTATCGATATGAAAGGACAGGCGCATTTCTTGCGTGCTTATTTCTATTGGATATTGGTCCGCACATTTGGTCCGGTTCCTATTGTACCCGATGAAACTCTTGATTATACAAAAGAGTATGATGAAATCTCTTTATTGCGTAACTCTTATGATGAATGTGTCGACTATATTGTCGGTGAATGTGTGAAAGCTGCCACGATGTTGCAGGATCGGCGCGACTTGCAGGAGATTGTACGTCCTACCCGTGGTGCTGCATTAGCGCTTCGTTCGAGAGTGTTACTTATGCAGCAAGTCCCCTGTTCAATGGTAAGGCTCCGCAAGAAGTGATTACGGCATTGGTTGATAAAAACGGACGCCAGTTACTTCCGAGTACTTATGATGAGTCAAAATGGGCAAAGGCTGCGGCAGCGGCTAAAGATAGTCATGGAACTGAAAACGATACCAGCTGTATGTCTCCTATAAAAGAGACTATTCTTCCTTGGCCTATCCGGCTACGATTACACCTCCTGATGACAATGGGACTTTTCATCTCAATGAATGGCCGAATGGTTGGGAAAACATAGACCCGTTTGATTCTTACCGTTCTTTGTTCGATGGTACTGTCAGTATTTATAATAACCCTGAACTAATATTTTCTCGTGGAAAGAACCAAGGTAGTGAGGACATAGAAGTAATGGTGATTCATCAGCTTCCTCGCTCGCAAGGAGGAGGATACAATTGTCACGGTATGACACAGAAACAGTGTGATGCATATTATATGAACGATGGTAGTGACTGTCCGGGTATGAATAAAAATTATGCCGGACAAGATGGATATACCGATCCAAGCCGCTACGATGCAGATGATTATCTTACAGATATAGTTCAGGCATCGGAATTGAATAATTATCCGGAATTGGGTAGTAAGGGAGCAGGTGTCTGCAAACAATATGCGCAACGCGAACCCCGTTTTTATGCGTCCGTGGGATATAACGGAAGTGTTTGGCATATGCTTAATGCTGATCCAGAGCAAAAAGAAGAAAAAGATGTGCAGATTTTCTATTATCGAGATGAACAGGATGGGTATAAGCCGGGCACTTATTGGCTGAATACCGGCATCGGAGTTAAGAAATATGTTAATCCCTATGATATTTCGGATGTGGATAAATCATACGACCAAAGTCGTATCGTTGCTAAGGCAGCACCAGATATTCGTTATGCGGAAATCTTGCTGAATTATGCAGAAGCATTGAATGAATTGACGACTTCGTATGAGATGCCTTCATGGGATGGGACAAAGGTATATTCCATTGCACGTACGGAGGAGGAATTAAAGAAAGGTATCCAGCCTGTCCGTATTCGTGCCGGATTACCTGACTACGATGTTTATGGAGACCCGGACAAGTTCCGCATCAAACTGAAACGTGAACGGCAGATCGAATTCTTTGCCGAAGGACATCGGTATTGGGATTTGCGTCGTTGGTGTGATGCACCTATCGAAGAGTCACTTCCTGTTTATGGTTGCAATATATATGCAACAAAATCGAGCGCTGCAGCTTTCCATACTCCGGTGGAAACCCCCTCGTTGAAGAGCAGCTTCTCTACGAAAATGTGGTTCTATCCGATTCACTATTATATTATGAAACGGAATGTATTGATGACTCAAAACCCGGGTTGGACAAATCCGGAATAAAACCAATAGCAGGCAAGAATATGAAAAAGAAATATTTACTTTGGATTGCGATGGTAGCTATCGGCTGCATGTCGTGCAACAATGAGTGGGAAGATGAACAGTTTACTCAGTTGGTCTCTTTTAAAGCTACATTGAATAGTGATGGAGTTTCTCCTATTTATGTCCGTTATCAGACGGATGGCGTGAAACGGTATGATGTTCCCGTATTAGTCAGCGGGTCTACTGTAAACTCTCAAGATCGAACGGTACATATCGGATTAGATCCCGATACATTAGTTTCTTTGAACTTGGAACGGTTTGGAACATATCGTACGGAACTTTATTACAAACAGCTCGATCCGCAGTATTATACCATGCCGGAAACAGTGAAAATCCCAGCAGGACAGAGACAAACATTATTGCCCATCGATTTTACATTAGGTGGAATGGATAATGCTAATCCATTAAATATGGTGGAACAATATGTGCTTCCCTTAACTATAAAAGATGATGAATCATATGATTATGAATCTAATAAGCACAAGCACTATCGGAAAGCTTTATTGAATGTGATTCCATTCAATGACTATTCGGGTATTTATGATGGTTCCAAATCACTTATTTATTTGGAAGGTCAGAAAGATGCGTTTACTGTTTCCAAACATAAAGCATATGTGTATAATGACAATACGATATTCTTTTATATGGGGCTTCGGGATGCAAACTACATTGATCGTAAATATTATAAGTTGTTTGTTGAGTTTACGGATGAGTATTTTGAAGGTAAGTATAAATTGAAAATCTGGACAGATAATGGAGGAGCGGACGGTAACAATTTTGCGCTTGTGAAGGAAGTTGACCTCGTAGGTGAAGCTCGTGAGAAACAACCACTATATACTATTACTGAAGAAATGGACGCTACGAAACCGTATCTGAAGCATGTCTACTATACACTTTATATAGACTATACTTTTGAAGATTATACCCTTAGTCCGGGCAATCGGCTGAAATATACAGTCAATGGTACTTTGAGCATGCAACGCGATTTGAATACGTTGATTCCAGATATGGATCAACAATTCAATGGGATTAAGTGGAGTAATGCTTGACAAACGATAAAGAGGTTGGTCTCAAATAATGTTTTGAATCAACCTCTTTGTAATTATTCTTAATTCAAAGGTTTGAAACTAAATAACGAATGATTCTAAAGAATATTATATACCTAGCTTTATTCTCAACCGTTTTATTAATTGGTTGCTCGAAAAGTGATGAAAATCCAACTTCCGATGATCTCCAGTCTTCTGGCAAAGGTAAAATAACATTTAACTTGCATACTCCGGGGGCATTCCTTACTAAGGCAGTAGGTGTTGGTAACGAAAATGGAGGCACTAATGACAAAATAGCCTTTTATCAATTTAGCAAAGAAGGTAAGTATGAACAAAGGTATGTCTTAAATTATGCAGCTGCTTCTGTAGGTGTAAACGATGATACAAGGTCATATACTGTAGAATTAGCTTCTTCGACTGGAGGAGAAAAGAGATTTATTATTGTGGAGAGTGAGGATGAGAACAACTTCCCTAATATGAGTGCAACAAATACAATCGAAGAACTGCTAAATAGTAAGACTGTTGCGGAGAGTGGTAAGTTGAATCCTCCATTTGTTATGTCCAATATCAAAACAGATGGTAAGGAGTATGTAACAGTTGCTGATGTAGAATCTTCCGATAATCAGATTGATGTAAAACTTAAAAGACGTGTAGCCAGATTTGATTTGCTGAATGATCCGGCAGAATCGGGATTAGTGATTGATAAGGTATATATTAAGAATAGATACACTCAAGGATTCATAGGTGATGTAAGTGGTAATGCAGGCAATATCTCTGCTGATGTTCTGGAAATACCGGCAGCTGATTTAGCTAATGATGGAAAAAGTTTCTATCTTTATCCCACTCAGTTGACTTCAACTCTTGAGCAGAATGAAAAAACAGTAGTATGGGCTACCACTAAACTTGCCAATACCAATACAGAAGGTCCGACTCTTTATCTGAATCTTACTGCTGATATCAATGTGGAGGCCAACTATCTCTATCAGCTTAATACGAAAAAGATAGCCGGTTCTACAGGCTTTGATATCTCAGTAGAAGAATGGAAAGACGGTACTTCAATTGATTGGGTGACGATTGAAGACGGAATCTCTGTAATGGATAACAAAGCTACTATCATTGCTGGTACAGATATTAAAGGGACTTATGTAAAAATTGCAGCTGATGCTGCAATGCCATATACTATAAAACGTGTTGTTACGGATTATAGTTCAGCAGCATTGGACGCTGCGTATGACGGAAGCTTACCTAAATGGCTTACCATTTCTTCATCTACTAAAGATGCAGGTAGCGGTCTTTATCGTCATGAGATTATTTACACGGTGACTGCACATCCTGAGAAGACAAGCCAGTTTGCTATCACATATCTTAACGGAGCCGTTTCAGATGAGAACTTGTTGGTAATCGGGTTTGCCGATCCGTATCCAGGCACTCCGCTTCCTTGTCTATCGTGGGAAGAGAAGCTCTATTCGCCAGTGCACTGTCGTCAGTCCACCTATCTTGTCCATAATACAGTAGATAAGGCTTATTTCTGTGGAACTGAAGGATATACGTTTAATACTCCTATGAAAGGTAAAACGGGTAATGAGGGGGCGAAGAATCTTTGTCCCGAGGGCTGGACAGCATTGAATGATGCAGAGGCAAAAGATTATATTTTGTGGGTAGGACAGCATCTTAAATCACAAGTGGCAGAGGCTTTATATACTTACTGTTGGTTCGATAAAGACGATGAGGCTACTAATTTGCGTATATTGGGGGGATACCCATACGATAGAGCTACTCCCAATGTGAAAGACTTAGCTTGTTATGGTACGTGGCCGAACGTAGCTTGGGTGAACATCAAACTGCCAGGTCTTACTATAGCGGGACAGACATTTAACGATGAATGGACAGTGAAGAAGGATTACGGAATCCCCTACAGATGTATTCGTGATAAGGCCGGTTGGGAATAACTGTATGGATTCTTGAAAGGATATATATTCAATGATTAAATTTGTAAGACAATGCTAAAGAATACTTTATTTGTGATTCTTCTAATGATTTCCAGCTTATTCACGGCTTGTGCTGAAGGATATGTAAGTGATATGCAGAAGGAGAATGACACAAAAGAAATACGTTTCAGTCTGAATATGGAGGGAGGGCTAACGATGTCCTCTACCAGGACTTCTGTGTCTTTGGACGGAATGAAATGGAAGATATTCTGTTTTGACGATCAATATAATTATCTGTTTGACAAAACAGGAAGTATAGGGGATGCAGCAAATGAAATAAAGGTTTCTGTAACTAAAGGCGTCGTTTATCGATTCCTGTTTTTGTGCACCACAGTCAATAACATATTCCCGGATTTGACTTCTGGTAAGACTTATTGGGATTTAGAAGCGTATACTCCTCTATTGCCGTTAGCTGATCCGATGGAGATGCTTGTCAGTAGAGGTAATGAAAAAGATGGTACACTTCGTGTAGCTGCTGCGTCTGCATCGGTGCAGGTTACTCTTGCTCCGCGTGCATCCAAGATTGTTTTGCAAAAGGATGCGCAAACTGTTTCGGATATTACGGTGAATTCCGTGACTTTTGCAGATGCCGCTTCTTCTGTTCCTTATGTTCATATCGAACCACAGTTTTACAGTGAATATGAGAATCTTCCGGTAGTAACTCGAAAAACCTATCAGTGTGTGCCCCAAGAGGATGTATGCTATATGCTTCCGGATATGTGCGCCGGAACTTTTGGAGTGAATGCTACGCTGCATATCACTCATCCGATTTCTGGAGAACAGGACGTACGGGTAACGGTACCGGTGGGACTTGCGCTTAATGTAGGCAGTGGAAAGACTTACTATATTAAAATGTCTGCTGATGCAAAAGGAAAAGTTGCTGCTACTTGGGCAACACGTGTGGCACCTAAAACGCTGAAACTTGCTACGCAAAACTTATGGGGTAAATCGACTTCCGTTGTGTTGGATTACTTCAATAGAATTGATGTGGATGTGCTTTGCGCGCAGGAATGTAGTAATCTCTCCGAATCTGATATACAAGCACAGGGGCTTTACGTTCATACTCACTCCAACAATGGACAAGGAAAATGTAGCATTATATCGCGCTATCCTTTCTCGGGGATTACACCAAACAAGTATGGTGCTTATATCGACTTGGGTGAAGGCATTGTTGTGTTGGTGATGAACTGTCACGGTGCTTACTTCCCTTACGGTCCTTATCAGTTGAATGGTATCGAGTATAAAGATTTTCCTGCTACGGACGATGTCGATTATGTAGTAAAAGTCAACAAAGAAGCTCGTCAGGGCATGGTGGACAAACTGCTGGAAGACTTCCATTCGTCTACTACTCCTTTTGTTTGTCTTTCGGGGGACTTCAACGAACCGTCATGGCTTGATTGGACGGAAGGTGCCTTGTCAGCAGGCCTTGCTCCTTACGTTGTCCAGTGGCCTACCACCCGTTCCCTGTGGGAAGGCGGTATAAAAGGTGATGCCTACCGGACGATACATCCGGATCCAGTGACGCATCCGGGATTCACGTGGACACCGCGTCCGAGCAAGAAGGACACCAAAGACCGATTAGATTTGACTCTTTATACTTTATCTCCCAACACGGAAGTGAAAAGTTGTCAGGTAATAGGAGAGAACACGGAAATGTCGGATATCGTTCTTCCTAATTGGGGACCGTTTGAAAATGTATTCGATCACCGGGGATTACGGACAGAATTTGTCTTTACGAAATGACGGAACGGTGTACCGGAATTAGTGAGTCTCCAGACTGTTAATTATTGAGGTCTCGGGTATTAATACCTGTCGTGTAAGGTATTAATATCCGAGAATTCAGCTATTAATAGCTAACATGCCAACTATTTGTAATGGATAAACCAATGATTAACTAATGTCTTTCTGTCTGTTGCTAGATAACCTTCAAATAGGCAATATATGGCAGTTTGGGACTCAAATTTCATTTATTGACTTGTTTTTAGCATGCCGGACAGCTAGAAAACACTATTTTTGCCTCATCCGTTTTAGACTTTTTAAGATTATATAAACCAATAAATTGTAACATACGAATATGCACAACATTG
>ENA-OQJB01000771-OQJB01000771.1-human-gut-metagenome-genome-assembly--contig:-NODE-771-length-12734-cov-4.556120_pt1 | contig 12734 bp, 13 predicted proteins | sample MGYA00242599_ERZ504765 | MGnify/ENA primary metagenome ERZ504765 (study PRJEB26092, sample SAMD00036354) | human gut metagenome | host: Homo sapiens | study: EMG produced TPA metagenomics assembly of...
ATTCAAATCCCTCTTTCTCAACTTATGCAAGTTATTTATCAGTGTTTGTACATGGCTTAAGTATAAGTAACTGTGACTTGGACAAGAGCGAGGAGTTGTTTGAACCTATATTAAGTTTATCTATTGTTAATTTAAATTCAACATTGGTAGCAATTAAAGAAATCTATAAAAACGAGATAAAACGATATAATATAGATTTTAAGAAATCTTCAACCGCTAAGACCTTACTTTGTTCTGTAAGTGATGAATATTTGCAAGGACTAATAGAACAATGCCAGAAAGAACACTTAAAATAATGTTCTTTCTTTTTGCATTAATTCTTTAAAATGGTCTGTCGCCATATTCATAAACAAGAATTGAATTGCATACTCTATCGTAAAATGAGAACCCACAGCAAGTATGGAAGTAGCTTTCATAAACTGCTGCATATTCACCATGCTGCCTGCTGTTCCTATCCAAAAATGAATCAAACTTATGCAGCCAATATTTAAGTGCTTGCAAGCGTTTGATGTATTGCAGATTGTTCTCACAGTAGCATAATTTTTCTTGTAAAGAGGTGATATGATTGATAGCATTCTCAATTTTAGATTTATCCATGATTGTAATATTTGATGATTAATAAAATGAAGAAAGGACAACTAACTGAATAGCTGCCCTTTCCTCTGTCAATCAACAATCCACTCAGCCCAAGAACCAAGCGTATTCACTATCTCCTAATTTGGCACGTTGGATGCCTTGTACGAACTCTGTGCAGTTAAGATTCCTTTCCAAGAAGTTATCAATGTAACTTGACTTTACAGAACCATTGAGCAGGTTTAAGAGTTGCCAGCCTGTAATGCTGTCCCCTGTACTCTTGAAATTCACATCAGAAACGAATGCTCTGCAAGCTGCATTAATCTGACTGTCGCCTAACAATAGACGAGGTAAGCGTTTCTGTTGGTTGGGTGTAAGAGCTTGATATAATCTCATCCTACCTATTATCTGACAAAACTCGCTTGTTGAGATTGACATCTGCCCAAGTGTCCTTAACAGATGTAGGTCTTTGGATGGATTGTAAGCGTGGAACAGATTCAATGCTGCTGCATATAGTTCCTGTACGCTTAGAACTTCTATCTTATCCTGTAAACCGTCAGTAGTAAGCATTAAATTTGAGCACACACGATTACGAAAGCCTATGAAGATTTTAAATTTCTCAACAGATTTCTTACTGTACAGGTTAATCTCGCTATATGCTCTCACTCCACCAATGGATAACGCTAAACGATTACCGTATTCATCGTGTACAATGGATGGAATTTCAAAGCAGAAGCACATTCTCTGATAGAACAAAGTTTTCTCTTCATCAGTTAGTTCAGAAGCCTTCTTACCTAATGCACTTGGTATTCTACCATTGATAGGGTGTGAGATTCTAATCTCTGGCATATCAAACTGCTCTCCATGAAAGTAATCTTTAGCTGCATCCACTACTGCACCTATAAAGGATTGGTGGCTAATGGTTTCTTCCATTGATGCAAAACTTGGAATGATGCAGTCTTGTTGTAGATGCTGCAAGGTTACTTCCTGTGTATTTGCTTCAATGAAATGATTTACTCTTTTGGGTGCTGCAACTTCTTCTACAATGATTGCTTCTTCTGCAAACTCACCCATGTTTAATGATTCTCTACGCTGTGCCATAGCTGGCATAATTACTAAATCTCTCATAATGAAATTGAATTAAATGGTTATTGATTGAATGGATTTAACAAGAACAAACCCAAAACACAAGTGAATTACTTCGCTTGCATCTTAGGCTGTTCTATGTCTTTCCCTAAAGATTCTTTCAAAGGAAATGAGGAGCATTAGTAAATTAATGGTTGGCTATGGTAATAGTGCATCGTGCCTGCTCTCAGATTAAAAAGAATGCTTATTTCTGTCAGCAGTCAGACTGCATTGTTAAAGCATTCTTTTTATTTAAGAGCTATAAGGGGGTGTTTATGTGGGTAGGGGTGTCTCGCTTGTGGTTCTGTTAGATTAATTTTGGATATTATCATTAAAGAATGAATCGTACTTTTCATTACCCATGTTGAGAATGAACAGATTGACTTGTGCCCTTGTTATCGCAGTATATATAAGCTCAACAGATTCAAAATCTTGTATAGAATCACTTTTATGTGGCTCAATGATTAAAAAGACTGTGTGTGATTCCCAGCCCTTAAAGCTGTGTATAGAAGATAGCTTTACAGTTCCTGTTTTTATTGAGAAGTGATTTCTTCTGTATCGTCTGATTGTATTTATCCTCTCTTCAAAGTTGTTTTTAGATTTGGTCTCTAATTCGCTTTTATCATATTCTTCTTTAGTTTCAAATGTAGTGGTTGTATTCTCTTTTAATTGAGTCCTTATAGAGTATTCTATTTCTCTTAAAATATCAGCAGTACCAGATAGAATAGTAATGTCTGCTGGGTTAAGGCAATATTTCTTACAAGTCCCTTTATAGATATTGAATATCCTTTCTGTGCTGGCTTTCGCTCCAATATTGGCATATTTAATATTCCTTTGTTCAAAATCAAGCATAGGGTTATCTAACACAACCATATTGTCAATGGTGTATTTATTCTCTAAGAAATGGTGCTGGAACTTCATCGCTAACTTCCCTATTTCACTTGTGAATCTTTTGGAAGCGTTGAGAGACTTGTTCCAGTTTCCTGCGATTGTTTTAATTATTGGTTCTTTGTTCTCATCTAACGGTCTTCTGTAAATATTTTGCTTCTCATCTCCAAACACAACAAATTCACTATCCTCGTATAAGAAATATTTGGTAATTATTTCCAGCCATTCAGTTTGGTAGTCTTGTACCTCATCTATGAATATAGCTTTGTACTTCTTAATGTGGTTCTTTACAGGCTCAAAGAAATTAATATCTGTATAAGATTTTAATCCTTTTATGGGTAGGTTATAGTTGTTTGCTTCTGATTTAATAAACTGATGATAGTTGGTGATATAGAATTTCTCCCAAGGATAACTCTCTCTTACGTCATTGATTTTGTCGCGAATGTAATTCTTAAGGGATAGATTAAATGTTAGAATTAATATTTCACTATTAGTTCTTAGATATGCATTGACAGCTCTCTTTGCAAGGACAAGAGTTTTACCACTTCCTGCAATCCCTTTTATTTTACGTCTGGGTCTGCTTTCACTTCTAATAAGTTCTGCTTGTGCTTTAGTGTACTTAATCTCAATCCCTTCTTCTAATTGATGAAAAGGTGGCTTGAGGTAGCGTTTGAAATTATTGTAAATATCTTCATCAAATAAGAAAGAAGGTTGTTCTATTCTTATCTTGCTGAAATATTCTTCTAAGTTTTGCAGTGTAAGAGAATCATATCCCCAATATTGTATATATTTTATGTCTTTTAAAAATTTGGTCTTATTATCTTCCTTGGATATATTCTCATGTATAAACTTCTCAATATTATCTTGGGACATCTTATGGAAGTAAACAAGTGTATATATAATATTTGAATAGTACCACTTATTCATTTTCTTCTCTAAGAAAGTACTTATGTGTAATGAGACAAGATTCTCTTTATAGTAATTTATTTGAGAGAAAGGTGATTGAACCTTTGTTGAAGTTGAATTATTCCACCAATCCAAATCATCATTAATAGCATAGTCGGTTAAATCCCAGTCATTTACAGATATGATTATAGCTCCACATCCCTTTTTAAGAATAACAATATTGGGTCTGTCACCATTTATGAAAGGATGGTAATATATCTCAAACTCCATATTTAGATTCTTTTGTAAAAAGTCTAATAGGATTAGTTCTCCTTCTGTTGCTGGTTGGTGGAGATGCTGGATTGTATAGAAGTCAGGATGAATTTGTGCCATTGAATTGATATATAAGGTTATATTGCAAATATATAACTAATATGCCTTTAAAAGAAAGAACTCTAAATCTTTTTAGTAGTCTGGAGCTTTTATTGCCATATCTTTATAAGATTAAATCTGGCAGTTCTTCCTTGTCTTTTACCTCCTGCTTCCTCCCTACCAACCCATTTGATAATGATTTCATAAGAGCGTGCATATCCTTAACTTCCTCAAAATTATTCTCCTTGTACTTCTTATAAATCATGCACTCCCTTGAAATGGGGTTTCCTCTGCTCTCGTTAAATGCTATCATGTGTTCAAAGTCAGCTTTCACTTCCTCCACATATTTATCTTTGGGTAGGTCTATAAGCAAACCTTTAGCCTTTAATATGATTGAATCTCCAACTTCATCTAACAAGTCCATATCCCTTAGTTGTTCTATGTAGTTAGAAATAGTACCATGTCCCATGTGGATTAGTTCTTTCAGTTTTCTTACAGATAAGGTAATTGTATGACTGTGTGGCTCTGCTGCACTGAATAGTTTGAGTATAAATCCTCTGAGCTTTAAATCCAGTGTACTGTTATATGAATCATAGAACTCTCTGCTGATTCTTCTGTAATGTCCAAAGCTGACAGGAAAGAATATATAATCTGTCCAAGTCCTGTCATTCCTGCCACTGTCCTTATTCTGTATGGCAACTTCCCCTGTGGCTCTTAACTTGTCATTGAATGATTTAGAACTCTTACCACTTTTATAGTTGGCAGGTTTATCACCAACAAATGATGCAAGTTGGTCTATCGTGGTGTCAGTAATCAATGTATTTTTGTCTGCTGTCAATAGTAACACGTATGTCCTGTAAACATCAGCACAACCTAACTTCTGAATCAGATTGTTGCTCATTACTGTATATTCCTTGAATGGTAGCTTCTCGTAACTCATAAGGCAATCGCTCAATATGTTTAATTAAAATGATTTGGTTGGTCTTTAATAAGAATCTCATTTTAGAGGAACTTAATTTGTTTGACTTCCTAAGTTCGCTCAGCTTGTTATAGAAATGATTGTTATAAATCCACATATCATTGATTTTAGTCACTCCCAGCTTACAGATTACCTGTGCGGTGTCCGCAAGGACATTGCATAGGTCTTATTGGAATGTAGCGTAGGAGTGTAGAGAGGGGGTGTTTAGACACGCAGTAAAAAGTGAATAAGCACACCTCCCAAATTTGACAATATGAATCTCTCAGTTTCAATTTTTATCTTGTCAGTAAGCCAACTTCTGTAATGCGATATAATAAGTAGTAACCTTTCCATTCTTTTTTCTCCTTGTCTTTAGATAGTTATTAAGATTAGCCCACAATCCAATGTGAACCTTGTTATCTTTTACTCCCTGTTTAAGAGCCTTAGCCCTTATCTGTTCATAGGTAAATTCTTCCATTTTAGATATTCTGAATAGTTTGTAGTCTGCTTATCTGTGTGGTGGGATTATCTGTCTGTGGTACTGTAAAGATAGTAATGTCATGAGTGGGGAACTAATGATAAGACCACAATTCAGAAGTATTAAGTAGGCAGGGAAACCTCTCACATTTCCCTGCTTCTTGTCAATCCTCCTTGTCATGTTCAAAACATAGGACTAAGTGTATAATTCCATTCTCATTCTTGAAAGCTATTCTTGGATTATTAACTTCCTTATATGTAATGGAAGTTATAATAATGGGGAACAGTTCATTCTCATTATAAAGTTTGAGGCTATTTGCAATATATTCATTAGAACTATATTCTGGGAGAATGAAACTGAACAGATAGAGCTTGACATCATTGTATTGCTGCATTTTAGCTCTTAGTATTTCTTGCTTAGCAATTATTGCTTCGTAGATAGTGCTTAGATATAAGCTGGATTGTATGATATATGGATTCATTGTTTTATTATTTAATTGGTTAAGAATTAAGCCCACCTGTCACATGGGCTTTGCTGTTAGTGGCTTATGCAGCCTGTTCTTCTTTAATCACTCCATGATTCTTTAGATATTGGGTAAGCATCTCAGAATAAATGGTATTCACATGGTCTGACTTTACTTCATTTATAATTTTGATGCTACTCTCATTCAATGTCTTTATGGTACTTAAAGTTTCATCCAACCCAATCTTCTTGTCTTCTCCGTTCGGTGCGTAATTGGCAAGTTGGGTAATTGCATCAATCATGTAGCGATGTCTGATAGTGTCCTTAGAAATCTTCATGTCATTTAAAGTCTTGATAATTGTATCTCCTATTGTCAAGTCATATTCTTCAAGTTTGGCTTCACAAACTCCCTGCATGGCACTATTCCAGACTTTCAAACTTAGTGTCTTACCAAAATTATAGTATTTGGTGATTACGCTGATGTTTGCTTTCAATTCCAATGCCTTTTGGAACACTCTGTTAAAGAACTCCTGTTGAGTGGCTAATGCTGCATTACCAGCCTTCTCCAATCCATTGAAACCTCTGCTCAACACATTGTTCACTCCTCTGTACTTGCCAAACTCCTGTAAAGAATCAAACTTTTTAATTCTTACATTCTCTATGGTCAGTTTGGTGTCGTCCTTGACTATGGCATTAAGGTTGTGTTCATGGTAGCTTGCCCATTGCCAATATCCGTTTGCTGTATCAACAGGTACGTAAACATTGGGAGTGCCTTTAGGTACAATGTTTCCGTTAAGGTCTTTCAGCTCAATGTCTGCATTGTAAAACAGGGCGGCTTCTGTAATGTAGAGAGGAACTTTATCAAAATGTTCATTGGTTATCAAATCCTTACCACATTCAAGGTTTACCTTACTTACTGCCATGCTGTAAACAGATGTAGCGATGATGATTTCCTTTTCCTCTTTAGTAAAGACTACCTGCTTGTTTGTGTTCTTGCTTTCATTCCACAATTCTACTTTAGCAGTTGGTAGTTCTACCTTTTTAAGTGCTTCAAGATATGCAGTTTCAGCCTTGCCTACATTAACCAGTGCAGATTTCTTAATATTGGCTTCTGCATCCTTATTGGCTTCAAGCACGCTCTTGGCTTTCATCAAATTCTGACGGGCTTCTTCTACTGCTTGTAACTTAGTCTCTGCGGTTGTCATTTTTACTTCTTCCATGATTTCATTCTGATTTAAAGATTCAATTTCATTATTAATTTTCTCAGCTTTTACATTTACTAATTCGTTCATAGTTTTAATCTTTTAAGTTGTTGTTATTCATTTAGTGTAACCCTCAAACCTATGTACACTTGGTTATCTGATTACGTTGCAAAACTACTTGCTTCTGGGCTGATTAAAAGAGAGAAATTAATGAGTGGTTTTCCTTTCCCTCTTAATTGGTAGCTCGTCCGCTATCGTTTTGACGGTGCAAAGATGGGATATAATGGCAGGATTAAAAGAGAGAAAAAAAGTCCTGCTTTCATGTACCCTCTTAATGGTATGAAGCAGGACTGTATTAATTATCAGATGTTTATTAGAAATATATGCTGTTCGCAGTATCAATTCTCTTGTCTTTATATTGCTTGATGTAGCCTTTTAAAACATCTTCATCATCTGAGAATTTACTATGTTTGGATAGTTTGGTGAAGTAGATAAGCTTTGATATGAGCAATGTCTTACTAAGTGATATGGTGCTTCCTTTCTTCTGTCTGACATTAAACTGCTTGTTATATGGAGATAGATTGAAGAAGTCATTGAACATCTTATAGAACAGCCATATCTGAACGGATTCCTTTTCTTCTGCATGGGTACTTATGCTGACTTGTTGGCTCTGCATCCAAGGGTGTTCCTCTATCTCTTTTAGGTTGTTGGCAATGATAGTAGCCAAGTAACCTATTGCATTGGCGTTGTCAATTACTATCTGATGCTTGCCCTCTATTTTTACAGAGATAGTGATAGGTTTCTTAAAACTCACTCCAAATTGGTTAATCTCCTTATGGTTGTCAGCTATGGCTTGGGCAAATTTGGTGAGTTGTTCTATTCCAATGCCTGTTGCTTTCATTCCATCCAAGCACGTGCCACATGTATAGTCAAAGATGAACAGAAGCAGAAACCAGAACTTATCTATATCAACTCCCAAACCTTTCAATGTATTCTGTATGTCCTCATTAGCTATATAATCTTCGTATGTGAAGTTACCATATAGTTTATTCTGATTGCATCTTCTTATAAATATGGGTAAGGCGGTAGTGCCACAGATATATTGCTCTCCTGTTTCAAGGTCTATATCTACATCTGGAACATATTCAACGGCTATGGCTTCCATGTATTCCAAACGAGTATCAATGCTTATATAATCTTCCTTTAGCTTCTCCATAATTATTAGTTTAGGACAAAATTAAAAAATAATCCTCACCTGTATTGCTACAAGTGAGGAATTATTGGCTTAGAGTAAATTCTTCATGGCATTATCTATCTGTTCATTATCAAAACTGTCAAGATAGATTTGAGTAGTCGTTAGGTCTGAATGTCCTAACGCTTCACTAATCAATGCAATGTTTACACCAGACTTCTTTAAGACGCTTGCGAATGAATGCCTTGCAACATAGGTTGTAAGATTGGCTTCAACTCCAAGCTGTGCGGCAAGTAGTTTTAGATTCTTATTGACCTTTCCCAGCATCTTATGTATTCTGTTCTGCTTTTGCAATGGTGTCTTATGCAACTGAGCATTGAGAATGGGGAACAGGTAGCCTTTACTCTCTACTGCATATCGCTTAATGATTTTTAAGGCTTCTTCTGACAATCCCAACTTGATGAGTTTACCTGTCTTTTGACGAATGTAGTGTAGTCTCTTCCCCTCTATGATATTATCCTTAGTTAGATTGGCTATGTCAGTGAAGTTTATGCCACCACACAGATAACTGAAAATAAATATGTCTTTGCTTAGTTGAACATATTGCTGCTTACCAATGGAATGAACATCTGTTGAGAATTTCAGTACGTCAGCTTTAGCGATGGCTCGCTTCTCAGTACTGACATCAAATTTACTTATCCTGTAATCATTGAAAGGGTAGTCAGACTTACGTGCACATTTGCTTTCAATAGCTTTGTTGTATGCACTACGCAGGGTACGAAACATTAAACTCATAGTAGTTTCTTTGTTTCCTTTGGAGCGTAGCCACTTCTCGTACTTGTTGAGCCATGCAACATCTATTGCACTAAATGGAATCTCTAAATTACCATTGGTAAAGACATTGATAGAGTTGTAGGAGCTTTTATAAATAAGCCTGTTCCCACATTTCTCATTAGCCTTGTACTGCTCAATCAATTCTTGGTAGAACTGTTTGACTGTTTTGAGTTCAAACTTCCTATGCTCGTCATGAAGTAGGGTAGTAGTGGTGTACTCCTTTTGTTCTGCATTCAGTTCAAGCATCCGCTGTTGAAGTTCCGCTTGCTTGTTAAGGATAAGTTTTAAGATATATTCCCTATTAGGACAGTTGGACTTAGGTTTATTCTTACTGAAATCCCAGAATTTAGGATTTACAGACACACCTAAACTTTGGTATTGGCGTTTACCTCCTTTGGAGACTTGTAGCATTAATGGACTTTCGCCATTAGATAGTCTTTTAGACTTGTAGCAAACTACTGATAATGAAGCATTCATGTACCATTTCTTGGTTTACATCTTGGTTTACATGATGATGCTCAAACCACCTGTATCCGCCTTAATCAGATAGTACTAAAAGAAGAAATCCTGAATGCCAACTGCTTGACTTTCAGGATTCTCTTAAGAGCGGAAGACGGGGCTCAAACCCGCGACCCTCAGCTTGGAAGGCTAATGCTCTATCAACTGAGCTACTTCCGCAATTTTTTGTGGGCAAAGATGGATTCGAACCACCGAAGGCGTAAGCCAGCAGATTTACAGTCTGCCCCATTTGGCCACTCTGGTATTTGCCCTTTTGCACTTAAGATTCTATCTCAATTCTCTCATTGAGTAGGTTTGTTTCTCAATTGCGGTGCAAAGATACGACTATTTTTGTAAACTCCAAGCAAAATCTATCATTTTTATTGCAGTAATTGCACATTCGTCTCCTTTATTACCCAGCTTGCCACCGGCGCGGTCTTCTGCTTGCTCCATAGTATTGGTAGTAATTAATCCGTAAATTACTGGTACATCGCCACTTGCGTTTAATTGGGTAATTCCTTGGGTAGCACCCATGCAAACATAGTCAAAATGTGGAGTATCTCCTCTGACTACACAACCAATTGCAATAACTGCATCGACTTCGCTGTATTCGATAAGTTGGTTGGCGCCGAAAGTCAGTTCAAAACTGCCGGGTACTGTTTTTACCAGAATATTTTCATCTTTGGCTCCATGTTTTTTTAAGGTGTCTATGGCACCTTTTTAGGAGAGCGCCGGTAATATTATAATTCCACTCAGATACAACGATGCCGAATTTCATTTTTTCCGCGCTGGGTACAGAACTGAAATCGTAGTCTGAAAGATTGTGATAAGCTGTTGCCATAAATAAGGAATTAAGAATTAAAAATTAATAATTGAAAATTAAAGGGAGAGGAGAGATAAAAGAGGCACGGACTACACGGATTCACGGCTATTGTGTCTTTCCGTGTTTTCCGTGTAATCCGTGCCTGAGATGTTTTTATAATAAGGTATATTACTTCTTCAACAGTTTGGCTTGTTCGATATACTTGTCGATATCCATTGCCTGGTATGAACGGAAGTATTTATCCTTGATAGTGGTATACGCCTGGATTGCATCGTCATACTTACCTTGCTTTACCAGGATTTCTCCAGCTTGCAGCAGGTAGATGGGGCTGAGGGAGTTGTTGTCGGCTTCGTTGGCGGCTTTCAGCAGCATGGAAGCGGCTTTGTCCAGTTGGCCGAGCTGCGCATAGCAGTTACCCATAGCACCTTTCATGGCAGGAGCTACCATTTGGTCGTCTCCGTCAAAGCTGTCCAATGCTTTCACTGCTTCGTCATATTTACCGAGGTGTGCATAGCAGAGACCCATATAGGCTTTTGCAAGATTGGCTGCTTTTGTGCCGCTGTATTCGTCTGCCACTTTTACAAATCCGGCAAAACCGATGCTATCACCGTTCAGTGCTTGTGCATAAGCGTCTGCTTCGAAGTATTCTTGTCCTTTGAATAAGGCAGCTTGTGCTTTTTCTTCACGGGGGTCTGCATAAAGGTTCTTGTACATCACTACACCGGCAATGATGATGATTACTGCTACTACAGCGCCGATGATTGCTTTTTTGTTCTTAATGAAAAAGGCCTCCGATTGTGTCAGTGCATCCTCCACGTTTAAGGCTTCATTCGTCTTTTTTTGTTCTGCCATTTTTATATAATCTTTTTGTTATTATTCTTATTTATCTATTTCGACCCGCAAAAGTAAGTTTTTTATAGCTATCAACGAAATTTAGCGGCATCTTTTTTTGTTTTGTATCAGAAAACACCGAAATTATTTCTACTTTTCAATAAGCCGGGCTTCACCTCTGTATTAAAAATAAGCAGGCTTATTTTGTACTGCTTTCGGTTTTGCATTATCTTTGTAACCGAACTCATCGTTACTATAATGATACTGAAACGTATATCTATACTCAATTATAAGAACTTGGAGCAGGTGGAGCTTTCATTCTCGCCCAAGTTAAACTGCTTTTTCGGACAGAACGGCATGGGGAAGACGAACCTGCTGGATGCGGTGTATTTTTTGTCTTTCTGTAAAAGTGCCGGTAATCCCATTGATTCCCAGAATATCTGCCATGATGTCGACTTCTTTGTTATTCAAGGGTTTTATGAGGCTGCCGATGGGACTCCTGAGGAAATCTACTGTGGTATGAAGAGGCGCCAGAAGAAACAGTTCAAGCGAAACAAGAAGGAGTATACGCGTTTGTCGGACCATATCGGCTTCCTGCCTTTGGTCATGGTCTCGCCTGCCGATTCGGAGTTGATAGCAGGAGGCAGTGATGAACGCCGACGTTTTATGGATGTGGTTATCTCGCAGTACGACAAAGAGTATCTGGATGCTTTGATACGATACAATAAAGCTTTGGTGCAGCGGAATACCTTACTGAAGAGTGAACAGCCGGTGGAGGAAGAGCTCTTTCTGGTCTGGGAGGAGATGATGGCACAAGCCGGTGAAGTGGTGTTCCGCAAACGTGAGGCCTTTATCCGTGAGTTTATTCCTATTTTCCAGTCTTTCTATTCATTCATTTCGCAAGATAGGGAGAAGGTGGGATTAAGCTATGACTCTCATGCCCGCGATGCCTCTTTGCTGGGAGTGCTGAAGGAAAGCCGTGCTCGCGACCAGATTATGGGCTATTCGTTGCGCGGTGTGCACAAGGACGAGCTGAATATGCTTTTGGGAGATTTCCCCATCAAGCGTGAAGGGTCGCAGGGGCAGAACAAGACTTATCTGGTAGCGTTGAAGCTGGCACAGTTTGATTTCCTGAAACGTACCGGGACCACTGTTCCCTTGTTGTTGTTGGACGATATCTTTGACAAGCTGGATGCCTCGCGTGTGGAGCAAATCATCAAGTTGGTGGCAGGCGACAGTTTTGGACAGATTTTTATAACCGATACCAACCGCGAACACCTGGACCGTATTCTGCATAAAGTGGGCAGTGATTATAAGATGTTCCGTGTGGAGCAGGGAACGGTTGCCGAAATGAAGGAGGAAGAGGCATGAAGCGCAATAATGCCGAACAGATAGGTGAACTTATCCGTCATTACCTCAGGCAGGAAAGTCTGGAGTCTCCGCTGAATGAACGGCGGCTTATCAGTGCGTGGCCCGAAGTGCTGGGGGCCTACCATTGCCTCCTACACCCGTGAACTTTATATAAAGAACCAGGTGCTTTATGTGCACCTCACTTCTGCTGCTTTGCGCCAGGAACTGATGATGGGGCGCGAGTTGCTGGTGCGCAACTTGAA
>ENA-OQJB01000773-OQJB01000773.1-human-gut-metagenome-genome-assembly--contig:-NODE-773-length-12711-cov-3.543547_pt1 | contig 12711 bp, 12 predicted proteins | sample MGYA00242599_ERZ504765 | MGnify/ENA primary metagenome ERZ504765 (study PRJEB26092, sample SAMD00036354) | human gut metagenome | host: Homo sapiens | study: EMG produced TPA metagenomics assembly of...
AAGAGAGGGTACCGATGCAGTATTCCGGCATTTTGTATTTTGTAGATAGAACAACTATAACTGAACAAGTATGAAGAAGCTATACTCTCTCTTTGCCTTGATAGCACTGCTGTTTACCGCTTCCGGTTGCGAGGACGATTACCGAAGCATGGTACTTTTCGAAGGTGTGGAGCCTATCTACCAGATTGGGACATGTGACAATCTGGTGTCCAATCTTTCTTATTATCTTTCTGAAACAAACGAAGATACAGTGCTGGGCATTGACGGCGGCGACGGTTCCTATAATGTGATTAACGAGCACGAGTCGGTGGCTTCCGTGACTTTTACCGATGATGTCAACGGGTATCAGCGTATCAAGATTCATCCGCTGGCAGAGGGGGAGACGATTGTGAAGGTGATGGATGGTTCCGGTGAGGAAACACAACTGCGCATCACGGTGAAAGGTCGTAGGCAATATACGTTGACGAAAATGGGCTTCGAGTATGGTATCAGTAGTGGTGCACCGACGGAACTGCTGGGTGATGTTTCTAAGGCACTTGCCGAGCGTCCTTGGGTGAAGGATGGCGGGTATTATGTGCTGGTGCCCGAAGATTTCTCCAATAGTATGTGGAAAGGTGTATTGGAAATCTATCCGACGGGAAAAGAGGAGGAACCGCTAATGGGGATATACGAGACAGTTCCAGTGGAAGATGAGAACGGAGATACATATGCATTGTGGCAGTTTACTTATAATGGAGAGAAGAGGCTCTTTACGCGGACGGTCTCGGGAAATGGTAAATGTGTACTTGCGGAAAATGTAACTCCTTTCTGTCCTTCCGGTTTGCTGCCCGAAGGTGCACTGGTGGTTTATCGCGAAATGTTTATACTTCGGATGGAATAAGGTTTTAGTGGAAATCTTGTCAAGAGCAGATTTACGAAAGATTAACAGACGGGAGGCTTAGGCTTCCCGTTTTTGTTTCTGTTGCGCATCATCTGTCTGTTCTGTATGCATCATTCGTTTGCTTCGAATGCATTGTCTGTTTGTTCTGGACTAATCATCCGTTCCCTCCACTTCACTGTCCCAAACCTTAGGGTTTTTCACGGAAACCCCAGGGCTTTGGAGGGTAAATGCCAGCCATTTCACTTGCTAAGGTGTGGCATTTAGGATGGTAAGGTGTGGAGTTTGGGGAGCCGGCATGTGGCATTTCAAATGGAATACCGTGGAGGATAAAAAGAAAAGGAGAAGCAATGCTCCTCCTTTCCCGGTAGTTTAATTTTGAAATATCTAAAAAATGACATTACAAATATACAACATCACAGAGGCGATGTCAAGTGTTTCGCCAATTATTTTCAATTATAATCCTGCCAATTCCAAAACTTTGTCAATGGCAGCGTTCAGTCCGTCAGCATTCTTACCGCCGGCAGTTGCAAAGTGGGGCTGGCCACCGCCACCGCCTTGGATAAGTTTGGCAGCTTCTTTCACCAGGTTACCGGCTTTCAGTCCGCCTGCCACGAGGTTGTCGCTCAGCATGACGGTCAGCATCGGCTTGCCTTCGGCTTCTGTTCCCGCTACGAAGAACAGGTTTTCCGTAATCTGGCCACGCAACTGGAAGGCGATGTTCTTCACTGTTTCTGCCGGCAGGGGAGCACAGAACTTGATGACTTTAACGCCATTGACTTCCTGCACGTTCTTCAGCAGTCTTTCTTTCAGCTGTGCTTCTTTCTCTTTCATGAAGTCCTCTACCTGCTTCTTCAGTCCGGCGTTTTCGTCAATATACTTACGGATGGTTCCGGCAAGGTCGGGTGCGTTGTTGAAGAGCGCCTTCAAGTCGTGCAGCGTGTCCTCGATGGTGTTCATCAGTTCCTCCACGCGTGCACCCGTGTAGGCTTCGATACGGCGCACACCGGCAGCCACGGAGCTTTCGGAGATAATCTTCACCATACCGATGTTTCCGGTTGCAGCCACGTGCGTACCACCACAGAATTCTACGGAAGAACCGAACTGGATAACGCGTACATGGTCGCCGTACTTCTCGCCGAACAGAGCGATGGCGCCCAGTTCTTTGGCTTCTTCGATAGGAATGTTGCGGTATTCCTTCAAAGGTATGTTGGCGCGAATCTTTGCATTAACGATGTGTTCCACCTTGCGGATTTCCTCGTCCGTCACCTTCTGGAAGTGTGAGAAGTCGAAACGCAGGGAGTCTGGTGTAACCAAAGAACCCTTCTGCTCTACGTGCTCGCCCAATACTTCGCGCAGCGCAGCATCCAGCAAGTGGGTAGCAGAGTGGTTGGCGGCACAAGCGGCACGCTTGTCGGTATCCACGCATGCCATCATCGGAGCTTCCATGTGTTCGGGCAGCTTCTTGGTGATGTGGATAGGCAGGTTGTTCTCCTTCTTGGTGTCTACCACTTCGATGGTTTCAAACTCGTTCACCAATACACCGGTGTCACCTACCTGACCGCCGCTTTCGGCATAGAACGGAGTCTTGTCCAGTACAATCTGATACAAGGTTTGGTTCTTCTGCTTCACTTGTCGGTAGCGCAGAATGGATGTTTCGTATTCCGTATAGTCATATCCTACGAATTCGGTAGTACCCTCCTTTAGCGTAATCCAGTCACCGGTCTCTATGGCGGCGGCATTGCGGGCACGCTGTTTCTGCTGCTGCATTTCGGCGTCAAACTCCTTGATGTCGGCAGTCATGCCGTTTTCGCGGAGAATCAGTTCCGTCAAGTCGAGCGGGAAACCGAAGGTATCATATAAGGTAAAGGCATCCTTTCCGCTGATTTCGTTCTTGCCGGTGGATTTGGCATCTGCCATGGTCTTTTCCAGCAGGCGGATACCCGTCTCCAGGGTGCGGAGGAAGGAATCTTCTTCTTCCTTGATAACTTTGGCAATCAGTTCCTTCTGTGCATCCAGTTCGGGATAAGCGGCGCCCATGTTCTCGATGAGTACGGGGAGGAGCTTGTACATGAATGCCTGCTTCTGTCCGAGGAACGTGTAACCGTAGCGCACGGCACGGCGGAGGATACGACGGATGACGTAACCTGCCTTGGCATTGCTCGGAAGCTGTCCGTCGGTGATGGAGAAGGCGATGGTGCGGATGTGGTCGGCAATTACACGCATGGCGATGTCCGACTTCTCATCTTCGCCATACTTCTTGCCTGCCATGTCTCCGATGGCTTTCAGTATCGGTTGGAATACGTCGGTGTCGTAGTTGGAGGTCTTTCCTTGCAGTGTGCGCACCAGTCGCTCGAAGCCCATGCCGGTGTCGATGACCTTGGCGGGAAGTCCTTCCAGGCTGCCGTCCGCCTTGCGGTTGAACTGCATGAACACGAGGTTCCAGATTTCAATCACCTGCGGGTGGTCTTTGTTCACCAGCTGGCTGCCGGGTACTTTGGCCTTCTCTTCTTCCGAACGGGAGTCCACATGGATTTCCGAACACGGACCGCACGGTCCCGTATCACCCATTTCCCAGAAGTTATCGTGTTTGTTGCCATTCAGAATGTGGTCTTTCGGCAAGAACTGCTCCCAGTAAGAAGCGGCTTCGTTGTCGCGTTCCAGTCCTTCTTCGGCGCTACCTTCGAATACGGTGGCGTAGAGGTCTTTGGGGTCGAGTTTCAATACATCCACCAGATACTCCCATGCCCAGGAGATGGCTTCCTTCTTGAAGTAGTCGCCAAACGACCAGTTACCCAGCATCTCGAACATGGTGTGGTGGTAGGTATCGTGACCCACTTCCTCCAGGTCGTTGTGCTTTCCGCTTACGCGAAGGCATTTCTGCGAGTCAGCAACTCTTTTGTATTTCGCCGGGTGGTTGCCCAAAATAATATCTTTAAACTGGTTCATTCCCGCATTGGTGAACATCAACGTGGGGTCATCCTTAATCACCATCGGGGCCGAAGGCACTATCTGGTGACCTTTACTTTCGAAGAAACTCTTGAAAGAGTCTCTGATTTCGTTTGCAGTCAACATACTCTCTATTGATTTATCTGATTCTAATTTGATTTACCTTCTCTTGTCGTTTTTTGCCCGTTTCTTACTACTAACTACTTGCTACTTAGTCTTAATATTCTTGAAAAACTGTGCAAAGATAGCTTGTTTTTATTACTTTTGTCGCATTGACAAGCGAAATATTTCCTAAGATGCGCAAAGTTTACTACATTTATAATCCCCAGACGCAGACGTACGACCGTATTTATCCTACCGTGAGGCAGCGGGCGCTGAGCATTCTCCGCCGTTTGTTCATCGGTATGGGGCTGGGTGCGGGCAGTTTCATCGTATTGCTGCTTATCTTCGGCTCTCCGTCGGAGAAGGAGTTGCGAAAGGAGAACAGCAAACTGCAGGCGCAGTACAACGTTCTCTCCCGCCGGCTGGACGAGGCTATGGGAGTGCTGCAAGACATACAGCAGCGTGATGACAATCTGTACCGGGTGATTTTCATGGCCGACCCTATTCCTTCTGCCATCCGTCAGGCTGGATACGGCGGTACCAACCGCTATGAGCATCTGATGGATATGGCTAACTCCGACTTGGTTATCAATACCACGCAGAAAATGGATATGATTAGCAAGCAACTCTATATCCAGTCCCGCTCCTTTGACGATGTGGTGGAGATGTGCAAGAATCATGATGAAATGCTGCGCTGCATTCCTGCCATACAGCCGGTTTCCAATAAAGACCTCCGTAAGACCGCTTCGGGTTACGGTACGCGTATCGACCCCATTTATGGTACCAGCAAGTTCCATGAGGGTATGGACTTTTCGGCTCCCCAGGGCACGGATGTCTATGCCACGGGAGATGGCACCGTGGTGCAGATGGGCTGGCAATCGGGCTATGGCAACAGAATTGTGATAGACCACGGCTTCGGTTATCAGACGGTGTATGCACACTTGCGCGATTTCCGGACGAAGTTGGGCAAGAAAGTGGTACGTGGTGAGGTCATTGGCGGGGTAGGCAGTACGGGCAAGAGTACTGGTCCGCACTTGCACTACGAAGTACACGTTAAGGGAAAAGTTGTGAATCCCGTCAACTACTACTTCATGGATCTCAGTGCCGAGGATTATGACCGCATGATACAGATTGCGGCGAACCATGGTAAGGTGCTTGATTGACGGATGATTTATAGAGAAAGGATTACATCATGCTGAATACAGATAAGAATTTAAAGTTATATTACTCCATCAGCGAGGTGGCTGCCATGTTCGATGTCAACGAATCACTGCTCCGTTTCTGGGAAAAGGAGTTTCCGCAACTCAATCCGAAGAAGGGGGGCGGGGAATACGCCAGTACCGTAAGGAGGACATTGAGACAGTGAAACTTATCTATCATCTGGTGAAGGAGCGCGGAATGACCTTGCCCGGCGCCCGCCAACGGATGAAAGACAATAAAGAAGCTACGATACGCAACTTTGAAATCGTAGATCGCCTGAGAGCTATCCGCGAAGAACTGGTAGGCATGAAACTGGCATTGGATGAGTTTACTTACGAGGATGTGGAGAGCTTGAAGGAAAATATTCAAGGACTGAAGTAGAATAAATACCACTCCGTTTATTCCTCTACTCTCGTCACTTGTTTTATATTCTGTATCTGCTTCAGGTTATTGCAGATAGTGCGCACGTCGTCCACATCGTGTACATAGAGTTGTATCTTTCCTTCGAAGATACCATCGTTGGTTTCGATGGTCAGTTTACGGATATTCACGTTGAGCTGGCGGGAGATGACTTGAGTTACTTCGTTCAGCAATCCCATGCTGTCTATACCTTTTATATATATGGTGACGAGGAACGACAAATCCTTGTGAGTGTCCCACTCGGTGGCGATGATACGGTTTCCGTAGCTACTCTTAAGGCGGGTGGCAACGGGGCATTGGCGCTTGTGGATGACAACACGGTTTTGCTCGTCGATGTATCCCAGTACGTCGTCACCCGGAATGGGATGGCAACAGTCGGCCATAATATAGTTCTTTGAGATGGTCTCTTCCGTCAGCTTCAGAATCTGCTTAGTGTTGATTTTCTCTTGCGGTGTTTTCTCTTCCGGTTGTTCTTTGGCATCCTTGTTGTCCTTGTTACCGAAGGAGAAGGTCAGGAACTTCTTCCAGTTGCTGTTCTGCTTTTCCTTGAACACGTTCTTGTCGGCATCGCCCAGCACAACCCGTTTGTTGCCGATGGCAACGAGCAGCTCGTCGCGGGTGTGGAAGCCGTGCAGCCTGGTCAGCTTGTCCAGAGCAGCATCATCCATACGTATATCCTCGTTTTTGAAGAATTCGTTCAGTATGGTTTCACCTTCTTTCTGATAGGCTTTCGCCTCTTTGCGCAGGATGGCGGCAATCTTGGCGCGGGCGCGGGCAGTGGTGGCATACACTTCCCACTCCGGCTGTACGCGTTGCGATTTGGAGGTCAATATCTCTACCTGGTCACCGCTTTGCAGCTTGTGGCTTAGGGGAACCAGTTTGTGGTTTACCTTGGCGCCGATGCAGTGGCTGCCGATGTCGGTATGCAAGGAGAAGGCAAAGTCCAGTGCCGTAGAGTTCTGCGGCATGGTCTTGAGGTCGCCTTTCGGGGTGAAGACGAAAATTTCCGATGCAAACAAGTTCAGTTTGATGGTATCGAGAAAATCGATGGCGTCCGGTTGTGGGTCGTCCAGAATTTCCTTGATGGTACGCAACCATTTCTCCAGTTCGCCTTCATCTTCGCTGCCTCCGCCTTCTTTGTATTTCCAGTGGGCGGCAAAGCCTTGTTCGGCAACGTCATTCATGCGTTCACTGCGGATTTGTACTTCAATCCATTGCCCGTTGTTACCCATAAGGGTGACGTGCAGGGCTTGGTAGCCGTTGGCTTTGGGATGGCTCACCCAGTCGCGCAGGCGGTCGGGGTGGGGCTTGTATATCTTGGATATGGAGACGTAAATGTCGAAGCAGTCGTTTAGCTCTTCCTCTATATTGCGGGGCTCGAAGATGATGCGGACAGCAAGCAAATCATAGATTTCCTCGAAGGGGACATGCTTGGTCTGCATTTTGTTCCAGATGGAGTAGATGGACTTTACACGGGCAAGGATACGGTATTTCAGTCCCATTTTGTCCAGTTGCGCCCGTATCGGAGCGGTGAACTCATTGAATACCTTGTCGCGCTCCACGGCGGTGGCTTCCAGTTTCTCTTCTATCTCGTGGTACTCTTCCGGATGTTCGTACTTGAAGCTCAGGTTTTCCAGTTCTGTCTTGATTTTGTACAAGCCGAGGCGGTTGGCGAGCGGGGCATAAATATAGAGTGTTTCGCCTGCAATCTTGAACTGCTTGTTGGGCAGCATGGAGCCGAGTGTACGCATGTTATGCAGACGGTCGGCTATCTTGATGAGGATAACCCGGATATCGTCGGACATGGTGAGCAGCAGCTTCTTGAAGTTCTCTGCCTGCGCCGAGGCACGGTCGCCGAAGATACCGCCGGAAATCTTTGTCAGCCCGTCTACAATCTGGGCGATTTTGGGACCGAAGATGTTTTCAATATCCTCTACGGTGTAGTCGGTGTCCTCCACCACATCATGCAGCAATGCCGAGCATATGGAAGTAGACCCCAGTCCTATCTCATTACAGACAATCTTTGCCACAGCAATGGGGTGCATGATGTAGGGCTCGCCGGAACGACGCTTAATGCCCTTATGCGCCTGGTTGGCAAAGTTGAATGCTTTGGTTATTATTTCGACGCGCTTGCGGTGCTTGGTGGCCAAATAGTCGTTCAACAGTTCTTGGAATGCCTGTTCGATCATTTCCTCTTCGGCTTTTTCCTTTTCCTTCTGACTTATATTTTCTTCCATATACTGCTTTCTCCTTTCTTCACTTCACTTTTTGCAAAAATAAGCAATTTTCAACACCGGGCAAGCGTTTATGTCTTTATTTATAAATCTTCAAGCGCTTTCCTGCGGAGATTCTGGTACTGCGCAATCCATTCCAACTTTTTAACTGATTGACAGTGACGCCGTATTTCCGTGCAATGCTGCCGAGATTCTCGCCACTGCGTATCTTGTGGTAGGTGACATTCCCCGTAGCGGTACTGCCTTTGCTGCTACGTGCCGTCGAGCGTGTATTGGAAACGGCCACGACTCTGCGGTTCTTGAACAGCTCGTTACTGCGGTGGGCATAGATGGTGTCTTGCTTGTCAATGAAGGCACTGATGTAGTTGATGGGGAGGCGTAGCGTCTGCGGCTTGCTCTCTCCGGGGATGATGCTTTTCTTGAATTGGGGATTCAGGCTCTTTATCTGGTCCAGGCTGATGCCGCATAGGTCGGAAATCTGCTCGAAATGAAGGTTACGGCTTACTTGCACCGTATCGGTTGCTTCCGGAATGTCGGTTTCCATGGGGCAGATGTTGTGCTTGCAGTAGTAGGTCATTACGTAGTTGGCGGCAATGAAGGCGGGCACGTAGCCGCGTGTCTCTTTGGGCAGATAGTTGTAGATTTCCCAATAATCGGTTTTCCCTCCCGAGCGGCGGATGGCTTTATTGATGGTGCCCGGACCGCAGTTGTAGGCGGCAATCACCAGGTTCCAGTCTTTGTAAATGTCATACATGTCCTTCAGGTAGCGTGCTGCCGCCCAGGTCGCCTTTATCGGGTCACGGCGTTCGTCTACGAGGCTGTTGCTTTCCAGTCCGTATATCTTTCCGGTGGCGAGCATAAACTGCCATAGTCCGCAGGCTCCCGCGCGGGATACGGCAGAAGGGTTGAGAGCAGATTCTATGATGGGCAGGTATTTCAGCTCGAGCGGCAGGCCGTAGGCATCCAGCGCTTCTTCGAAGATGGGCATATAGAAGTTGCAGGCGCTCAGCATGAAGGCAACCTGGTTGCGCAGACGTCCGGCATACATGTCGATGAACTTGCGCACAATCTCGTTGTATGGCATTTCCATGACGGTCGGCATGCGCGACAACCGGTCTATGTATACAGAGTCACTGAACATCGGTTACGTAGAGGTGCTGCAGTCTTTCCAAGTCTATGTAATTCTTGGCTTTCCAGTCATTGAGCAGGCTGTCCAGCGGATAGGTCATGCTTTTGGGCAGCTCGATGGATTCCTGGCGTTCCGTGCCGTTTTCGCGGATAAGCACTTCCACGCTTTCTTGCGCATGCATGGCCGGAGCGGTGAAGAGGGCGCAAAACAGAAGCGAGGAACCGAGAATAATTCTTTTCATATATATGGCCTTGTGTGTCATTAGGTAATAATTTATGCTTTAATTTTCGTTTTTAGAATCGGAAACTGCATTGCACTCCGACGTTCTTATTAGAGGAACCAGTCATCTGGCTGTTGATTATGGCAGGTTCCACTTTCATGCTGAGGTCGGGGGTGATGTCAAAGTTGGACAGCTCTGCGTCTACGTATGCGTCGACAACGGACAGCAGGTATACACCGATAAAGGCGAAGATGCTCAAGTCGCGGTATCGTCGGAAGGTATCCTTACGCTTCCGTAGTGTCTCCGTCAGCTGGCTTTCGGTATAGTTATAGTTGGGAGGCAGCAGGTCGGTAATGGTACTGGAGTTGAAATTACCATTTACGGCATCCTTGTAGGCGGCCGAATAGTCCTTATACATCTTGCTGTTCCACGTAAGGGCATAGGCACAACCGGCAAATCCTCCATAGAAGATGGGCAGTTTCCAATACTTGCGGTTGTAAATTTGTCCACCGCCGGGAATGACGAGGGCAAGCCAGGTGGCTTTTGTGGGATTAGGTACCCACCTTTTGGGGTCGATGGCCTTTTGCAGACTGTCTGTAGGCACGGGCTGTTCCTTCAGGTCGGGGCTGGCAGTCATTTCCAGCATCTTCCGCTTGTTTTCGGCTGCAAGACTGTCGGCAACAGTGAGGCTGTCCCGGTTCACCACGGTGTTGAGTGTATCGGTCTGATGCCGCTGCGCACGCTTGGAAGCGGCACGTGGACGGTCCTGACCATACATAGCAATCCCTGCCATCTGTAAAAAACAGAGCAGCAGGGCAATGGCTAACTGATATATTCTTCCTTTTTTCCTCATTTATTTCTTCAGCGTATCAAGAATGCCGATGATACGTTCCAATTCTTCTTCGTTATTGAACGGGATACTGATTTTACCTTTTCCTTTCTCCGAGCAGGTTAGCTGCACCTTGGTACTGAAAAAGCCCGAGAGCTGTTGTTTCAGCATATTGAATTCTTCGGGCAGTTTGGCGCGCTTGGGGGCAATCTTACGACCACCGCTCTTCACGCTTTCGCCTTCACTCAGTGACTTTACGATTTCTTCCACTTTGCGTACGGAATACCCGTGCTCCAGGATTTCTTCGAAAATCTTCACTTGCAGTTTGGGATCGCCAAGCGTTACCAAAGCGCGGGCATGTCCCATGTCTATCTGCTTGTTCTGCAGTCCCATCTGGACGGGGGCGGGCAGTTTGAGCAGGCGCAGGTAGTTGGCAATGGTGGTACGCTTCTTACCAACGCGTTCGCTGAGGCGTTCCTGCGTCAGTCCGTATTGTTCCAACAGATGCTGGTAAGCGAGGGCTATTTCTACGGAGTTCAAGTCTTCGCGCTGTATGTTTTCGATGAGCGCCATTTCCATGACGTTCTCGTCATCTGCAGTGCGGATATAGGCAGGGATGCTTGTCAGTCCGGCAAGCTGCGAAGCACGGAAACGACGCTCGCCGGCGATAATCTGGTATTCGTCGTCGCTAAGCTTGCGCAGGGTGATGGGCTGTATGATGCCGATTTCGGAGATGGAATCGGCTAACTCCTGCAACGCAACCGGATCGAATTCATGACGGGGCTGGTTGGGATTGACCGTAATCTTCGACAGCTCTATCTCATTGATAGAGGAGGAGCCTTCGGTCTTTACTTCATCCATGGAGAAGAGGGCGTCTAGCCCGCGTCCTAATGCATTTCTTTGTGCCATCTGTTATTTACTATTTGACGATTTACAATTTAACCATACGGGATGATTGTTTGTGCATTGTAAATATGGTATTTATCACTAATCATTAATCACTAACCACTATAATCACTTCTTTTCGTTTCTGCTTATCAATTCCTTGGCAAGTGCCATGTGGTTTTTGGCTCCGGTTGAGTCTGCGTCATAGAGAATGGTGGGCAGGCCGTAGCTGGGAGCTTCGCTCAGTTTCACATTGCGCTGGATGACGGTGTTGAATACCAATTCCTGGAAGTGGCGTTTCACTTCATCGTAAATCTGGTTGGCCTGGCGCAGACGCGAGTCGTACATCGTCAGCAGGAAGCCTTCGATTTCGAGGGCAGGGTTCAGCTTGGACTTGATGATTTTAATGGTATTCAGCAATTTGCTGATGCCTTCCAGTGCAAAATATTCCGCTTGTACGGGGATGATTACCGAATCGGCGGCAGTCAGTGCGTTGACCGTAATCAGACCCAAAGACGGGGAACAGTCTATCAAGATATAATCAAACTCATTCTTCAGCGGAGCGAGTACTTCTTTCAGTATCTTTTTCGCGGTTTTTCAGATTGAGCATCTCTATTTCGGCACCTACCAGATTGATGTGGGAGGAGATTACCTTCAGTGTGTCTATCTCCGTGTCATGAAGGGCCTCGCGTACGTCTGCACGGTCAATAATGCACTCGTAGATAGTACATTCCGACTGCTTGATGTCCACACCCAATCCTGAGGAGGCATTGGCCTGCGGGTCGGCATCTACAACGAGCACTTTCTTTTCAAGCGTGGCGAGTGAGGCTGCGAGGTTGATTGTCGTCGTAGTCTTGCCTACACCACCCTTTTGGTTAGCCATAGCAATTATTTTTCCCATAATCTCAATATTTATTGGCAGCGAAATAAGTGATAATTCCGGATAGCGCCTACAAATTTGGAGAAAGATTGCAAAAACGGTTGATAAGTCGGCTGTTTTGTTAATAACTCACAGACGTTTACCGCTGTTTTTCTTCTTGTAAATTGCGCGTAAAGCGTTCTTTCTCTGTTTAGTGGGCAAATATACGTATTTATCTTGAAATGAAGCTGATTTTTTGTCTCGCTTGCAGAAGATTAAGATTTGTAAACCAATGGAAGACATTGGCTTGGACTATTCTCTCTACTTGCATGAGATGTACATCTCGTGTTGTTTGAAACGTGCATCTCATGTTGCTCGAGATGTACATCTCATGCAGATGGACTACCGTGTGGAAGATGGTCGGGGGATAAGTTGTTCCCGGGCAGAAGGAGAGGAGCTGGTGTCAGACCAAGGCTTTGACGAACTCCCAGCAGAAGTACGCACACATCACACATTTCACTACTGTGCCCAGCAAGAATCCAAGCAGCGAGCCCAGCCCCGATTTCAAGGCCTGGTCTGTCTTGCTGCCTCCCATCAGTTCGCCGGCAAAGGCTCCGAGAAAGGGGCCGAGGATGATGCCCCAAGGCATGAAGAACAACCCTACGATGGTGCCTATGAGGCAGCCGCGCGTTCCCCACCGACTGCCTCCGCTGTATTTGCTGCCCAGCATCGGGACGAAATAATCCAGTATCTGTACAAGGACGACTGCTGCCAGCCATAAAGTAACTGCGTGTCGGAAACTGCGCCTTGTCCGTGAAATGTAGAAGCAACAAGCCTGCATAGGCTACGGGCGGTCCCGGAATCATAGGCAGGATGCAGCCTGCCAATCCGACAATCAGGCAGAGGATGCCCAAGATGATGAGAAGAATGTCCATAGGTGTATCGTTTCTGTTGGTGAAGATGACAGCGGTTGTTCCCTGCTACTCGAATCGGTTGTATATGACAAT
>ENA-OQJB01000776-OQJB01000776.1-human-gut-metagenome-genome-assembly--contig:-NODE-776-length-12696-cov-3.722969_pt1 | contig 12696 bp, 15 predicted proteins | sample MGYA00242599_ERZ504765 | MGnify/ENA primary metagenome ERZ504765 (study PRJEB26092, sample SAMD00036354) | human gut metagenome | host: Homo sapiens | study: EMG produced TPA metagenomics assembly of...
TAATTAAAGAGGAATATTACCATGCTTCTTAGCCGGATTGGTTAATTTCTTAGTTTGCAACTGTTGCAATGCACGGATGATGCGGAAACGGGTATTACGCGGTTCAATCACATCATCAATATAGCCATATTTGGCAGCATTGTAAGGATTGGCGAACAGCTTGGTGTATTCAGCTTCTTTTTCGGCTAGGAATGCGGCAGGATTTTCCTGTTCTTTGGCTTCGCGGGCGTATAATACTTCTACTGCACCTGCACCACCCATAACGGCGATTTCGGCAGTAGGCCATGCATAATTCATATCACCGCGAAGTTGTTTACAGCTCATTACAATGTGAGATCCGCCGTATGATTTACGCAGGGTAATTGTTACTTTGGGTACAGTCGCTTCGCCGTAAGCATACAGCAACTTGGCGCCGTGGAGGATTACGCCGTTGTATTCTTGTCCTGTGCCTGGAAGGAATCCCGGAACATCTACCAATGAAACAAGAGGTATATTGAAAGCGTCGCAGAAACGTACAAAACGCGCACCTTTACGTGACGCATTGCTGTCAAGTACACCCGCCAGATATTTTGGCTGGTTTGCAACAATACCTACAGATTGTCCGTTGAAACGTGCGAAACCAATGATGATATTTTTAGCGTAGTGAGGTTGGACTTCCAAAAACTCACCATTATCTACGATGGCGCTGATCACCTCATACATATCGTATGGTTTGTTGGGGCTGTCGGGGATAATTTCGTTCAAAGAGTCTTCCAGACGGTCGATAGGATCGGTACAGTCTACATAGGGAGCTTCTTCCAGATTATTTTGAGGAATATAGCTTAACAATTTGCGGATCATGGCTAACCCTTCTTCTTCCGTCTTGGCAGTAAAATGAGTAACACCGGATTTGGTAGAATGAACGCTTGCACCACCTAAGTTTTCTTGGCTTACATCTTCACCTGTAACAGTCTTTACCACTTTCGGTCCGGTAAGGAACATGTATGATGTGCCTTCCATCATCAATGTGAAGTCTGTCAGCGCAGGAGAGTAAACAGCTCCGCCTGCACAAGGACCGAAAATACCTGAAATCTGTGGAATAACACCTGAAGCAAGAATATTGCGTTGGAAAATTTCAGCATAACCGGCCAGCGCATTGATACCTTCTTGAATACGTGCGCCACCCGAGTCATTGATACCGATACAGGGAGCACCCATTTTCATGGCTTGATCCATTACTTTGCAGATTTTCAGAGACATTGTTTCTGACAGAGAACCGGCAGAAACAGTGAAATCCTGTGCAAAGATGTAAACTAAACGTCCTTCTATGGTACCACAACCTGTTACTACACCGTCGCCCGGATAATGTTTTTCTCCATGCCAAAATTGGTGCATCTGTGTTCCACAAACATATCCATTTCTTCGAAACTGCCTTCATCCAGCAACATGGCTATGCGTTCGCGGGCTGTATATTTTCCTTTTTCATGCTGTTTTGCAATTGCTTTATCACCTCCACCCATGCGTGCTGTAGCCCGGCGTTCGATAAGCTCTTTTATTTTTTCAAGTTGATTGCTCATTTTACTTATGATTTTACAATTTACGATTAAAAAATATTTCTATTTACGCTTGAACCAGACTAAATACACTGATTTCAATCGTGAATAGTCAGATCTCGTGTTTTATGGTTTTTCGCAAAGCTCAGTCAGGACGCCCAAAGTTGATTTGGGATGTAAAAAAGCAATTTGCAAACCTTCAGCACCTTTACGCGGAGCTTTGTCAATGAGACGGATGCCAGTGGTTTCCGCTTCGGCTAACGCATTTGCCACACCATCTTCCACTGCAAAAGCCAAATGATGCATACCACCGTTGCCATTATTTTTTTCAATGAACTTTGCGATAGTGCTTTCAGGGCTTGTAGGTTCCAGCAGTTCTATTTTAACATCACCTACTTTCAGAAAAGCGGTTTTAACTTTCTGATCCTCTACTGTTTCGATATTGTAGCATTTCAGACCTAATACGTTTTCATAATACGGCAGGGCCTCTTCAATGCTCTTTACGGCAATGCCCAGGTGTTCAATGTGTGAGATTTTCATGATCTTATAATTTTAATAGTTTGGTTTTATACTCAAGTTTTCAGATAAAACTGCACAAAGAAAGTAATTTCGAGTTAAATAAAGAAATATTTCTTCAATTTTATTTCTTATTTGCGAGATGCTTCACAACACTTTAGACAAAAAGACAAAAATGAATTAAATATAGAATTTGCACAAGAGTTTGTTCAGCCACTTCCAACTGAAGCGGAACCAGCGGCGTGTACTGCTCTGCTTGCCGCCAAAGCGGAGTATAAAGTCCCTGTAACCGTGCTTTTTGAACGGTAATCCTGCATCCATGAATTCCAAATGTGCATATCCTTTTTCGTGAGCATAGGTAATAGGTGCCCATACGGCTAGAATACCGGGGTAAAGAAAAGCATAGGTTTTTCCGCATACCTCCTGAGAACCACAGATAAGCACTTTCTTTTGAGAAAAGACAGATAGAACCACCTATGATTTTGCCTTTATATTTCACAAGAAACACTTTGGCTAATTCTTTTTCTGGGTTTTGCCATGCTAATAGCCGGAAAAAGCCGATGTCCGGGAAATGTTTTCTTACCTGTGAGGAATAGGCTTTTTTCAACATTCGTGAGAAATCTTGAATATCTTTCTCATTGTCGGCTACTTCCATGATGGCACCGTTTCTCAACGCTTTGTTTATTTGTCTTTTGCGAGACATGCTCAGCCGTTCGTAAGGGACTTTACTGTGCAGTGAGTTACGTACTCTTAGCCAATTAATGGCGAAATAGTTGTTCTTTCTGAAAGCTTTGTATCCGAATAGCGGATTTTCCAAGTTGCGGAACTCGATGAGGAACGATTTGCATAATACTTCGTTGGTGAGATGTTCCAACATTTCCCCGAACAGGTCTTCCTTATTCTGTTCTTCATCAAAATACTCGCCTGTGCCATAAATCTCGCATCGTTTGATGATTGCGGGGGGGAACAAGCGCATACTCTTCCGGATGACAGCCAGCAGTTTGCCTACAGGACGGTTTCCTATATAGGCTACGATAAGCAGAGGTTCGTATCCCCGAGTCATTTCAAAGACATGAAACAACTCGGTAGAATGGAAAATGTTTGTTCCAGGCAGAGGGGGAATGGCATTTCCTTTGCGATATGTACTTAATCTGACAGGCATCTCTAATTGCAAATTTATTGTTTTTTGTTTATCAATCCACATTCTAGTTGTATATTTGTGCAGAAAAATAAATTAACTGAGTATATTATGGAACAATTTAGTGACTTAATAAAGAACAGACGCAGTATGCGTAAGTTCACGGATCAAGAGTTGACACAGGAAGAGGTGGTTGCTTTGTTGAAGGCTGCTTTGATGGCTCCGTCTTCTAAACGTAGCAATTGCTGGCAGTTTCTTGTGGTAGATGATAAGGATATGCTGGAAAAACTTTCCCATTGTAAGGAGATGGGGGCAGCTTTTCTAGCGGATGCTGCTATGGCTGTAGTTGTGATGGCTGATCCGTTGGCTAGTGATGTTTGGATTGAAGATGCGGCAATTGCTTCCATAATGATCCAGTTGCAGGCAGAAGATTTGGGGTTGGGAAGTTGTTGGATACAGGTGCGTGAACGTTTTACCGCTACCGGGATGCCCTCGGGTGAATACGTGCATACGCTGCTTGATATTCCGTTGCAGTTGCAGGTGGTTTCCATTATAGCGGTAGGACATAAGGGCATGGAACGCAAGCCTTTTAATGAGGACCATTTACAATGGGAGAAAATTCACATCAATAAATTTGGAGGCAAGTAAACGTGGCTGCTGTCAATCATAAGGATACGTATAAAGCTTCTGCGGTGTTTCTCATTGTGATGGGTATGCTTTATCTGATCGATAAGTTTATAGGATTTGCCTCACACGGGTTGCCATGGGTTATGCAGAAAGACAATCTGTTACTGTATGCAGCTGTTATTTTCCTTTGGTTCAAGGCCGATAAGTCAGTAGGAATTGTATTGGCGGGTATATGGCTGATATTGAATATCAGTTTGGTGATAGCTTTGTTGGGGCAGATGTCTGCTTATTTGTTGCCGGCGGCTTTGTTGTTGTTAGGAGTTATTTTATATTTAGTTTCGACCCGATGATGAAAATAGTTCTGATAGGAGCCGGCAATGTGGCTACCCATTTGGGAATCGCTTTACAAAAGGCAGGGTGTCTTATTTTGCAGGTATACAGCCGTACAGAGGAGTCTGCTTCTGCATTGGCTGACAGACTTTTAGTAGACTACACAATTGTGCCGGATGAGATACGTCGGGATGCCGATTTGTATATTGTAGCGCTGAAAGATGCAGTTTTGCGACAATTGGCTCCTGTATTGGTGAAAGGAAGGGAGCAGGCTTTGTTTGTACATACGGCGGGTAGTATGCCTATGGATTTATGGAAGGGGTTGGTAAAACGCTATGGGGTACTTTATCCTATGCAGACTTTTAGCAAGCAGCGTGAAGTTGATTTCAATACCGTACCTTTTTTTATAGAAGCATCTGCTCCGGCAGAAGTGGGAGTGCTGCGTATGGTGGCAGTTCGTCTCAGTCCTAAAGTGTATGAAGTGACTTCCGGTCAACGTAGGCATTTGCATCTGGCGGCAGTCTTTGCTTGTAATTTTGCTAACCATATGTATGCATTAAGTTCACATATACTGGAAAAGCAGGGGATTTCTTTTGAAGTGATGCTTCCGCTGATAGACGAAACTGCCGGCAAAGTACATGAACTTTCTCCCACACAGGCGCAGACAGGTCCGGCTGTACGCTACGATGAAAACGTAATAAGCAAACATTTGGAGATGTTGGCGGATGAGGAGTCTTTGCAGGAATTGTACGAAAAGATAAGTAAAAGTATTCATAATCTCCCTTTGTCTGTTATTCAGACAAATAAAGAGGGAAAGAACTCATAAGTGGTATGATAAACTATGATTTAAAGAAAATAAAGGCATTGGTATTTGATGTCGATGGGGTATTGAGTGCGGAAACTATTTATTTGCACCCCAATGGTGAACCCATGCGTACGGTTAATATCAAGGATGGGTATGCATTACAGTTGGCTGTGAAATGCGGGCTGCATGTTGCCATCATTACTGGTGGAAATACCGAGGCGGTGCGTAAGCGTTATGAGGGGCTGGGTATCAAGGATGTTTATCTGGCTGCTGCGGTAAAGACCCGGGAGTATGCCCATTTGAAGGAAAAATATGGATTGCAGGATGAGGAGATACTCTATATGGGCGATGATATTCCCGATTATGAAGTGATGCGTTTGTGTGGGCTACCTTGTTGTCCTGCTGATGCGGCACCTGAGATAAAAGAAACAGCTGTTTATATTTCTCATCGTAATGGGGGGTATGGATGTGCCCGTGACGTGGTGGAACAGGTTTTGAAGGCTCAAGGAAAATGGATGGCTCATGAAAGAGCCTTCGGGTGGTAATGAAATAAAGAAAAGCTATGTTGGAAAATTTAGAAAAATATAAAATAATCCTTGCTTCCAATTCTCCGCGCCGTAAAGAATTGTTATCCGGCTTAGGTATAAAATATGAGGTAAAAACACTACCCGGCATAGAGGAAACCTATCCGGATACATTGAAAGCAGAGGAAATTCCTTTGTATATAGCTTGCGAGAAGGCGGCTGCTTACCGGAATACCATGCATCCGGACGAATTGATTATTACTGCTGATACCATTGTATGGTTGGACGGTGTAGTCATGGGCAAGCCTCATAACGAGGATGATGCACGGCAGATGTTGTGGAAGCTTTCTGGCAAGACCCATCAGGTGATAACTGGGGTTTGTCTGACTACTGCCAGGACTCAGAGAAGTTTTTCTGCTGTGACAGAAGTAACGTTTGCAGAATTGTCCGATGAGGAGATCAATTATTATATTCGGGTTTACAAGCCGATGGATAAGGCTGGTTCTTATGGTATACAAGAGTGGATAGGCTTCATTGGTGTCTGTGGAATTTCGGGTAGTTACTTCAATGTGATGGGACTCCCTGTGCAGTGCCTGTACACAGAACTGAAAAAACTATAAGTCTGTATGTGAACAGTAAGGGACGTGTTTTTGTTATTTATATGAACTATAAATAAAAAATAATTATGGCTTATAAAATAGCTTTTTACGACACGAAACCCTACGACGAACACTCGTTTACGGAGGCTAATGAGAAGTTTGGCTTTGATATCAGGTATTACAAAGGCCATTTGAATATGAATAACGTGGTGTTGACCAAAGGAGTGGATGTGGTTTGCATCTTCGTAAACGATACGGCTGATGCCGAAGTTATCCGGGCAATGGCGGATAATGGTGTTAAACTGCTGGCTTTAAGATGTGCTGGTTATAATAATGTGGATTTAGCGGCAACGGCAGGTAAGATGAAAGTGGTACGGGTACCGGCATATTCGCCATATGCTGTTGCCGAATTTACAGTGGCATTGATGTTGTCACTCAATCGTAAGATTCCTCGTGCCACAATGCGCACACGTGACGGAAACTTTTCTTTGCATGGACTTATGGGATTTGATATGCATGGCAAGACTGCCGGAATTATCGGTACGGGTAAGATTGCCAAGATTTTAATTCAGATATTACGTGGATTTGGTATGAATGTTCTTGCATATGATCTTTATCCCGATTACAATTTTGCCCGTGAACATCAGGTGGTTTATTGTACTTTGGATGAACTTTATCATAGTTCGGATATCATCTCCCTGCATTGTCCTTTGACAGAACAGACAAAGTATCTGATTAATGATTATTCCATCAGTAAAATGAAAGATGGGGTGATGATTATCAATACGGGGCGTGGGCAGTTGATTCACACCAATGCCTTGATAGAGGGGCTGAAGACCAAAAAAGTGGGATATGCCGGTCTGGATGTATACGAGGAAGAAGAGCCTTATTTTTATTGAAGATAAGTCTGATAAGATTATTGATGATGACACTTTAGCTCGTCTTCTGTCTTTCAATAATGTGATTGTAACTTCACATCAGGCTTTTTTTACCAAAGAGGCAATGACGAATATTGCTCATACTACTCTACAAAACGTGAAAGACTTTGTTGAAGGTAGACCTTTGGTGAACGAAGTAGCGGTGGGGAGGGTCTAATCTCCCCTGTAGTAATACAATAAGGAATGGCGGGCTATAAAGTCCGCATTCTTTTGAACCAGTTCCTTTTCACCAAATTCGGGGAATTGTGCATCGGGGATATAGTGGTTGTTTATTAAATATTCCATCAGGTCCGGCGGACATTTGGTCGGGATAGTAAGCAGGCTGAATGCCTCTTGGGCAGCTGTTGCGGCATCATACATCGGGTTAAGAGGATCACTGATGTATTTGCATATATCCTTCGCCAATAGAATACCTTTTTCGGAATTTACCATCATGATGAAATCCTTATGTTCCTTCATTTGGGGCAAAGTGTGATTGGAATCGTCCGGCCATTGTAATACTTGGGTAAGGAAACTGTGTAGTTCTTTATAGCTTTTCAGATATACGATACGGGCACCATTTGTGCCTTGCGTGAACAATTGATAGGTATGGTGGTTCCTTTCCTTCATCTCGTCCGATATTTCGGGAATGGCAGGGTATAGTCCTTCTATCTCTTCCCAACATTCGGTTTCTCCGTTGGTCAGCAGGTCAATCCATTCATGAAGAAACAGGGCAAGGGGGCCACATGGAATGATGAATTTGTCGGTTTCTGTAACCTGTGCAATATATTCTTGTACAGATGGTTCTGTGAGATAAGTATGTCCGAACAGCCAGCGTAGTTTATGGTTTGCGTCCTCTTTTCCTTTGAAATCCATAAAGAACTCCTGTAACGTGGCATTGGCGGGAGCCGTTTCATATTCTTCATCCAATATCCGGAAAAATAAATGTGCAGTTTCTTCGATATTCCTGTCCATCGGATTGATATACAGATGTTTATATGGAGCCTTCTCTAAAGTGTTCCAAATGATGAAACGGATATCTTCCTCATTGATCTCATCTTTTATATAATCCGGTCGGATGGTATAGAAAGGAAGTGACGTATCATATAGTTCCAGATGCTTTTTGATGAATGCTTGCCATAGACCTAAACCTGAAATGACATCTTCAAAATAGGCAGCGGTGTAAAGACATAACTTCTTTTTAATGGATTCGGGAATCTCTCTTATCGTACAAGTGGAGTATAATCGGTTAGCCAGATCGACAAAATATCTGTCTGTAGTCTGTTGTTGGATATAAGGATGGATAGCCAACCAGTCTTTTATGTATAATTTTATGGTTTGCATATTAGTTTATTGGAATTATTTTTATTGCAAAGATATTCCTTTCATTGTAAAAAGGAAGGAGAATATCGGGATATTTACTTTATCTTTGCAATATTCTAACTTTGAAATACCTATAAAAATGGAAATAGATTTAACAACTCCTGCTTTATTGTTCTCAGCCATATCGCTGATTATGCTGGCATATACCAATCGTTTTCTGTCATATGCCCAGTTAGTACGCACGTTGAAGGATCAGTATCGTGAAAATCATTCGGCGGTTACGGCAGCACAGATTTCTAATCTCCGCAAACGCCTTTATCTGACACGTGCTATGCAGGTGACAGGTATCGGGAGCTTGTTGCTTTGCGTGGTCAGTATGTTTTTAATGTATATACAGCTTTACCTCATATCCGTATATATTTTTGGACTGGCACTGGTGCTGCTCATTATTTCTTTAGGCATTTCTGTCCGCGAGATTTATATTTCCGTCAAGGCGCTGGAACTGCATCTGAGTGATATGGATTCTTGATTTATCTTTTTGCAAAGATATTTATCATAAAGGAACAGGCTGTTAATGCGATCCCTGTTCCTACTACTCCTTGCCATCCAAACCAATGCCAGAATGTTCCGGCAAGGAATGTACCTACGGAACCACCTATAAAATAAGTTGTCATAAAAATGGTATTAATACGGTTGGCTGCTTTCGGGTTGAGGGCGAAAATCGTAGTCTGATTACTCAATTGGATACATTGCATACCTATATCTATAATAAAAATTCCGGTGATGATACCCACGTAAGAGTCCTGACCGAAATAAAGTGAGAACCACGCCACAAAAATCAAGCCACAACCTATGTAATTCAGTCGTTTGACTCCCAAAACATGTACATATTTTCCTATATACGAGGCGGTGAGAGCTCCTGCTATGCCGCACAATCCTAATAACCCTACAATATTGTTTCCTGCAAAGAAAGGAGCTTGTCCCATTTTGAATGCCAGCGAAGTCCACAGAGCTAGGAATGAACCGAAAGCAATTCCGGCACGTAAGGAAGAAATACGTAACTGGGGGTATTCTATCACTAATGAAAACAAGGATTTCATCAGATCACTATATTTCCCTTTAAAATTACATGGCATATCGGGTAGTACACGCATGATAATGATGAGACATATCACCATCATTCCCGCCGCTACAAAGAAAATAAACCGCCATCCCAAATATTCGCCGACGATTCCGCTGACTACGCGCGAAGCCAAAATACCAGTCAGTAACCCTGATACAATCATGCCTACATTTCTTCCTTTGGTTTTGGGGGTGGAGAATTGTGCAGCTATGGGGATAAAGATTTGTGGCATCACCGAACAAATGCCGGTCAGCAGAGAGGCAAATAAAATGAGATGGATATAAGGAGTCAGTGCGATGGTTAGTAATGAAACGACTAGGACTGTGAAATTGATTAGAATAATGGTTTTCCTTTTAAATAAATCTCCCAAAGGAATAATGAACAGCAATCCGATGGCATAACCTATTTGGGTAATCATTGCTATCAGGTTGGCGGTGAATTCGGATGTTTGGAGATCACGGCTGATGCGATTTAATAAAGGTTGGTTATAATATAAATTGGCAACGGAGATTCCCGCAATAATTGCTAGCGTCCAAAGTAAGGAGGCAGGTAGTCCTTGGTTTTCTTTTAATTCTTGTTTCATGCTGCAAAAGTAGTAATTTCATGAAAATCATGTTATCTTTGTAAAGAAGAAAAATAGAAATGAAAATGAAGAATTGTATAAAAACGGTCTGTTTTCTGTTTTGGACCTGTGTAATGTTTATAGCGTGTATTGATGATGATGTGGAGGAAGGTACTGTTGATTTACAAACAGGAGAGAACATTCCTGTTTTTTCTGTGGTAATGGATGATGGACAAATAATAACTTCCGAAACCCTGAAAGGAGAGGTTTCCTTGATTGTGTTTTTTCATACGGGTTGTCCGGACTGCCGGAAAGAACTTCCTGTGCTGCAAAAAATATATACGGATTACGGTCAAAGAATCCGGATGGTTTGTATTAGCAGGGAAGAGAGTTCGGCAGAGATTGTCCGTTATTGGGACGAAAATCATTTGACTTTGCCCTATTCGGCCCAAGAAAACCGCACGGTATACTATCAGTTTGCTAAATCGGGGATACCTCGTGTTTATGTCATAGATAAAGAGTTGGTTATCCGTAGTGTTTTCACGGATAACCCGTTGGCAAGTTATGAAGATTTGGCTGAGGCTATAGAAACCTGTTTGTAGTTTTTAGAGAGGGTAAAATCCCTAAAAATAGGTATTGTCAGATAATGATAAGCTCATTACCTTTGCCATCATAAAAACAGAATCACAACTGACTATACATGCAAATATTAAAGGATAACATACGTAGCCGTATTTTGGATGTAGCCAAACAACAATTTGAGTTGAAAGGTTATTCCAAGACTTCCATGCGTGAGATAGCTGTGGATGTAGGTGTTGGGGTGGGAAATATTTACAACTACTTTAAAAGTAAGGATGAGCTGTTTCATGAAGTTGTTCGTCCGGTTTTGTATGCGTTGGAAATGCTGTTGCAGGAACATCATGGAATACAGGGCGAGGATATTATGATGATGAGGTCGGAAGAATACTTAGAAACCTGTATAAACGAATATATTTCCTTGTATGACACCCACCACAGATTGATGAAAATACTGTTATTTCGTGCGCAAGGTTCTTCATTGGAATGTTTTCGGGAGAATTATACAGACCGTTCAACCGAATTAGTCAAAGTCTGGTTTACGGTGATGCAGAGAAAGTACCCGATGATAAATATAGCTATTCCCGATTTTATAATCCATTTGCATACTGTATGGATGTTTACTATGTTTGAGGAGCTTTTGAGGCATTCAATAGCGAAACAGGAAATGAAAGCTATTTTACACAATTATATTCTATTTGAGATCCAAGGTTGGAGGGCCATTATTCGAATATGACAGGTAAAATTTGTATATACAGACTGGTTGCTACAGTAAGGCAGCAGGAAAGGAGGAAGTCTTTACGGAGGTTTCCTCCTTTTTTTATGAACAAATTTGAATACCGTTCACTAATAATCCGTTTGATATAGTACAATTATATGAAAAAGAAGAAAGAAGGATTGTCCCGTTTGTTAGAGATTGCGGGACAGAAGAAAGGGTTGCTTCTGCTGGCAGGTTTGTTGTCGGTAGGTAGTGCCATGTGTATGCTTGTGCCCTATTGGGCTGTCTATGAGGTGCTGAAAGAGTTGTTGTTGCATGGCAGCAATCCTGTTTTGGCAAATGGAACTGAAATGATACGTTGGGGATGGATCGCACTGGGTGGACTTGTCGGCGGATTGGTTTTGCTGTACGCTGCCCTTATGTCCTCTCATGTAGCCGCATTCCGAATCTTGTATGGGTTGCGTGTCCGTTTATCCGAACATATCGGTAAACTTCCGTTGGGCTATCTGAACAACACTTCCATCGGGTCCATCAAAAAAACGATGGATCAGAATATCGAGAAGATAGAGGGATTCATTGCACATACTATCCCCGATTTGGTAAATGTGATAGCTACGGTGGCAGTGATGTTTGTCATTTTCTTCTCATTAAATGTATGGTTGACAGTGGCGTGTTTGACAGTTGTCGTATTAAGCCTTTTCCTGCAATTTTCCAATTTTATGGGAAAGAAAGCGAAGGAGTTTATGCGTGTCTATTACGATGCACAGGAAAGGATGAGTACTTCTGCTGTACAATATGTTCGTGGAATGCCTATAGTAAAGATTTTTGGGCAAAGTGTATACTCGTTCCGCCAGTTCAATGCAGAGATACAGGCATACAAGACATTTGCTTTGAAATGCTGTGATACCTACCAGAACGGGATGATTGCCTTTACTGTTCTGCTTGGTTCAATGGTGACATTCATTCTTCCAATGGGTATCCTGTTGCTGAATGCCAACCCGCAATCTTTGTCACTGGCTGCGGTATGGTTGTTTTTTATTATTATGGGACCAGGTGTGGCTTCACCTATTTACAAACTGACTTTCTTGGGTGGGAACACACGGGAAATCAATGAGGGGGTAGCACGTATTGACCGCATACTGGAGAGGCAACCTATTCCCGAGCCGGAACATCCACAAGTGCCGGAGAGGTATGATATAGAATTTCGTCATGTGTCATTTTTTTATGAGAACACAGAACAGGGAACACGGACGAAAGTTTTGCATGATATCAATTTCAAGGCACAGCAAGGGGAAATAACTGCGCTCGTAGGACCATCTGGTAGCGGTAAATCGACGGTAGCCAACTTGATACCGCGTTTTTGGAATGTAGAGCAGGGCGAAATCCTTATCGGTGGTGTGAATATC
>ENA-OQJB01000778-OQJB01000778.1-human-gut-metagenome-genome-assembly--contig:-NODE-778-length-12677-cov-6.729721_pt1 | contig 12677 bp, 10 predicted proteins | sample MGYA00242599_ERZ504765 | MGnify/ENA primary metagenome ERZ504765 (study PRJEB26092, sample SAMD00036354) | human gut metagenome | host: Homo sapiens | study: EMG produced TPA metagenomics assembly of...
CTGACAATACGATCCAGCGCACCGGCATTTGCTAAACGTGTTCTTGAAGAACAGGTAGTCATCATTCGTCATCCCCATACCGCCCAGGATAATCTTGTCGGACTGAGCACGCAAGGCAACCATCGCCATTACCTGATTGAACGGCTGGTCGGGGTCGGCAAAAAACGGAATCTTCTGTCCGGTTACCAACGTATTGTTCAAGTCAATACCGGCAATACCCGTAGCGATCAACTCGGAAGGTTGCTGACGACGAACCGGGTTCACAGACGGACCACCGATTTCGACATCTTTACCTTCGGGAACGGGACCGCCATCGATCGGATCACCATACGCATTGAAGAAACGGCCGGCCAATTGGTCGCCCACTTTCAGGGAAGGAGCCTTTCCCATGAATACGACTTCGGCATTCGTACGGATACCTTCCGTACCGGAAAAGACCTGCAAAGTCACTTCGTCGCCGATGATCTTTACCACCTGAGCCAGCTTGCCATCGACAGAGGCCAGCTCGTCATACCCTACTCCCGTTGCTTTCAGCGAACAGGTCGCCTTTGTGATCTGGGTAATCTTTGTATATATCTTTTGAAAAGCCTTCATAAAACTTCGTTTTAAATTAATAATTAATAATTAACAATTAAATATTTCTCCAATCATCAATTACTAATTGTCATTTGTCATATTGTCACACGTCACGGTCATTTGCCCGATTGTCCATCGATCAACGCATCAAGTTGATCATTAAACTTCTTGAACTGTTCGCTCTCATATTCGGAATAGTTCATTTGCTTGAAGATGTTGATCATCTTCTTAAAATATTCCATTACTTCGAGGAAAGTGTCGAATTTGAACTCGGTATGGCAAATTTTTACCACCTTGTCCAACATGAACTCCTGACGTGCGAGAGGAGTTACCGCATCGATCGCATCGAACGCATCCTGTTGAAGGATCACGAAGTCGATCAATTCCGATTTCCAGAAAATCACGTGATATTCCACTGGTACACCGTCGTCACCGAGGATATTGATCTGTTCGGAAATTTCCTTACCGCGCAACATACGGGTCTTGATCTCGTTCACCTTGTCGATCCAAGTCGGAGAGATATGCCCCGCAATATATTCCTGAAATTCGGGATATTCCAGATATTTGGAGTAACTATCGATCGGGTTCACCGCCGGATAACGTTTACGGTCGGCGCGCTCCTGCTCCAATGCGTAGAAACAACGGGCCACCTTCTTCGTATTTTCCGTCACAGGCTCTTTCAGGTTACCACCGGCAGGCGATACCGTACCGATGAAGGTAACAGAACCCGTTTCACCATTATTCAAATGTACATAGCCGGCACGTGCATAGAAATTAGCCACGATTGCGGACAAGTCCATCGGGAACGCATCCGGTCCGGGAAGTTCCTCCAGACGGTTGGACATTTCACGCAAGGCCTGTGCCCAACGGGAAGTAGAGTCGGCCATCAAAAGCACCTTCAACCCCATGCTCCTATAGTACTCGGCAATTGTCATGGCCGTATATACGGATGCTTCACGGGCAGCTACAGGCATGTTAGACGTATTGGCGATAATGATGGTACGCTCCATTAATTTACGGCCCGTATGCGGGTCGACCAACTCCGGGAACTCGGTAAAGATTTCCACCACCTCGTTTGCACGTTCACCACAGGCGGCAATGATCACGATATCAGCCTCCGCCTGCTTAGAGATAGCGTGCTGAAGCACAGTCTTTCCTGTTCCAAACGGTCCGGGAATAAATCCTGTACCCCCTTCTACGATCGGATTCACCGTATCAATTGTACGGACACCCGTTTCGAGCAACTTATAAGGGCGTGGTTTCTCTTTATAACAGGTGATGGCACGTTTTACCGGCCAGCGTTGTATCATCGTCACCTCCACTTCTTTACCGGCTTCGTCCGTCAAGACGGCTATCACCTCATTGATGGTATATTGTCCTGCTTCTTTCAGGCTCTTGATCGTATATTCTCCCTTGAAGGTAAAGGGGACCATGATTTTGTGAGGCTGGAAGTTTTCGTCCACTTCACCCAGCCAGTCACCGCCGGCCACCTTGTCACCCACTTTGGCAAGAGGCTTGAAATCCCACAATTTATCATTGTCCAACGGGAAAGTATATTCTCCACGTCTGAGGAAAACGCCTTCCATCTTGTCAAGGTCGTTCTGCAAACCATCGTAGTTGCGTGACAACATACCCGGTCCCAACGTTACCTCCAACATGTGTCCTTCAAACTCGGCTTCGTCACCCACCCGCATACCGCGAGTGCTCTCAAATACCTGTACAAAAGCATTCTTACCTATTACCTTAATAACTTCCGCCATCAGCTTCACGCCTCCTACGGAAATGTAACAGATTTCATTTTGGGAAACCGGTCCATCCACCTCTACGGTAACAAGGTTGGAAACGATCCCTTTTACAATTCCTTTCGTAGCCATAGCTTTTTTTATTCTTTAATTCTTTACTTTTTAATTTCGCTTTGAATTCATTCAAAGTGATCCTGCTGCCTTTCTTCATCGCCCCGACGATCTCACGGAAAGTCTTTTCACCGGTCACCTTATCCAATGTCACCCAGCGTTCGATCATTTCCAGTTTTAGCAGATAGGCGAATATACTCTCTATGTCGAAAGGCTTAAAGAATGTATGCTCTTCGAGCCATTCCCACTTCAAAAGATCCACTTTCTTCTCACGAGCCATCAAATCCGTTTCTTCAGCAATACGCCCGAGATCGGGCAAATAATCCACCGTATCTCCCAACCCGAAATCACGGGCGTTGGATGTACGAAGCGCCTGAGCTACCTCATTATCCCCGACGATATACCCGGCTTTATCGAGACCATGTTTACGACAAGTGATAGCGGTCAGCATATTGTTGATATTTAAGTTCAGGGAGAACCAATCGCTAACGAATTTATTCGGATTTTTCATGGCATATGCATAATAGAGCGTGGCCAAGCGGTCTTCCCACGGAATTTCCTGTTTGTTCTCTTTACCTTCGTTTTCAAGATAAAGTTTGAAAAAATCCTTGAAATAAGGAGGTATCCGGTCATTCTTGGGTGGCTTTTCTTCTTCTTTCAACGCTTTGTACAGAGCATTGAATTCATCATACGTTATATATCCCCGGGGGTCCGGATCACGATCCGGTTGTTTGACATGAGCAATCAGGTTCTTATTGTCGAATTTGAGAAAGAACAGATCGATCAGCTTCTTATCGGCTTTCGTCAGTATGCCGTCCAATTCCTGTCTGAATTCACTGATGGAATAGGTCAGCTTGCTATCATCAAGCGCGATATTGGGGAGTCCTGCGATTAAGCAATAATACTTACCCATATCAGAACAGCATTTCTACCAACCCGGGACGAAGGAATTCTTTGAAGAAACTGACAAACTCGTCTTCTCCGAAACTTACTTTATACGAGCCGTCAGCCGGAGCAATCGTGAAAGAAGCATCATGGCCACTTACTTTTTCAATCTTCACACCTCCATCCAAAAGGCTTTTGGCATTGGCTTCAAAATATTTGGTGAGAGCATCGGCATCGGCTGTCCGGATTGTAATCGCTTCCTTCTTCGCCCATTCCTTTGCCATTTCTAAAATCACTTTCTGCATAAATGCTGTATCAGAAACGATCGCTTTCACATTGGAGGAAGTAATTTTTCCCGTGATGAGGTTTACCACTTCGCTCTTCAGCGCTTCTACAGATTGGGTAGCAAACAATTTCAACTCGGCTTCCGTATTCTTTTTCAACTCAGCGGCTTGCTTTTCAGCCTGTGCCACAATACGTTTTGCTTCCGCTTCTGCTTCAGTCAAGATAGCCTGTTTCTGAGCATTTGCATCGGCAATGATTCGCCCTGCTTCTTCGTTACCTTTCTCTACACCTTCTTTGTAGATCTTGTCGGTCAGTTCCTGAATCTTTGTATCCATTTCTATATATTTTTTAAGTTGTTCCCTGTTGAGGCGGTTCGCGAACCGTCCGTACTTAACGCCTACAAAGTTATTCTTTTCTTTGAATTAGCATCCAGTCTATCCTAAAAATTTACGATTATACGATTTTTTATCTAGTCATTCCCGACTATCAAAATGTCACTGCACCTCCATGTAAATTGGATTAATACCCCATATATTTGGAATTAGTATGGCGGGTAATATTTTTTAACATTTCAAATCTACTGAAAACAGTCTTTTTTTCTGCCGAAATGACAATTCGCATTCTATCTTTGCGTCACATTTTTTTTGTCATTCATAGTAAATCATACATATATGTTTTCCATCGAAAAAGCAACCCTCGCAGACTGTCCCCTGATCCGGACTTTGGCATCCCATATCTGGGAACCGACCTATGGTTCCATCCTCTCCCGCGAACAGCTCGACTATATGTTCGAGATGATGTACAGCCATGAGAGCCTTCAAAAACAGATGAACGAACTTCATCACCAGTTCTTCATCATCTATGCCGACGGTGTTCCCTCCGGCTATCTGTCCATCGAAACCGTAGAAAAGGATGTATATGAATTCCAAAAAATATATTCTTTGCCTTCCCTGCATGGTTCGGGAATCGGGCGTTTTATCATCGAACAGGGAATAGCTTACCTGAAAACGATCCACCCGGGTCCTTTCACAATAGAGTTGAACGTAAACCGCCACAACCCGGCCGTAGGTTTCTACAAGCATATGGGGTTCCATGAATATGCAACCCGTGATTTCCACATCGGGAGTGGCTATTACATGAACGATTACATCATGAGAATGGAGGTAAAGGAATGAACGTACGCCTAAAACCGATCATGTTTGTCGGCACTTGTTCGGATGCCGGCAAAAGCGTTATCAATGCGGCTTTCTGCCGTATATTCAAACAAGACGGATATCATCCGGCACCGTTCAAAGCGCAAAACATGTCGCTCAACTCTTACTCTACTCCCGAAGGTGGAGAAATGGGACGTGCACAGGTGGTACAGGCCGAAGCCTGCGGGATCGCTCCACACACGGATATGAACCCGGTGTTACTGAAACCGACAAATGATAAAAGTTCCCAAGTCGTCTTGAACGGCCGGCCGGTCGGAAACATGTCGGCACGGGATTATTTCGGTATGCAAAACCGGAAAGAGGAATTATTCGAAGAAGCGGTCGAAGCTTTCCACCGCTTGGAAAGCCGCTATAGCCCGATCGTCCTGGAAGGAGCCGGCAGCATTTCCGAACTGAACCTGCGCGACCGGGACATCACCAATATGCGGATGGCTGAGCGGGCCGGAGCGGCTACCTTTTTGGTTGCCGACATAGACCGGGGTGGTGTTTTCGGGTCTGTCTACGGAACAATTGCCCTTCTGAAACCGGAAGAACGAGCTTTGATGAAAGGGATTATTATCAATAAATTCAGGGGAGATGCTTCTCTTTTTGACGACGGCAGGAAGATTATCGAGGACTTGACCGGCGTACCGGTAGTAGGTGTGATCCCCTGGTTTCACGATATCAAGATCGAAGAAGAAGATTCGGTAGCTCTTGATATGAAACGCAATACTTACCGGGACGGAAAGATCAACGTAGCGATTATCCTGTTAAAACGGATGTCTAATTTCACCGATTTTGACGTGTTGGACATGGACCCCCGTTTCAATGCTTATTATACGAACAACATCGACGAGATAGAAAAGGCGGATATCATCCTGCTCCCCGGCTCCAAAAATACCCTTTCAGATCTTCAAAGCCTGCGGGCGAGCGGTATAGCCGAAACAATTATCCGTGCCCACAAAAACGGGAAAAAGGTCATCGGCATCTGTGGAGGGTATCAGATGATGGGAGCACGCCTCGAAGATCCGGAAGCGATCGAGGGAAACCTGCGTGCCGTTCCCGGACTGGGTCTGCTACCGCAATGCACGATCATCGAACCGGAAAAAATAACTCGTCAAAGTACTTTCGCCTTTCGACCTGGGCTATGCAAGGACGGTTCCTGTAAGGGCTACGAGATACACATGGGGCGGACAGCTCTGCTTGGCGACGTTCCCGAAAGTCCGGTAGCCATCCTCGACGACGGACGGACAGACGGTTATTATCTAGATAACACATGCTGGGGTAGCTACATGCACGGAATACTGGATAACCCGGAAGTCCTGGAAAATCTGGCCGAAGGATTTGATAAAGAAACAGCAGATATCCCCTTCGACTATGCCGCATTCAAAGAAGAACAATACGATAAATTGGCAACTTTAGTCAGGGAACATGTCGATATGGAGTATGTCTATCGACAATTGACCCCTATTTCAGCCGGTCCACTCTGGCGACATCGTCCAGTTTAACACAGACAGTAGCCCCCAATTGTTCAAGGTAAAGAACCAGATGGTTCTTTTTGATTTTCTTTACTTTTCCAGAAACATGTTTCATAGCCCCACAAAGGATTTCAACCTCTTCGCCGGGGCATAAAGCATGTTCGGATGCTTGGTCGAGAAATTCTTGGATGGCGTCGATCTCTTTTTGGCGAACAACAGCCGGTTTTCCATTATAATAGACGATACGGGCCACGCCATACACTCGGATCAGATTTCTTAACTCCGGATCGGTACACCGCACGAACAGATAAGAGTTAAATAATGGCAACTCCACGATCTTGACACGGTCAGACCAAACCCTGGGTGTACGATGAAGCGGAAGCCAGCACTCGATTCCAAGTGCATCAATCCGGTCCCTCACCTGTTTTTCCGCCCTGGGAGCGGTATATAATACATACCAACTTGTCTTATCGGCGTTTCTCTTAAGTTCTTTTTTCTCCATAACGTACACAAATATACGACTATTTTTCATACATGGAATGGTCGGTACCCAATAAACCTTTATCCATTCCTAAACAAGTTGGATTAATATTTTTATTTTTCTTGAATATCAATAATTATCTCTACATTTGCAAAATAGAATTTTGCACCTCATATAATTTCACCTATGGACAAATATGCACACTATTCAAGGGAAGACCTTATATCTGAAATTGAACGGCTAAAGAAGGAACAGGTTGAGAATGATTCCATCTCCAATTCAAACAAAATGATGGTCAATATGATTGTCTTACGCAGAACAATATCGGATGTCCTTTCCCTTTTACTTAGCACTAACGACGAAGTCGTCATAGACAAAGCGTTGTTGCATATCCTACATTTCTTCGATGTAGAACGTGTGTATATCGGCATCTTCGACGAGCAAAGTTCCATCGTCGATTTTACCCATGAAGTGACCTCCGAAGGTATTATCTCGATGCGGGAAGATCTGTTAAGACAGTTATCGAAAGACGATATCCCCTGGTGGATAGACCAGATCAAAGCAGGGAAAGACATTATCATCTATGATACGGCAAAAATGCCTCCGGTTGCGGCAGCCGAGCAACATCTGCTGGAACTTCAAGACGTCCTCTCACTCCTGGCCCTCCCGGTTTCGAGCGAAGGAAAAGTGTACGGGTTTATCGGTTTGGACTCCGTCAAGAAGTATTCAAACTGGAATGCCCTTGATATCGAAAATCTACGGGTATTGGCCGATATCGTATCCATAGCGATCGAACGGGAACATGCCCAACACATCATGGAACATTCTGCAAACTTGATGCTTAAAAGCGAAGCTAAATTCCGCATTATTTTCGAAAAGCTTTCTTTGGGAGTCGAACTATATGATATTGACGGAACTTTACTCGATCTGAATGATGCCGATTTGGAAATATTCGGTACGACACGTGAAAGTGCAATCGGCGTCAATATGTTTCAAAATCCGAATATCCCAGAATGGGTTAATCATAAACTAAAAAACGGAGAAGACGTCACTTTCACATTAGACTATAGTTTCCATTCCATCAAAGACACCCAATATTATGCAACTGTCATCAATGATGGAGAAAAACACCTGCAAGTAACGGGTATTACATTAAAAGATTGGCAAAATAAAATATTCGGGTACCTGTATATTGTTTTAGACGATACGGAGAATTATCGGAAAGCTGAAGAGAAACGGGAAAGGGACAATGAACTGATCCGCGTAAAAGAAGCAGACAAACTAAAATCCGCTTTCTTGGCAAACATGAGCCATGAAATCCGTACACCTTTAAATGCAATCGTCGGCTTTTCTGATATAGTAGCCGAAACTCCGGACGAAGACGAGAAAAAGGAATACTTGGAAATCATCCATAAAAATAATGATTTATTACTCCATCTGATAGATGATATTCTGGACTTCTCAAAGATAGAATCCGGCACGCTTGATTACCACATTACCGAAACGAATATCAAAGAGATTTGCGGAGAAGTATTCCTGGCAAGCTCTCTCAAGATGAAACCGGGTGTAAAGTTAGTATTCGACAAGGAGTTACCTTCCATCCGACTGCAAACAGATCCTCAACGAGTCATGCAAGTCATATCGAACTTCGTAAATAATGCAATCAAATTCACGGAGAAAGGAAGTATTACGATCTCCTATAAACAAGAAAGGAATTACTTGCGCGTAAGCGTACAGGACACCGGAATCGGTATTTCTGAAGATGACCGTAAACGCATATTCGAACGCTTCATCAAAATAAACGAGTTTAAACAAGGGACCGGTCTGGGACTGACAATCAGCAGGACCATCATCGAGAGCTTGAACGGGACAATCGGAGTCGACTCTGTAAAAGGTTCCGGTTCTACTTTCTGGTTCACACTACCACTCGAATAAAAAGAGGGTGTGTCGATACTATCCTGTTCCCGCGCTTGACGCGGGATCGCATTAAAACCAGCCCTATAAAAGTCTGATTGATAAATTTTTCCTCTTATGTCCCCACACTTGGTGCGGGGACAAGGAGATTTTGACACACCTTCTTTTTATTACTTCTGCATCGGGCCAACCGATGGTGGTGGATTTCCAATCCCCCATTCCTTATTTGCTTTCGGCCCCATTTTCAGAGATAGGACACCGCCTGCGGTGATCCGGCTATGATCGAACCAAGGTCCGCTCAACTCTTCGCCGTTCAACGTAACCGATTGCACGTATTTATTATCATGGGAAGCCCCATCTGCCACAATCTCGAACACGTTACCATTACCGAGATCGATCTTCACATCCGAAAAGACTGGACTACCGATATTATAAGTCGGAGATCCCGGTGTCACCGGATAAAATCCCATCATACTAAACACCACAAAAGCAGACATGCCACCACCGTCTTCATCACCCGGAACTCCCATCAAGTCGTTACGGAACCATTGGTCAAGCAGAACACGGATGCGTTTCTGCGTCTTCCAAGGTTGCCCGGCATAATTATACAGATACGGGATATGCAGGCTCGGTTCATTTGCCATCGAGAACATACCGACATTACCGGTGTGGTCCGGCAGGAATGAATAGAATTGCCATTTGGACATTCCTAAAGGAGTGTCGAACATCGAATCGAGGGCAGCCGTAAAGACTTCATTTCCCCCGATAAGCGAAACCAGGTCGCCGATGTTGTGTTGTACATCCCAACGATAAACATAGCCGTTGTTTTCATCATAATAATCACGAGCACCCAAACCACCGGAATACCGGTAATCCACTCCTTCGATAAAATTGCCGTCCTTATCCTTCGGATGGAAGAAACGGGTTTCCGGATGAAAGAGGTTCCGGTAGTTATAAGATCGGGCAAGGAAATATTCCGCATCCTCTTTTTTACCCAGTTCGGCTGCGATCTGAGAAAGACACCATTCATCATAAGCCGTTCCTAAAGTAACGGCCACCGGCTGGCGTTTTTCCCACGGGGAAACGTTGGCCACCGTTTCTTTTTCACCCGGTTTCAAAGCCGGGATATAACCATGCTCCTTATAAAATTCATCCAGCCATCCGGAAGGAGCCGCCGACCAGGGAATCAAAGTTTTCTCCTCTATACCTTTACGGGCTGCTTCATACGCTTTTTCAAGATCGAAACCGCGAACCCCTTTTCGCCATGCATCGATAACGGTGGCAACGGCATGGTTGGAATTCATACGGCGGGAATCACCAGTCACTTCAGGGAATGTAGGCATCCAGTTCGTTCCCATCTGCTGGGCCATCAAAAGATATGAATTGATAATATCTGTTTCACGTTCTTTATCGATTAGGATACGAAGCGGATGGGTGGCACGATAAGTATCCCAAATCCAGTCATCGGTATAGAACGAATGACCACCGTCTTCATGTATCTTGCCGTCGAAAGCACTATAGTATTTACCGTCTTCGCTCAGATTCACCGGACGTTCATAACAACGATACAGGGAAGTATAGAAAACGGTCTTGTCGTTTTCACTTCCTCCGCTTACCTGTATCTTGCCCAAAGCATCGTTCCATTCGTTTCGTCCGATCTCAGCAATTACATTTACATTATATGAGTCGATTTCACGCTCCAGATTTTTCCGAGCTTGCTCCGTACTGATAAAAGAGATACCATAACGAACTCCGATCTCTTTCTGACCGGAAAAAGCCAATGCCAGAGCGGCATCCTTCCCTTCTACGAACGATTCACCATACTTCACGGTTCCACCGGCCAAGACACCAGATTTCTCCGGTGCCTTGTCTGTTTCAGCATATAAATAGACCTTCGTTTTCTTATCTACATATTGAAAACCACTTACCGTATTTCCATCACATTTCAACTCTCCATTCCGGCTATTGAACACCAGATAAGCCGGTTCTTCTTTCTCGAATGTAAGGTTATAAACCGCACTTTGGTGAGAGGGAGCGTAATCGACCTCGATATTCGCATCGTCCAAATATACCTGATATCGGTACGGGACAATCTTTTCCCGATCGTAACTATACTGAATGACTGGTTTCAGGCCTGCTTCATCGCCCTGGTAAGGACTCAGGTTGAAAGCAGAACTACCCCGATGGCTTGTCACGATGAGAGGTAATCCTCCTAACCGGTCGCCCGTGAAATCTCCACGTTCAGGATAAACACGCAACATACTATTCGGCAGATGGACGGTCGGATAGGTCGGCACCAACAGATGGCTGATGTTCCCCATATAGGGATTAACATATTCTACCGGTTCTTTCGGTAAATTAGCAGCTATCAACTGCTTGCCTTTGACATAATACCTGTTGATCATCATCGCGATAGCAATTCCGATAACGACACCCAATAGAAATTTTCCTGTTTTCTTTAGTATCTCCATCATTTATTTCTTTTGTTTTTCATTGATTGAAAATGAATATGGGAAATCTTCCGGATTCACTCCTCTGTCCATGTTCGGCTTGTCTCCCATCTTGATATTCAGGACACCACCTTTCAAGAGTTCGAAATGTTCCAGATAGTTTTTCGTATAATCCTTTCCGTTAAAGGACATAGACTCGATATAGATATTCTTGTCACTGTTCTCCGGTGCATTAATAACCAGGCTCTTTCCATTCTCAAAATGCAGAGTGGCTTTCTTAAACAAAGGTGCGCCCAATACATATTGTGTTGTTCCCGGAGCAACCGGATAGAAGCCGAGAGCGGAAAAGACATACCAGGCAGAAGTCTGTCCGTTATCTTCATCACCACAATAACCATCCGGGGTCGGAGTGTACATACGGTCCATTACCTGGCGTAGCCAATATTGGGCTTTCCAAGGCTCACCGGCGATAATTGTACAGATAAATCATATGCTGGATCGGCTGATTGCCATGTGCATAGTTTCCCATATTCATAATCTGCATTTCACGGATCTCATGGATCACCTGTCCGTAATAGCTATCATCAAATACAGGAGGAACGGCAAATACGGAATCCAACATCGTGATGAATTCTTTACGTCCACCCATCAAATCGATCAATCCCTGCGGATCGTGGAATACCGACCATGTATAATGCCAACTATTTCCTTCCGTGAAAGCATCTCCCCATTTCAACGGCGAGAAAGGAGCCATAAACTTGCCGTCCTTATTCTTTCCACGCATCAATTTGGTCTCTTTATCAAACAAGTTTTTATAGTTCATTGCACGTTTGGCATACAGATCCAGTTCCTTTTTAGGACGTCCCAAGTCTTTTGCAATCTGGTAGATGCACCAGTCATTATAAGCATATTCCAACGTACGGGCGGCATTCTCGTTAATCTTTACATCATAAGGCACATATCCCAGTTTGTTGTAATAGTCATGCCCAAGGCGGCCGGTAGAAGAAACCGTCGGATGTACGTTTTCTGTTCCGTGGATCAAACCTCTGTACAAAGTTTCGAGATCATCCACCTTTATACCCTTGATGTAAGCATCCACCAAAACCGAAGCGGAGTTATTGCCCACCATACAACCACGGTGTCCGGGACTTGCCCATTCGGGGAAGAAACCACTTTCCTTATAAGCATTAATCAAACCCTCCTGCATTTCTTTCGACATGGTTGGATACATCAGGTTCAAGAACGGGAACAGACTACGGAACGTATCCCAAAAACCGGTATCTGTAAACATATAACCTGGTAACACTTCTCCATTGTAAGGACTATAATGTACAATTTTCCCTGACGCGTCTATCTCATAAAACTTACGGGGGAACAGAAGCGAACGATACATACAGGAATAGAACGTCCGATACTGGTCCAGCGTACCACCTTCCACTTCGATCTTACTCAGCTCCTTATTCCAAATGTCTTTGCCTTTTTGACCAGTGTGTCAAAAATTATCAGCACCTAACTCTTTCAGATTGAGCGAAGCTTGTTCGAAGCTGATAAACGAAGAGGCT
>ENA-OQJB01000781-OQJB01000781.1-human-gut-metagenome-genome-assembly--contig:-NODE-781-length-12526-cov-3.944270_pt1 | contig 12526 bp, 10 predicted proteins | sample MGYA00242599_ERZ504765 | MGnify/ENA primary metagenome ERZ504765 (study PRJEB26092, sample SAMD00036354) | human gut metagenome | host: Homo sapiens | study: EMG produced TPA metagenomics assembly of...
TCTGTCTCATTGATATTCTTAGTCAGGATACCGGTTTCATCATCCGGGCGAACTGTCTTGTTAAACAGTTGAAGTTTAGTGATAACTACCGGAGGCGTATAAGGGTTATCCAGCAACAGTTCCGGGCGGAAAGTAGTGATCCCGTTGATACCTCCGAAATACATTTGACCGCTTGAAGTACGGCAGAACGAAGAAGTATTAAACTGATTACTCTGTAATCCGTCGGATTCTGTAAAATTACGGAACTTCTCTGTCTCCGGATTGAAACAGGAAATACCACGGTTGGTACTTACCCAAAGACGTCCGAAAGTATCTTCCAGAACACCATATACCACATTGTTGGGTAAACCGTTAGCCGTAGTATATCGTTTGATTTTCTTTTCTTTCTCATTAAAACAGTAGAAGCCCTCACGCGTACCTACCCAAATGATACCGTTGTCCGCCTCGTAAATGCAATTGGTAAACGTCTTTGTTACAGATGATTCCGGAAGAATAGGCACCTTTTCTATCTCGAGTCCTTCCTGCTGAAAGACAGATATACCTTCCTCGCCCCCGATCCAAAGCCGTTTATGGGAATCTCTGAACAGGATTGTGATTCGTTGTGAAGTAAATGGGGTACCGTCCTTTTCCTTATCAATGGTGGTAAAACTCTTTTTTTCCGGGTTAAAACTAACCAGAGCACTTAATGTCCCCAATAAGAGGTTTCCCCCTTTGTCAGGAAGAATTGCATATACATTCTCATTCACCAACTGGCTGTTCAGCTGATTGAAACTTTCCATTTTTCCACTGTTTCGATGGAGGACAGTCAGTCCGCCGGCATGTGTCCCTATATATACAAGTGATTTTTGTTCATCTACATATACGGCTTTGATGTTGTTGGAACCAATACCGATTTCCCGTTCGTCTTCCTGTAAGATATAGTGCGTAAACTGTTGTGTCTTTGTATTATACAGATTCAAACCACCATCATTCGTTCCTATCCATAAGTTCTTATCCTTATCTTCCGTAATGCAGCTGACTACGTTATCGCTTAGAGAATTCTTATAGGGAATACGTTGGATATTCTTGAATCTGTTGCGGATAGGATGGTAATAGTTCAATCCCCCGAAGTAGGTTCCAAGCCACATACCTCCTTGCGAATCCATAAAAATACTGCGAACCGAACGTTGTGACAAACTACCATTTTCTACCGGACTGCTACTGTAGGAAACGAAAGAATCGCTTCCTTCATGATAAATGTTTAGATCATTGAACGTTCCTATCCATAAGCGGTTTTGTGAATCCAGTGCCAGAGAGCGGATATAATTGGAACTGATACTTTTAGGATTGGAAGAAGAATGATGATAAGCCTTGACCTCTTTCGTTTTCGGGTTGAGCAGAAGCAGACCGGCTCCTTCGGTAGCTACCCATATACGGGTAGGAGATTGCTGCAAGATGGCCTGAATCTGTTTCGTTTCCGTTATCGGAGTAATCTTTTCCAGTTTCTTTTGAGGAATGGAATAGCTGTAAAGCCCGTCAACCGGGGTACCGATATAGATAATATTACCTTGTCTGTAAAGAGCTGAAGCTATAAGCTTGTGCATAGCGGCACTAAAAGAATCGTCTACAAACTTGGATTCTTTAATATCGAACATAGTCAGACCTTCTTGTGTGCTTATAAGCAACTGTTCCGGTGAGATTTCTGCAATACCATTGATTTGTTGCCGTTTGCCTTTTTTCTCGTAGAAGAAATTTCTGAATTTGTCTTTTTCTTCGTCATAATATGACAAACCATCCCGCGTACCGATCCAGACACGTCCCTGACTGTCAGTTTTTACGATTCGTGAAATGTCATTAGCAATACTGTTCGGATCCTCTTCATTATGTTGATAAACTGTAAATGAATACCCGTCATACTTGTTTACTCCATCATAGGTAGCGAACCACATATTGCCTCGTTGGTCCTGATCGATAGAGAATACGGTGCTTTGTGACAATCCTTCGTTAATAGAAATATAAGAGAAGTTGATTTGCTCCGGAACTTCAGAAAAAACGTAATTAACCCCTATACATAGAAAGAGTAGACAGATTGTTGTTTTTTTAAGGCTGTTCATTATTAGTTCATAAGATTAATAATGGCATCAAAGATAGCAAAATCTTTTATATGGAGGTATTCAATAGAGAGAAAGTAAATATAGGGAATGAAAAAATACCACCGATTATACAGATTAGCACGGATTTTTATATCGACAATCTTCGAATTACAATTAAATCTGTGTTAATCTGTGTAATCGGTGGTGAAACTTGGAACTGGTAGGTAATTTATTTAGCTAAATCTCCTATCTCGTCTAAATTCTTCTGAATATCTTCGTCATTCAATGTATAATTCACCAGATCACCGGCCAAATACTTATCATAAGAAGCCATATCGATCAGACCATGACCCGAAAGATTGAACAGAATCACTTTCTCTTCTCCTGTCTCCTTACATTTGTTAGCTTCGCGGATAGCCGCCGCAATAGCGTGACTGGATTCGGGAGCCGGAATAATACCTTCAGACTGCGCAAACAGACAACCGGCTTCGAAAGACTCCAGTTGCTGTATATCTACCGCTTCCATCAGGTTATCTTTGAGCAACTGTGAAACGATTACACCTGCGCCGTGATAACGAAGCCCGCCGGCATGGATATGAGCCGGAGCAAAATTGTGTCCCAAAGTAAACATCGGTAGCAATGGAGTATATCCGGCTTCATCACCGAAGTCATACTGGAACTTACCACGTGTCAGTTTCGGACAAGAAGCAGGTTCGGCAGCAACGAAACGAGTCTTTTTCCCTTCCTGTATGGTGTGGCGCATGAACGGGAAAGAGATACCTCCGAAGTTGGAACCACCTCCGAAACAACCGATCACGATATCCGGATATTCGCCTGCCATTTCCATTTGTTTTTCAGCTTCCAGTCCGATAATAGTCTGGTGGAGAGTCACGTGGCTAAGTACGGAACCGAGCGTATATTTACAGTTAGGAGTCATTTGTGCCAGTTCGATAGCTTCCGAAATAGCAGTTCCCAATGAACCTTGATAAGTGGGGTGTTTAGTCAGAATATCCTTACCGGCACGGGTAGACATAGATGGAGAAGGAGTGACCTGTGCTCCGAAAGTCTGCATGATGCTGCGGCGGTATGGTTTTTGTCATAACTGATTTTTACCTGATAAACGGCAGCTTCCAGACCGAAAACCTTGGCTGCGTAAGAAAGAGCGGCTCCCCATTGTCCGGCACCGGTTTCAGTAGTGATGTTGGTCACTCCTTCCTTTTTGCAATAATAAGCTTGTGCCAATGCAGAGTTCAATTTATGCGAACCGATAGGGCTTACGCTTTCGTTCTTAAAATAGATATGAGCCGGAGTGCCGAGTGCTTTTTCCAAACCATAAGCACGAACCAGCGGAGTGCTGCGATAGTACTTGTACATTTCACGCACTTCTTCCGGTATTTCGATCCATGCATCCGTCTGATTCAGCTCCTGATGACACAGCTCTTTTGCGAAAATCGGATATAAATCTTCTGCTTTCAGCGGTTGTTTGGTTCCCGGGTGCAACGGAGGCATAGGCTTGTTCACCATATCAGCCTGAATGTTGTACCAGTAATGTGGAATTTCTTCTTCCGGTAGAATATACCGTTTTCTTTTTTCACTCATAATATTGTAGTTTTTAGTTTTCTGTTGCCAAAAGTAGTCAAATTTTTAATATTTAGAAAATTTTGTCAACAAAGAATCGTGTTTGATTGTTATTTTAGTTAAGTTTGCACGACCCCGTTAAAAAAGATGATATGAAGATTTATCATAAGTTTTTATTGTATCAGAATAAACTCCTAAAACCCTATGTACGTATTTTGTTAGGGCTGATAGAAGCACTCACTTATCTGGCGTCTTTATCATTGATTGTCGGAGTAGTATATGAACATGGCTTTCCCTTGTCTATTGATGAAGTGGCGAATTTACAGACATTGTATAAAACTGTCTGGATCATTTTTCTGATTGATGTAACTTTACATATCTCGCTGGAATACCGGAATACCAAAAAGCAATACCGGCGATTAGCCTGGATATTGAGTGGATTGTTATATCTCACGTTGGTACCTGTTATATTCCATCGTCCGGAAGAAGAAGGAGCTATTTTGCATATTTGGGAATTCTTACATGGGAAGTTTTATCATCTTCTGTTATTGTTAGTTCTTTCTTTCCTCAATCTGTCCAATGGGCTGGTGCGTCTGTTGGGACGGCGTACCAATCCGTCTTTGATATTGGCAGTTAGTTTTATGGCTATTATTCTGATTGGAGCAGGCTTGTTGATGCTTCCGCGCTGCACGGTAAATGGTATCACCTGGGTAGACTCTTTATTTACGGCTACCAGTGCCGTATGCGTTACGGGCTTGGTACCGGTAGACGTGTCTACTACATTCACCACTTCGGGATTAGTTGTCATTATCCTGCTGATTCAGATTGGCGGATTGGGAGTGATGACATTAACCAGTTTCTTCGCCATGTTCTTCATGGGGAATACTTCCATTTACAATCAGCTTGTTGTGCGTGATATGGTTAGTTCCAATTCATTAGGTTCTTTGCTGTCTACTTTATTATATATATTAGGCTTCACCTTAGTGATTGAAGGGATCGGCATGGTTTCGATTTGGTTTAGTATTCACGGAACGTTGGGAATGACCCTGGAAGGAGAGTTGGGTTTTGCTGCTTTCCATTCTATTTCGGCTTTTTGCAATGCGGGCTTTTCTACGCTTTCCGGCAATTTAGGAAATCCGATGGTGATGACTAACCACAATTGGCTGTTTATTACCGTTTCTCTATTGATTATATTTGGTGGTATCGGTTTCCCCATCCTTGTCAATTTCAAGGATATTGTATTGTATCACCTCCGTCGTTTCTGGAAATTGATTCGTACCCGCAAACTGGACCGGCATAAAATGCAGCACCTCTATAACCTGAATACGAAAATCGTGTTAATCATGACTTTTCTGCTTTTATTAATCGGCACATTGGCTATTGCTGCTTTTGAGTGGAATGGTTCTTTTGCCGGTATGCCTGTGGCAGATAAGTGGACACAAGCTTTCTTTAATGCCACTTGTCCGCGAACAGCCGGTTTCAGCAGTGTCGACCTGGCATCATTGAGCGTGCAGACATTGTTGGTTTATCTATTCCTGATGTGGGTGGGCGGTGGATCACAGTCCACGGCAGGTGGTGTGAAAGTGAATGCTTTTGCGGTCGTAGTTCTGAATCTTGTAGCCGTATTGCGTGGCACTGAACGAGTGGAAGTGTTCGGCAGGGAATTGTCTTACGATTCAATCCGGCGTTCCAATGCAACAGTAGTCATGTCATTGGGAGTCTTATTCATTTTTATTTTCACATTGAGCATACTCGAACCGGGTGTTTCCATTATGGCATTGACTTTCGAATGTGTCTCTGCGCTTAGTACCGTGGGTTCCAGTTTGAACCTGACCCCTCATTTGTGTGACGCGAGCAAACTATTGGTGTCTTTGTTGATGTTTATTGGTCGTGTGGGGTTAATAACATTGATGTTGGGAATCGTCAAACAGAAAAAGAATACAAAATACCGTTATCCAAGTGATAACATCATAATAAACTAAAGCTATGAAGTATATTATTATTGGTTTAGGAAATTACGGCCATGTGTTGGCGGAAGAACTGTCCGCCTTGGGACACGAAATTATAGGTGCGGATATAAGCGAAAGTCGTGTAGACTCCATCAAAGATAAGGTTGCTACAGCTTTTGTCATTGATGCCACTGACGAACAATCATTATCAGTGTTGCCATTGAATAGTGTGGATATAGTTATTGTAGCGATTGGAGAGAATTTTGGTGCGTCGATACGAGTCGTTGCCCTGTTGAAGCAGAAAAAGGTTCCCCGTATTTTTGCCCGTGCTATTGATGCCGTACATAAAGCGGTGCTTGAAGCTTTTGATCTGGAACGAATCCTGACTCCGGAAGAAGATGCTGCCCGCAGCCTGGTACAACTGCTCGACTTCGGTACTAACATGGAAGGATTCCGCATCGATCAGGATTATTATGTTGTGAAGTTCACGGTTCCGGAGAAATTTGTAGGATATTTTGTGAATGAGTTAAACCTGGATGAAGAGTTTCATTTAAAAATGATAGGATTGAAACGGGCGAATAAGATCATCAACAGCCTGGGTATCTCTCTGACCGAGCTTCATGTGAAGAATGAATTACCGGGAAATGAGAAAGTGGAAGAAGGAGACGAATTGGTCTGCTACGGCAGGTATCGTGATTTTCAGGCCTTCTGGAAAGCTATTTAGCTAGAGTACTTATAACGTCGCTTTTATTGAGCACAAGTGAGCAAGTTTCGGAGATAGTTGTATGAAGAAACCCATCGGACTTCTTTTCAGTAAAGAAATCCGCTGGGTTTGTTATATGCTGAAGCGTATGCCTTATTTCGTCTGAATACGAATATTTCCGGCTTTCACTCCATTTGCTTTTGCTGTAAATACAATCTCTCCGGCAGTTTCACCGGCTTGCAGAATAGCTGTCAACATACCGTTGAAAGCATGCATCTTCGGAAGATGGAATTGTTCAAGGTTCGTCGGATCTCCATTGGCGGCAGCACGATATTTACCCGTTCCCTTTACCGAGAAATTTATCTGACGATTATCGGTAGGGCAGAGGTTACCGTCTTTGTCTACTACTTTAACAGTCACATAAGCCAGGTCTTTTCCATCTGCAGTCAGTTCGTTACGGTTGCTTACCAGTTCGATGTGATGAGGCTTTCCGGCAGTACGGACTACTTTTTCAGCTACCGCTTTTCCGTTTTTGTCGTAGGCTACTACTTTCACTTCACCCGGTTCGTACTTTGTATCCATCCACATCAGGCGATAGCGGTTCTTTAGCGAACTATTATTCTTGCTTTGTTTTCCATAACTTTTGCCATTGATAAACAATTCGGCAGTAGGATAATTAGTGTACACAAAAATGGGAGTCACTTCACCTTCACGTCCCGGCCAGGTCCAGTGAGGCAGGATATGTAAGGTTTCCGCTTCCTTGTTCCACACGCTACGGTAAAGATAATAGCGGTCTTTTGGTAAACTGGCAAGGTCGATGATACCAAACATTGAACTGTGGTTAGGCCATGAATCCGTATCGTATGGTGACGGTTCACCCAGATAATCGAATCCGGTCCATACGAACTGTCCGATGGTCCAATGATGATCGTCAGCTAATGCAAAGTCCTCGTCCGGAATATTCGACCAGGGACAAACCTCCACATCGTATGAAGAGCATTGATGATCTTCATATTTGGCCCCTTTCTTATCCTCCACCGGGAACTTGTATACGCCGCGTGAGCTGACAGTAGAAGCCGTTTCGCTTCCCAGAATCAGATTCTGCGGGAGTTGGTCGTATGACTCCTGATAGCGTTGCGTACGGTAATTAAGTCCCGGAATGTCAATCATTGCTGCAAATCCGTTGGCAAGTACACAACTCACCTGGTCCATTCCGCAAGTGACAGGACGTGTAGGATCTTCACGATGGCAGATATCCTGCAGGAATTTGGCCACTTTATAACCGACAGGACTGCATTGAGTCGGTACTTCGTTACCGATACTCCACATAATGACGCAAGGGTTATTCCGATAATTATGAAGCATATTTATCATATCACGTTCCGCCCATTCATCGAAGTAGCGGTGATAACCATTTTCACATTTGGCGATATCCCATTCATCGAACGGTTCGATCATCATCATAAATCCCATTTCGTCACACAACGCAACGAGTTCGGGAGTCGGCATATTATGAGAAGTACGGATCGCGTCGCATCCCATATCTTTCAATAGCGTAAGCTGATGACGCAGTGCTGCAACATTGATCGCGGCACCCAACGGACCTAAATCGTGGTGATTACATACACCCTGAAATTTACGGTGTTTCCCGTTCAGGTAGAACCCTTTGTCGGCAATGTATTCAATGCTGCGGATACCGAAACGTGTGGTGTAAGTATCTACCAGTTTATCATCCGCATAAATTTTAGAGACAGCCTTGTAAAGCGACGGACTTTCCGGCGACCAGAGTTCGGGTGCGTTTACAATAAAATTTTGTTCAAAAGGTTGTCCGTGATTGATGCGGCTTGTATTCTCTTTCCGGGTAACAACTTTACCTTCCGGAGAAAGAATTTCCGTCTCTACACGGATGGCTGTTTTCTCACCGGCATTGTCTATCTTCGTTTGGAGACGTACGGCTGCAAAATCCTTGTTGACGTGAGGAGTTGTGATTTGCGTTCCCCATACAGGTACATGGATTTTGTCAGTCACAATCAGGTGTACATTGCGATACAGACCTGCTCCCGGATACCAGCGCGAAGATTGCGGACGGTTTTCCAAACGCACGGCAAGCGTATTGTTTTTACCGTCTTTATTCAATAAGGAAGTCACATTACAGTGAAAAGAATTGTAGCCGAAAGGCCAGAAACAAGCTTCTTTTCCGTTGATGTAGACACGCGCTTCACTCATGGCACCGTCAAAAAGTAGTGTCACTTCTTTGTCGGCAGGGGCGTCAAAACTGGTACGATACCATCCGGTACCTACATAAGGAAGACCGCCGGTACGTCCTGTCTTCAAGGAAGCTTTTTTCTCAAAGTTCTGTGTCACTGCTACGTTTTGGAGGTCATTGTTCATGTCGAATGGACCAAAAATCGCCCAGTCGTGTGGAATAACAACCGATTCCCATTTAGTGTCATTGAACTCCGGCTGACTGGCCTCTTTAAAATCTCCTTTACTGAATTTCCAGTTCTTCTCCAGCAGTGCCTCACTGCGTTGCGCTTGCATAGTGCAGGCGGCGCCCATCAAAAGTACAGTTACTAACTGTTTGGGGTGTTTCATGTTCATTTTTACTTTTCAGGTATAAAATATTTTGGATTCGGCGTAAAGTTATAAAAAAGGATTCAATAATCTTATCTCTTGAAAGCATTAAATGCACTGGCCGGTTTGCCACTGTTGTCAAGCCCCCCTTTGTGATAGCCTTTCCATTCCTTCTTTCCTTCAAATGTAGGAAAAATGTCGGTTACACTTGTAAATATCCCGCTCTTTTTGTTCCTTTGCCATCTATTTATAAACAGAAAACTTACGTATGAGAAAACTAATTTATTTGCTTTTGTTGCCGTTGGCGGTGGCTGTGACTGCATGTGGCGGTAAAAAAGGATCTTCAGATAATCAGTCGCTGCTGGCAAGAATAGACAGTATAGATGCTCACGGATTGCAGCGTATGCAGACGTCTAAGAGCGAAACTAACTTTAAATTCAAAGGAAAAGATTATCATTCCTTTGTTTCACGTACTCCGGACGAAAGTCTGCCTCATGTAACAAATGAGATGGGAGATACTTATGTCGATAATAAAATAGTGCTGCACCTGACACGCGGTAACGAAACGGTATTGAACAAGACATTTACCAAGAATGATTTTTCATCCGTAGTCGATGCAAAATTTCTCTCGAAATCTATATTGGAAGGAATTGTATACGACAAGACCACTCCGCAGGGCATTGTATATGCCGCAAGTGTTTGTTATCCGCAGACAGATTTGTATATGCCGCTTTCTATAACGATCACTGCTGATGGAAAAATGAGCATACAGAAAGTCGATATGCTTGAAGAAGATTTGAACGATGAAGCACCCAATTAAGCCTCCAGGCAGGTGTTGACAGCAAAATTACACAAATGTGAAAACATTTGAGACAAACGAAAGGCAACCGATGAGGTTGCCTTTCGTATTTTTGCACCGTCAACAAACTTAATATCGAATAGAATGAAGAAAAGCATTTTTATTATTTGCGTGCTGGCATCAGGATGCACGGCGATGGCTGAACAAGTCGAGAAACCCGGTCCGGCTATAGAAACACAGACTTTGGTGCCACTGACCGAGCGTGTAAATGTACAGGCAGATTCGGCATGTGTCAATCAGATTATAGATGGTTGCTGGGTAGCAGTCGGAGCTAAAAAAGCGCATGCCATTCAACGTGATTTCAACCTTATGTTCAACGGAAAACCTTCTTATCGTTTTGAACTGAAAGAAGATGATAACACATTATCCGGATATGCAGCGGGGGAAACAAAAGGGCGTGCGGAATTTTCTTATTGTTATGCAACTTCCGATGATTTCAAAGGCAAACCAGCCGATACATATAAGAAAGCACAAATAATGAAAACTGTATATCATCATGGAAAAGGTATTTGTCCGCAAGGTGCTTCCCGCGATTATGAGTTTTCGGTATATATCCCTTCTACATTAGGCAGTGATGTTTCCACCATTTTTGCTCAATGGCATGGAATGCCGGATCGTACTTTGGTACAGACTCCACAGGGTGAAGTGAAGAAACTGACAGCTGATGAGTTCATGGAACTGGACAAGACTACTATTTTTAAGAAAAACATGGGATACGAAAAGAAACCCAAGCTGGACAAGCAAGGTAATCCGGTGAAAGACAAACAAGGCAATCCCGTTTATCAAGCCGGAAAGGCTAACGGATGGCTGGTGGAACAAGGTGGCTATCCTCCATTGGCATTCGGATTTTCAGGCGGATGGTTTTACATCAAAGCAAATTCCGACCGTAAATGGCTGACTGATAAAGACGACCGTTGCAACGCAAATCCGGAAAAGACACCGGTTATGAAACCTGTGACATCTACATATAAAGCATCGACCATTGCTTACAAAATGCCTTTCGCCGATTTTCCGAAAGATTGTTGGATTACATTCCGTATTCATATCGATTGGACAGTCTATGGCAAAGAGGCGGAAACAATTGTAAAGCCGGGTATGCTCGATGTACAGATGGACTATCAGGAAAAGGAAAAAGGTTAATAAACACATTGTAGACAATGAGAAAATCATGATTGGACGTAACGACGATGATGGTTATTACTTTAAGTTCGGTATCTACCGCGTAGGTAATAGCACGAAGCCGGTATGTTACAATCTGGCAAACTATTCAGAGAGGTAATTAGTCAGAAGGTAGAAAGAGAGTGATATCCGGATGTCCGTTTAGTGGGCATCCGGATATTTTTTTATAGGTTAATAATCTGAAAAAATAATATCGCATTTGTCAAGTGTGCTTCAATTCTGCAAAAAGATTTGTTTTTTGTTGCTTGCCAAATGGTATAATATATAAAATTATTAGTGATGCAAATGATGAACAAAAATGGATTTAACCGGTGTGCGGAATTCTACATCGGTCGTTTGCGGAAGGAGGGACGGTATTCTACGGCGCATGTCTACAAGAATGCCCTCTTTTCTTTCAGCAAATTTTGCGGCACGTCTAATGTGTCGTTCAGACAGATCACCCGTGAACGTTTACGACGTTACGGCCAGTATCTTTATGAGTGTGGCTTGAAGCCCAATACGATTTCTACGTATATGCGTATGCTTCGTAGTATTTATAACCGTGGAGTGGAAGCGGGCAGTGCGCCATACGTTCCGCGACTGTTTCATGATGTCTATACAGGTGTGGATGTCCGCCAGAAAAAGGCTTTGCCTGCTACGGAATTGTATAAGCTTCTGTATGAGGATCCCAAATCGGAACGTTTACGTCGTACGCAAGCTATTGCCGCCCTGATGTTCCAGTTTTGCGGAATGTCATTCGCTGATTTAGCCCATCTGGAGAAATCGGCACTCGATCAGAATGTGTTGCGATACAATCGTATCAAAACTAAAACTCCAATGAGCGTGGAAGTGCTGAATACGGCAAAGGAAATGATTAACCAGCTCCGTAGCAAAGAAGATTCTCATCCTGACTGTCCGGATTATCTGTTTGATATTCTTCGTGGGGGATAAAAAACGGACGGGATGAAAGAGGTTACCGGGAATATCAGTCCGCTCTCCGTCGATTTAATAATTCTCTGAAGGACCTGGCAAGAACCTTGCATTTGCAATCTCCCGTCACTTCCTATACGCTTCGTCATTCTTGGGCAACGACTGCGAAGTATCGGGGAGTCTCCATTGAAATGATTAGTGAATCATTGGGGCATAAATCTATAAAAACGACACAAATCTACTTGAAAGGCTTTGGACTAAAAGAACGTACGGAAGTAAATAAAGGGAATTTATCTTACGTTAGAAATTGCTGTGTAAGTGGTGATAGAATAGTAAAGTGTTGATAATTAGAATTAAACTATGTGTGTTACTTCTTAGGTAACGGAATTAAATTTGACGCAAAGATAGACAAAAACACGAATAGAAAGCAAATATTCCTCCACTTTTTTCGTTTTATCTGAAACATAGAGCAAAAAACTATCCGAACATGAAATAACCTTATTTCCATGCTCTATACTTTTTATTGCCTAATCTCTAGATTTTTCCCGTTGAGTATTAGGCCTTTCCACATTCTACGCCTTTGTCATGTGCGTGATTTCTATTTTCATCATAATGTACGTTTCGTGTATGTGTTATCCGTTACCTAAGAAGTAACGGAATAACATGGGGTAAAAAATATGATTTTAACGAAACCAAAATCAGT
>ENA-OQJB01000785-OQJB01000785.1-human-gut-metagenome-genome-assembly--contig:-NODE-785-length-12442-cov-3.563865_pt1 | contig 12442 bp, 11 predicted proteins | sample MGYA00242599_ERZ504765 | MGnify/ENA primary metagenome ERZ504765 (study PRJEB26092, sample SAMD00036354) | human gut metagenome | host: Homo sapiens | study: EMG produced TPA metagenomics assembly of...
GGGGACTTTCTCCACGCACTACAATAGAACTTGGCGCTGGACTTAACTGGTTTACACCCAATAAAGCATCTTCAAATAAAAAACTGGTGCACTGGCTCGGTACAATGGAATATCGTTATTGGACATGTGAAAGATTTAGCGGACATTTTGGGGGAATACACATAATAGGAACACAATATAACATAGCCGGTCATCATTTGCCACTTTTATTCGGGGATAATTCCAGCCATTACCGATATGAAGGATGGGGAGCAGGAGGAGGCATCTCGTATGGTTATCACTTCCTTCTTAGTAATCGTTGGAGCCTTGAAGCAAATATAGGTGCAGGATATGTGCGGCTACATTATGACAAGTTCCGGTGTAAGACTTGTGGTGAAAAGGTCGGAACAGAAAACCGCAATTATTTTGGACCAACTAAAGCTGCAATCTCACTTATATTTCTTATAAAATAATACAACCATGACAAAATTAAGATCATTCCTATACCTGTTAATCATATTCCTGACCATTTCTTCTTTATCATACGGAGAAGAAAATCCCAAGAAATGGTATACAGGAATTATACAGCCAACAGCTCTTGAACTACAGCAAGCGGGAGATTCATTACATATTCAAATACTTTACAACTTTGATAATATACAAGTCAGCTCCAATCATTCTATAGAACTGATACCAGTATTGATTGCTGCAAACCATCAGATGGAATTGCCGGAAATATCCATTAAAGGTCGTAAGAACTATCAGAATCTGAAACGTAAACTTGCTTTGATGAATACGCAGGAACATGCTTTTTACCAGTCAGAAGCTCCATACTCCATATTAAAAGGGTATGGAATGACTGGAAAAGAACAGATTCGGTACTCGTTGACAATTCCATTCGAGCCATGGATGAAGGATGCATATTTGAATGTAAGGAAAGAAGTGATGGGCTGTTGCAGGCCAGGCAGGTTACTATCAGCTATTCCTCTTTTTAGTGCTGTTACTTTGGAGAAACTTCCCGTCCCTTATCAAATCACTCCACATATTAGTTACGTACAGCCAAAAGTTGAACCAGTCAAAAGTCGTGAGATGTCATGTGAAGCATTTCTGGACTTTGTCGTATCAAAAACCGACATTAAACCGGACTATATGAATAATCCGATTGAACTAAAAAAGATATCCTCCATGCTTGCCGAAGTGAAAAATGATACAGCCATTACCATTCGTGGAATATCAGTCATTGGTTATGCTTCACCGGAGGGTTCTGTCCTTTTTAACAAACAGCTTTCCGAAGGACGTGCAAAGGCACTTGTTAATTACCTTCTCCCTCGTTTCCCTTTCTCTAAAGAATTATACAAGGTGGAATATGGTGGCGAAAACTGGGAAGGACTACGTAAAATGGTTGCAAGGTCTGACATGGCAGAAAAGGATGGAATTCTTCATATTATAGATCACATACCAGTTGAAATAAACTACCGAACGAATACCAGTCGCAAGAAATCGTTGATGTTATATAAACATGGCAATCCTTATCGGTTTATGTTGCGTGAGTATTACCCACATCTGCGTAAAGCAATCTGTAAAATAGAGTACGATGTTCAGAATTTTAATATAGAACAAGCAAAAGTGCTGATTCATAGTCGGCCACAAAATTTGAGTCTGAATGAAATTTATTTGGTTGCTCTAACTTACAAAAATGGTTCACCGGAGTTTATCGAATTATTTGAAACAGCCGTTAGCGTCTTTCCTGATGATAAGATTGCCAATCTGAATGCCGCTTCGGCTGCACTTTCACGTAAAGACACTCTTTTGGCAGAAAAATACTTAAAGAGAGCAGAGACTTCCACACCGGAATACGAAAATGCCGTGGGAGTATTACATCTGCTAAGAGGTGACTATGAACAAGCAAAGTTACATCTAAATAAGGCTGCTGAATCTGGATTGAAACAAGCAAATCTCAATCTGGAGGAATTAGCCAAAAAAGAAGAGAATATCGAATTGATGAGTAAACTAGATTATTGATTTTTTATATATTATAATTATCTTTTTATTTACAACATTTAAACATTTAACAATGATGAAAACAAGAAGTTTTCTATTATCTACATTGGCAGTTTTTATATTTGCCGGCTGTAGTAGTGAAGATGCCCGGGAAGGGAATATTCCGGGTGGTGAACTGGATGGCAAAGCGTATCTGTCGCTTTCGCTGCAAAGTCACACAGCTACTTCAAGAGCAGTGAATGTAGAAGAAAAACCGGGAAGTTCTGGGGAAAGTAAAGCAGGGGCCGTCAAAGTTTTATTATTTGACAAGGATGATGTGTGCCTTGATGTGGCTGATTTTGATGGTTTGACCGTTGGGAATAGCGGAGGAGAATCCGGTGGAACAGGGACCCCGGAAGCTGTAGCTAGCGATGCAAAATTAGTACCAGAGAAAACAAAAAAGTATTTGTGGTTATCAATCCTTACACCGACGGGAGCAAAGGGTGGAGTTTAACTGCGGATGCTGTAAAAGGTAAACCTTGGTCTGCAATTAACACTGCTATTGAAGCAGTTATTGCCAACATCGCTACCAATGATAATTTCATGATGGCGAGTGCAGGCGAAGGAGCTGGCATAGAAGGAGCATTGATGGGAGTAACGGTGCATAAGCCGGATGGATATACCCAAGACAAAATAGATGCGGCAAAAAAAGAAGCAAAAGACCATCCTGCAGAAATCTCTGTGGATCGATTGAGTGCAAAAGTAGAACTTGCGGTTAAGGATCCTTTTTCTACAAAACCTGACGGTGCCAAATTTACTTTTGGCGGTTGGGAATTAAGCGTTACCAATAAGAGTGTGAAACTGTATAGTGAACTTATCACTTACGATAATGCCACGACTGGAGCGGTTTATCGTCGGGATAAGAACTATTTAAAGAGCGAACAACCTGATATTAGTGATAATAGTACTATGGAAACTAATATGGATGCAGCTTTCAATTATCTAAAAAATATAGACAGTGATACTGACCCTATACCTGAAATTAAACGAGATAAAGGAACGAGCTGCTACTGTCTTGAAAACACCATGGACGCTAATGCACAGCAATTAGGATTCACTACCAAGGTGGTAGTAAAGGCTACGTACACTCCTAATGGTTTGACCCCAAATAGTAGTTATTTCTCTTGGAAAGGAAACTATTATACATTAGACCAGCTTAAAGAAGAATACACAAAAACTGGTAGTGGCGGACTAAAAACAGACTTGCCTATATTCTTAAAGAAAGCAAAGCTCGTGGCTGGAGATGCCGATCAAAGCACTATAGACAATTTTATTACAAACCTTCAAGCGAGCGGACTTACTGCGAAAACCGGTATCATCGGACGTTTTTGTGCCGTCCGTTATTATCATGAATCTGTTTGCTATTACGATGTTCTGATCCGTCACGATCAGAGTGTAACCGAAAAGATGGCTTTAGGCCGATACGGAGTAGTGCGCAACAACTGGTACCACCTTGACCTTCAGAGCGTGAGCGGTCCCGGAACACCATGGATTCCCGATCCGTCTGACCCTGATCCCACTAATCCTACACCTCCGGGAACTGATGATGACGAATCAGATGCTTACCTTTCTGTAAAAATTACTATCAATCCATGGACTTACTGGACACAAGGTGTTGATTTGCATTGATAAATGGGAATTAAAAGACACATAAAGAAATACAAAATAATCCTTGCCGCTTTTATAGTGGCAGGGATTACCGGTTGCGATGTCTTTCATGACGACCTCGATCAATGTGACCTCTTTCTAAAATTCCGATATGACTATAATATGGCAAATAAAGACTGGTTCGCCGAACAGGTAGAAGAAGTAAAGGTTTTCGTGTTCGATACACAAGGAAAATATATACAGGCATTTACCGAAAATGGTCATTCGTTAAAAAGCCCGGACTATCGTATGCTGATACCCTATCGCTTGAAAGGCTGTACAGTCGTTGTATGGGCTGGAAAAACGGATAAATTCTATCTACTTCCGGCAATGACCGCAGGTGATCCGATAAATAAATTAACACTGAAATATGAGCCGGAAAACAACATAAGTAACAACCATCTCGATGCATTATGGCATAGCGGTCCTCTGCAAATGTTTTCTTCGGAAAATATCAGCAATACGGAAAACATCAGCTTGGTGCGCAATACTAATGATATAACGATAGGCATTACGCGAGGAAATAATCCGGTGGATGCTTCAAAATATGATATACAACTAATAACTGCAAACAATTTTTATGACTATAAAAATAATGTAGGTGAGAGTAGCAAAAATATAATTTACCATCCTTGTTCAGTTGAAGAGGAAGACAGTAAGACCGCCCTACAAACCCGCCTTCATACTCTTAGATTTATTAAGGATGCTGACATGACTTTTTCTATCACCGAAAAAGCATCAGGAAAAACAATAGACATCGGAGGAAAAACAACCATAAACCTTATTGACTACCTGTTGATGAGTAAACCGGAAATGATGGGCGAACAAGAATACCTCGACCGCAGATACGAATGGGATATCAACATTCGAATCGGAGATAAGGAAGAGAATGGCTACATTGCATTGAGTATAACCATCAATAATTGGACCTACTGGTTCCAACCCACAGATATGTAAGTCGTTTTTTTAACGGAATTATGGCACGATTAAGGATGAATATAACTATCAACATTAAACTTTCGGCAAATGTCCTGCTTTTGACAATGTTTGCCCTGTTTGCTTACTCTTGTACAAAAGAGAACGAAGCAACAGGCGCACGTATTTACGAAGGAGAAAAGATACCGATGAGTATTAAAATGGGGACGCGCAATACTACCGCCGACGAAGATGAAGTCATAAAATCCGTACGTGCAATTGTGTTTAATGACAAGAACGAACTGGTATACAACGACGTTTCTGACGCCTCCATAAATGTCGATGGCATATACACCGCTTCTATAAGGGCAGCACGGGGATATAACAACATTTACATCATCTGCAATGAAACACCGGAGCTTACCGAAGAGCTCGCTGCCATTACACTGGAAAATGAAATAGAAAAAGTGACATTCTCTGCCATAGGTATCGTTGCTCCTCCGCCCATGTATGGAAATGTGGCACGTGCCTATGTGGAATCCCGCAGTGACGGAAAAAACGCCACAGTAACAATTAATGATATTAAAATGACGGAACTGCCGGTTAAGGTAAACCGTATGGTATCCCGCATCAGCTTTACAGCAATTAAAAATATCGCTAATGAGGATGAGGATTTTAAAGTAACCAAACTGAATGTTAAAGTATGTCGTATGCCGGTCGCCACTCCTATAGGAGAAGGGCAGGCATATACGGAAGATATTTGGTCGGATGACCTTACTATCCCAGGGACAGGCGAACTCAATAATAATGGTACATATACAATAAATGGAGATAACTACACCATACAAGACGGGATAGATTTTATAACAACTCCCGCTACCTATATTCCCGAACATATATTGTCCGACCCTCAAAATGCATCACACGCAACCTATCTTAAAATCGACGCGCAATGCGTGCTTAAAAACGGAAGTGCGCAAGTATTGAACTGTATCTATCTGCTGAATATCGGTCAGAATCCCCCTAAGAACCATAATCTGACACGAAACAACCATTATCGGATATACGCCACCATTACCGGTATGGGTGCAATGGGGTTATATGCGGAAATAGTGGCAATGGAAGAACATGATATTACCATCAACTGGAAACCTATCGACGGGCTGGTCATTGTGAGTGACAAGGCGGCAGATTATGACGCGGTTGCCGATACATCCAGAAATGTGAATATATGGAATGATTTTAGTGTTTATTCGGGTATACTGAAAGCATATCATTCAGAGACGGGATATAAGGATGTCTTGTTCAAATACGGCAGCCTGATAGCCGTGCACAGTGACCCTGATACTGAAGATGGCACAAATTTCGTTCCACCTACCACTGCCGAAGCATTGAACGATGTACTTTGGTATCCCAGTTCATACGATCCCTTAACTATTACAGGATGGAGTAATGTCCCTTACCTGGCTGGCGGTGAAATCTCCGCAGACAACACCCCTGAACAAGTCAAACAGGGCTTGGGAGATCCATGCAAACTCGCCGGTCTTTCCGAAACCCAAATCAGGGATATGGGAATCGTAGACAACGGGCAGTGGCATATGGCTACACCTGAAGAATATAATCATATTATAGCGGCATCAAATAATGAAGTAAGTTCGTACGGATACCTTTCGTACCATTGGCTGTTATTCCCTCACAACCGATACAGGGATGAATCCGGTGCGTCACGTGGAGACGGTACTACCGGATGTTACTGGAGCAACAACGCCTCTTTCTTTGATTTTTCAGGTACTCCGACGGTGACTGCAAACCTTCGAGCCGATAAGGACAGACGAAACGGATATATGGTTCGTTGCGTCCGCAACGAAATACCGGAAAGCTATATGCGAGTAGGCATTATCATCAGCCCTGATTATCAGGGAACGGAAAGCGGTAAAACAGCTTATTTTGGTATTGATTCGAATATTCCTTACTGGACGGCTACACTTGTCACTTCAGGAACGGATGTGGGAACGGCAACTACCGATGATTTCTCGTTTGAATCCGGAAATGATGCCGTACATACGACACACGGCAGCAATACCCAAAATATCCCTATATATGTCAAACGCAAAGAAAGTACTTCATCCCGTTCGTTTAGGGTAAGGGTGGAAGGTATCGGATTGGACGGACAGACAAAGAGTACACTACTCACAATTTCACAAGCCGGGTATCAGTTACGTGCCAGTTCCGAATTAAGCACTTTGGGCGTTTTACCTCAAGAGGGAGGCACTTATAATCTAAATATCAAGCTTACTCCTACAGATGTCCCCATACCTGCGGGAAATTTGTATGTACAAGTTGTTTACAGTGGCGAACAAATAAGTGTCAGTGATAAAGTAGAGACTGCATCGAATACATATAGCTATCCTGTCTCAATAACAATCCCGGCAAACAAAAATCCGAGTCTTATCGGCATTACGGTTTATATCGTTTTAGAGAGAGAGACCGGAGTAGGTATTGCCATTAACAGTCTGTCTATTGATCAGAAAGGTACCAAATAAGAAAAAGGATGAAAAATATGATGATAAGCAGATATAATATGAGAATAAAAAACAATGATAAGACGTATTTTCGGGCAGTTTGCATTGTTTTGTTTTCACTGGCATTTACAGGGTGTACAAAAGACGGCCTGAATGAGTTCGGTCCGGGAAATGCTACGGGAAAAGTGGTTATGGTTAGTTTGAATGTCAGTCTTCCGCCTATCGAAGAACCAACATCGACAAGTGAATATACTACTGTTAAGCCATTCTTGAGAAATGAAAACAGCTCTGATTCATCCTTCACAGTCGTATTGGAGCGAGAACAACGTGCGGCAACTACCAGAGTTTCCGATGGCACGACAAAATTACACAATCTCTGGCTTTTCCAGTTTAATGAGGATGGTTCCATGAATGGTAATCCCCATAAGTTGAGTGATACGGCGACTGCTATAAATGATATGTTGACAATAGATGTCCCCCTTGTAGTAGCAGAGAATCAAACCTTATACCTGTTAGTCTTAGGCCCCAAACTTGACTATGACATGAGTGGAGTGAGAACTCTTGATGAACTCAAAAAATGGAGCTTTGATTATCTAATTAATGTAGAAGGGCATACCCAATCACTTATCACCGCAGATGATGAAGTGCCGCTTGCCGGAGAAGTGTCGGGTATCACTGTTATGGACATCGACGGAGGTGACCATGGTTTGGTAGAATATAACAAACCGGCCGGCTTTGTGGGAGGTATTGCAATAAAGAAGTTGATGGCACGCATTACGTTCCGTTATAAACTCGAAGTGGAAAATTACAAATTGCAGGGTCTTAAATTACTGAATGTCAACAGCAAAGTGCGGCTCACCAATCCCGAGAAGAATACCGGTACGGATACTTATGTCACGTTTGAGATAGATAAATTTGATACCCCCGATCCCAATGGTTTCTATTCGGCAACGTGGTATGTTGCGCAGAATTGTCAGGGGACGGTAGAAAGCATAGCAAGTGAAAACCAACGCTATTACAAAGTGGTCAATGGGGTATCATCGGGTAGTGCCCCCATATTGGGTATGCAGATAGAGGCATGGGCATATTCTACCTTGACATCGGCAACTGGCGAGTATGCAATTTACCAAATGTATATCGGAAATAATAATACAAATAACTTCGATGTGGAACCCAATCATTTTTATAATTTGCGTACCACCATTAATGCGGACATAAACTCGGCGAAAAACGACGAGCGAATCAGGGCATACTCTGTCAGCCAGTATGTGGAGTTTCACGCCAGTTATAACGCGGAAGTCATTGGAGGTAAATTCGATGCTACATACAACGCTTCTAGTGAGAAATACGATCTGGATGCAGCTTATGAGGTCCGACCGATAGTTGTCCAGACTCAAGGACGGATGGTGGAAGTGGGTGTATATACAGATAAAAGCTGTACCCAACATCCCACACAGAGTTGGCTTCGCCTGTCTTCTTCTTCCAATTACACAGATGCGTATAATAATGCTAAAGAACCTTTGGATACATATATCAAGGCTAGCACCATACTCCCTACTCAATTGAAGTTTTATCTATATAATGATGAATATATTAATGACGGAGAGGGGAACTTTCCTGATCCCGGTGCAGATGCTACGAAAGGAAAACGATCCTTATATATTAAAGTAACTACCACGACAAATGGAGATGCGGGAGAGGCATTGCAAACTTCACATATATTTCGTTTAGACCAGCGGGCGGCAATTTACCTTGGACGTTTAGGAGGAGAGAGAAACGGGGATGGAAGTTACAATATGGGGTTAGTATACACTAGAATGTCTTCACGAACTACATCCCGGTTATTGGCAGATGTGAATCCGGGAACTATAAGAACTGGCTATGCGAGAATCAAAAACGGCAGAATTACTCTATGGAACAGACAATATGGATAATGGTAAAACGGCGACCCGGCATTTGGCGGAAAATACTTACAATCAAAATTGGGTTGACGCTTATGTCCCGATTCCACAGAAAGATGCGTCCGGACATGTGTTATTGTATCAATATCAATACCCTGCCAGTACTTTTAGCGCAAGAGCGTGTTATGACAGAAACAGAGATGAGAACGGGAATGGGATAATTGATGAGGAAGAGTTCAAATGGTATCTTCCCGCGTCAAACCAGTTGTTAGGGCTTTGCGCGGCTGCTCTACCGGGGCTTGGGGGTGGAACCTCGACAACAGAGTTTATAACACCATCCTATAATTATTGTTATTTCTTAACTGCTTCCGGTGGTAAGCTTACGACTCCAGAAAGAACCTCCGGTTCAGATAGATGTGTCAGGGATGTGCCTCCCCCTTCTGATACTCCATATTGACCATAAGAATTTAACAATATAAATTGAAAAAGAAGTATGAATATATTTAGATTAACAGTCATAAAATTTTGTATTGTGTTTTTTATTCCACTAAAAGTATATTCTCAATCGACAGAAATATATACAGATTTAAGAGGGAATAAATATGCGGCAATCAATGATAAAGGAATGGTGAAATACAAGGTGGAGGACCGGAGCAAAAATACCAACTTCCGCAGCTATATTCAGTTATATAAATACGATTCGAATGATAATCCCCAAGAGGAAAAAGATGAAAACGGTAATGATGTCTTTGTATACCGAACGACACGGCATACAGAGAGGCAAAAAGAAGGAGGATGTGACTGGAAGGTGTCCGGTTACTTTCTCGTTTCACCTGATATTGTAAATAGCGAAGGAATAGCAAAAGCACAAACGATGGATTGGGCTACGGCAAACGGATATCTTACTAGTGCCAACAGCAACGTTTATTCGACTCCCAGTTTTGCAGTTACCAGGGGATGTGCCGCATATCGCGGGAAAGATGGTCTGGATGAAACTGGAACTTGGCGGGTACCTACGCGTGGGGAATGTGCATTGATTTTGCTTTTTTATAAAAAATGGAGGAGACTCAAGAAACAACCGGTTTTCAACCATTCGCTCTTTCCCCCAAAGATCTTACTTATTACTGGTCTGCAACGGAGAAAGGAGGAGATTCTAAAGATGCATGGTCAATGCGATTATATGCTGATGAATAAAATGACAGGATACGGGCTAAATACAGGTTACTCCGATAAAGAAAAGAAGGAGTATTATCTCCGTTGCATCCGGGATATTCCATAGAATAGAAATATAAGTTTGCTCATTCATTTACAAAAGATACAAAATAACTGATCAATCAAATGAAAACGATAAAAGCCGAAATATTAATGATTGAAGGAGCGCCGTTTCCTGTCATCAAAGAAATATATGATCCTTCAAATGAAAGGCGTAATGGGAACATTACACCGGAAGCTCCCATTGTTATCACCGGTCACAATCTGGATATGTTGACATGGGAAAGTACCAATCTATATCTTGTCTCTTCCGTCAATGACAGAATGTTGATAGAATGTGGCGATATCCATAAATATTCGGACGATAAGATTTATATGACAGTTCCTGATATTAATGAAGGTGAATATTTCCTGGCACTGATGATTTTGATGAAAGATAAAGAAAGTTTTTTATACATCTTTCCCATATCTTTGGTGGTACAGTTTGCTCAATCGAAATGGCACGACTGACATCCGTATGATAAAAATAACGGCAAACAACATAATTGATAAATAGCAGTCCATGGAAAAGAACCAACCATATAAGCAGGATAAAGTATTCGATAATATATTGGAAACAGAAGAGTTTAACGTCTATACTAAAATAGACGATTTACCTCTTGATGAAAATCCTATGTATCTTGAAGAAGGGATAAATGGGATATGCACGGGAGGAAGTGCGTTATTCAATGTTTTTGGTAATAAACGACGGATTGTTTCCAATGATCTGGTAGTCATTTTCCCTTTTCAGCTGGCTTCTGTCACGGAGATTAGCAGTGACTTTTCAATGACGTTTCTAAAAGTACCCAAAAGCCTGTTTATGGATACAATAAGCGGGATATGTATACCTACGCTTGATTTCTTTTTCTATATGCGGAAAAATTTCAGTACTCCGCTATACGATGAAGAGTGCCAACGTTTCATTCACTTTTGCAATATTTTGATTTTTCGTATCAACTTACCCCGCAACTTATTCAGACGGGAGTCTATCATGCAGTTATTACGTGTTTTCTACTGGGATATATATGTGGCTTATAAAAGAAATCCGAAAGCTGCCGAATTAGTAAAATACACCCGTAAGGAAAAACTTTTATTCGACTTTTTTGTTTGGTGATCGAATTTCATACCGTAAGTCGGGATGTTGCGTTTTATGCGAAAAAGATGTGTGTGTCCGCCAAGCATTCTTACAAATGGTAATTACAGATATGAGCGGTCGTTCGGCAAAAGACTGGATTATAGATTACTCCCTTCTTGAAATAAAGGCTCTTTTACGGGATTCTGACCTTGAAATAAAAGAAGTGGCCTCACGCACGAACTTCCCAGTCGAACTCTGTTATGACAAGATTCTTTCGTGAACATACCGGTATGACTCCGTCTGAATACAGGGAGAGAATTTACGTTAAAAATGAAATTGAGTTATAATTAGTTGAGTTATATATGAAATACCGCCTGTGAAGGTCGTCTATTGTTTGTTTTGTTTGTGTGGTGCACCTTCTTCCGAGAGTAGGAAAGGAGGTGCACCTTTTTTTGATTAAAGTTGTTATATTCCGATCTCATAAGCTAATAGTGAGTACAAAACAGAGTGATTTTCGTCTTTACTTTAGTAAAAATATAGACTGGAATGAAAAGCCGACTGAAACAACGAATATTTGCACTTTCTCTATTAGCATGGACAGCCGTATGCCCTGCCGATGCACAGCAAACACGCTCGCTTCGCGATCAATTCTTAAGTCCTTCCGATGAAGCAAAACCCTGGACCTTTTGGTATTGGATGTATGGCACCGTGTCTAAAGAAGGCATTACAGCCGATTTGGAGGCAATGAAACATGCCGGATTGGGAGGTACTTATCTGATGCCGATTAAAGGTATTCATGAAGGCGCCCAATACGATGGCAAGGCGCAGCAGCTAACTCCCGAATGGTGGGAGATGGTGCGTTTCAGCATGGAAGAAGCAGATCGTTTGGGACTGAAATTGGGAATGCACATCTGTGATGGTTTCGCATTGGCGGGAGGCCCTTGGATTACTCCTGAAGAATCTATGCAAAAAGTGGTTTGGAGCGATACGATTGTAAACGGAGGAAAGCTGATGGCTATTCGCTTGCCACAACCGAAAGCCTATGAAAACTATTATGAAGATATTGCATTATTCGCTTTGCCGGTTAGAAGACGCAGCGGATGAGATGCAGG
>ENA-OQJB01000788-OQJB01000788.1-human-gut-metagenome-genome-assembly--contig:-NODE-788-length-12395-cov-3.102788_pt1 | contig 12395 bp, 9 predicted proteins | sample MGYA00242599_ERZ504765 | MGnify/ENA primary metagenome ERZ504765 (study PRJEB26092, sample SAMD00036354) | human gut metagenome | host: Homo sapiens | study: EMG produced TPA metagenomics assembly of...
TACAGGTGCGCTGAGTCTGGATATTGCCCTTGGTCTGGGCGGGAGTTCCAAAGGGAAGAATTGTAGAGGTTACGGACCGGAGTCCAGTGGTAAGACAACCGTAGCTCTTCATATGGTAGCAGAGGTACAGAAAAGAGGAGGAATTGCAGGATTTATTGATGCGGAGCATGCTCTGGATCCTGCTTATGCAAAAAATATCGGAGTAGATATCGACAATTTATACATTTCCCAGCCGGACAATGGCGAGCAGGCTCTGGAAATTACAGAAACCATGGTGCGTTCCGGCGCTGTGGACATTATCATTGTGGACTCTGTAGCCGCACTTGTGCCAAAGGCAGAGATTGAAGGCGATATGGGAGATTCCCATGTGGGGCTTCAGGCACGTCTTATGTCACAGGCTTTGAGAAAGCTGACAGCTCATATCAGCAAATCCAACTGTATTGTTATTTTCATTAACCAGCTTCGTGAAAAAGTGGGTGTTATGTTTGGAAATCCGGAAGTTACTACGGGTGGACGTGCACTGAAATTCTATTCTTCCATCCGTCTCGATGTCAGAAGAATCGAAGCCTTAAAGCAGGGCGGAGAGATGGTCGGAAACCATACCCGTATTAAGATTGTAGAAAAATAAGATAGCTCCGTCCGTTTAAGGAGGCGGAATTTGACATTATGTTACGGAAAAGGTAATTTACAAAAGAAGGAGATATCCTTGATCTGGCTACTAAGTTAGATCTGTTAAAAAGAGTGGAGCATGGTATGCATATGAAGGCGATAAGATCGGACAGGGCCGGGAAAATGCAAAGACATATCTGTCTGCTCATCCGGAAATAATGGAAGAGTTGGAAAAGAAAGTAAGAGAACATTATGGAAAGTAATTGCTGTGGTTTTAATTGCCCCGTTGAAGCAACCATTCAATTAATCGGCGGAAAATATAAGGCTGTCATTTTATGGCACTTAATGAATTAAACATTATGGTACAGTGAGATTCATAAGCGTATTCCAAAAATGCTGGCTCAACAGCTTCGTGAGCTGGAAAAAGATGGATTGATTAACCGTAAGGTTTACCCGGTGGTTCCGCCAAAAACAGAATATTCTTTAACTGAATTTGGAAGAACTTTAACTCCAATTCTTGATGAACTGTGTAACTGGGGTGAAAACTATTTACTTCAAAATGAATTGTAAGCCGTGATAATCAGATCTCATGCTGTGAGCTGTTTATCACGGCGTTTTTAGTGATACTTTAATTTGGGGCTTTTTGTAATCTTATAAACTATAAATGAGTAAATATCGAATCTTACACAATAAAATCCGCAGTATACGGACATAAAAGAAATATTAAGCTTTATATGTGTATCCTATAAAGATAAACTTGTGATGATTTTGTGTCTTTTTTTCAAATTTGTTCATTTATGCTTAATAAAAAGTAAATACAGTATTTTTGTACAACAATATCCGCAGCACACGGACAAGAAAAATATCCCTGTGTACGTATACAAGACAGAAGATGTCTTTGGGCAAGTCTTTTAAATTTGTTTATTTATAGTTTGATTTTATAATTATCTGAAATTTATAAAAAATATAAAAATATAATTGTTTTAAATCAAATTAAAATGAAAATATGTAGAAAAAATGAAAATAAAATCGAAAAATGTATTGACAAATAAGAGGGGCAGTGCTATTATATACTCATCAAAAGAAAAAGCAATCAAAGTACAAAAGAGAAAATCATTCAATTCATAGCATATATAAATGTTACATGAAAAGGATGAAATCAAAAGGATGAAATCAAAAGAAGGGTAAAGGTGGTTCCATTGGGAAAGTAGATTACTTGTTTATCAATACGAAACAGTGACAGGAATCGTGTTTCCTGCAAGAAAGACCTGGTACATAAGAACCGTAAAGTAAATCCACAACAGGGAACAATCAATTGATATTATAGTTTGTGATCTGATCAGGAGAATTTAGTTTCAAGTTAAAAAGTCTGAGGGATGGAAATCCATGAGGTGAAATTTATTCAGTAAATAATCTGAATGAATGAATCCGGAAGATACGAATCGCAAGGATATTTTTCAGAAAACAAAATTCCAGTGACAGATACCGGAATAACTGATTTAGATATCATATCTGATGAAAATTTAAAGTGACTTGTATAAGGAAAACGTACTTCAGGTATATAGAAACGATTTTTCGTATTGAATAACTGTCACGAACCTGATACAAAGAACTTCAGGAATATGTAAAGAAATATTTGCTGAAGAAGTATAACTGCCAGTCTCAGAACTTTGCCGAAAAGAAGAGTTTTTGGAAAGTTTGTAAACAGACAGGAAAGATATTTTGAAATCCATATAATGAAATTGTAAAATGAGTTGTATGAATTGAAGCTTTGCATCAGAAGAGTATCTTCTCACAAAGGGTACTGTAATTTCAGAAATTATAATCCGTAAGTTATAATTTCAAAATCTATCAACTTTCTAAATAAACAAAATGATAAATAATCATAATGTTTACGAGCAGGAAATCAGAGAAAGAATCGCATATACAGAAATATATGCGGAACGGAAAAACTAAATAGGGTAAATCTTTATAGAAACCAATTAGACACAAGATAATTTTTTAAATGAGGATAATAAAAATTGAATAACGAAGAATGTTAAGACGGTCATCATTTTTGAAATTGAAGTAAAAAGTGATGGCCGTCGTTCTTGCCAGAAACAGTCTTTTAGAGTATACTCTCCACAGAAGTAAAAAGGAGAAAAGATTTACTCTATAAATATTAAAATCAAAATAAAAAGCAAAGAGAGAAATAAATGCATAAATCAATGCAAGAATATACCGTTTTCAGACTAAATATTACATAAATAAGGGATAAAAAACGAATTATTTACCGCTAACTAAGCTTTGTTCCTCACCGAGGAACGACTCGTTGCCCGGTGTGCGTCGCTCCCTTCCTCACCGAGGAACAATACATTCATCGGTGAGACCCAAATTTATCGGTATATTTTCAGCTATTTCACACTATATTCCATCCAAATCAAATATAGCAAAAGAAGTACTTATCAAATAATCAAACGAATATCCGCAAATAGCCTCTTTACAGCAAACAATAAGTATCCAAATAACCTAAAACAAAGCACCACGGATTTCCACAATCCCTAATTACTCACATATTTATTCGCATACAAGACTCTGTTTTAAATTCAAGCAGGAGAAACGCATAAGATATCCAATTTTTATGTATGTTCTCATTTCAAGACTTCCATATATAAAAAAATCCTATATCATGTCTAAGATGATATAGGATACTAACAATTATATAGAGGCGTTTATTACAACGCCTTTATTTCTTCTATGGACAAGCCTGTGACTTGCGAAATAACATCAAGAGGAATATTCAGAGTCTTCATATTGCTTGCTGCTTCCCTTTTCTCTTCCAGACGGCCTTCATTAATACCTTCCACACGTCCTTCAGCATGACCCTCTACACGACCTTCAGCATGACCCTCTACACGACCTTCAGCATGTCCTTCTGCACGTCCTTCTGCACGTTCCGTAAATATATTATCTTTTAATATGACAATATTATCCAAATGGCGATAGTAAGCATCAAGCTCTGCTTTAGTCATCTTGTCAAGTTTTAATCGTTCACGGGCTTCTGTTAAACCTGGAGCAGTCGCACTATCAGGAATATCACCTGTATTCAGATAATAGATCCATTCTTCCAACGGACTTTTAGCTACCTGATTAAAATCATTGACCTTCAAAATATAATATTCAGGATAAAGTTGACTTACTGTATCCACTTTAAAAGTTTGTTTTTGAAAAGGAGTCAGTTCAAGCATATCTCCCTGATGAATTCCCCGGAATTCCGTTTTACCGTGATATACGGTATCTTTGCCACTACCTAAAGAAAAATAGACAATATTGACACTATATACTTTACGTACCTTATCATAACCTTCTCCACGATTAATATACTCGGTTACTAATTTTGAAGTACCAAACAGCATACGTTGAAAATAAGCATACTCATTATTATTCTGAACTTCAATCAGAATAAGTTCACCTTTCGAGTTTTCAGCAAGCATATCTACACGATTATACTTATCAAACTCATCTTCTTGATTGCTTTCACTCTCTAAAAGCTTCCGAATGATTATCTTTTCATTCAAAAGAGTAGTTAGAAAGCCCTCAAGAACTGCAAAATTGGCTTTATTACGCAATAAACGTTTCATAGCCCAATCGAAACGAATATAATTACTTGACATAAGTTCGTCTCCTTTCTTGTTATCTTGTTTCAAGCTAACAAAGGTAAGCAGAAAATGTTTGATTTCAAGTATATATGCTTCAATTTCTTTCTACTAAGAATATTCTATCTTCCACTGTCCCAAAGTCCGCGTTGTACTATCGAAATTCACTCCAACTTTAACAACCTTGCGATGCTCTACCTCATAAGGAATGGCATACTGTTTACTATTAATTTGTGCCAACGCTTCTTCGGGAGTTCCGTCTACCTTAAATTCAAACACATAAATCGCATCAGGCATCTTGATTACCACATCAGCCCTACCAATAGCATTCTTAACCTCTACATCCACATATTGCCCCATCAAACGGAATAACAAATAGAAAATAGTCTGATAGTGCTTTTCCTGATTATTCTCCAAATCATAAGGTATAGAAGAAAAGAAAGAACGAGTACGAAGAAGGCACTGCTCAATATCACCTTTCATCAGGTCTCTTACAAAAGAGACTACATAAAAATTACTTTCACGTGTCGGTTGATTGAGATAGGAAGGGATCAGAGTCTCAATAAAGCCTATCTTAACTTCTTCGTTGGGATAACCTAATGTATATGTACGAAAGAGAGGTTCATATCCTTTAATAGTCAAATAGCCACTCTGATAAAGTACAGGAATCGGATCGGTAATAACCTCTGTCGCTTTATCAAAATCTTCGTCTTTCACTTCCATCTTTTCCAATAGAGTAAGACTGAAGTCCATTCGCTGTAACATTTCAATCAAGAAAGTAGGCGTACCGGTAGAAAACCAAAAGCTCTTATAATCTCTTTGCGAAAATGCATTGAAAAGGCTGAACGGATTGTAAATATCTTCACAAATCTTGCTGAAATGATAACCGTCATACTGCCGTTTCAAATGCCGACAAGCTTCTTCATAGGTTTCATTATTCGCTTGAGCTATCCTCTCAATATCCGGTTGCATCTGACTTAGCAACTCTTGCTCTGTAATACCACAAATAGCACTATAATCATCGCTCATACTGATATTCTGCAAGTTATTCAGCTCACTAAATATACTCATCTGACTGAACTTGCTGATTCCTGTCAGAAACAAGAAACGAAGATATTGCCCTTGCGCTTTAAGAGGACTGAAAAACTTCCGCATTTCAGTTCGCAATTGTCCTTGTAAAGCAGAGTCGCTATTACTATCCAATAAAGGTGCATCATATTCGTCAATCAATACAACAGCCTGCTTTCCTGTCTGTTGGTAGATTCGTTGAAGCAAACCGGTTAAACGGGCTGCATAGCTCGTTTCTTCTTCATTTTTCCCATAAGTCCTCTCCCATTCGCTTAGATAAAGATTCAATTGCTCTTGCAAATCTTCGATTGTGGTGTATTTCGTTCTACTAAAATCAATATGCAACACAGGATAAACAGTCCATTCTTTCTCTAACTGTTCCATAGCCAATCCTTCGAACAACTCTTTCTTTCCGGAAAAATAAGCTTCAAGAGTAGAGACTAGAAGACTTTTTCCAAAGCGACGCGGACGACTAAGGAAATAAATCTTATTTGTATGAGTCAAATGATAAATTAATGCAGTTTTATCAATATACACACAATCATTATTACGTAAATCCTCAAAATTCTGTATTCCGATAGGATATCTTCTAAATGTCTCTTTCATACCACTCTAATGCTTTTATTGGAAATATGAACAAAGATACGAAATAAAATGATTACATGACACTTAATATTATTATAAAACCCTACAATATCATTCAATTGCATTGTTCGATTCACATAAACTTATCTAAAGAACTACCTTATTAATAGCCATTAAAATAGTGACGCTATCCCACCAATATAGTGACGGTATATGCTTAGGATAGCGTCACTATCCAAGGCAAATACCGTCACTATATTTAAACCGAATATTTCGGGCTTTTAACTCTAGTTTCCGCGCTGTGTAGGCAAGGTAAATTCCTGCGAATCACAAATCATTCCATTCTCGTCCGCCACTGCGACACGGAATGTCACTTCACCGTCTTTCAATTTTTCACCTGCATGAATGGAAGCGGTATAACGGATGCCTTCACCCGGAAGAATTTCCTCCACCATCACGGAAGGAGAAATGCCGAGATGCTTCACCTTCCCCACCGTTTCTACCACAGGAACTACATTATAAACAGGATTTCTCCCTTCATTCATAATCTCAAAGATTATCTTGCTATTTTCTCCCGCATCAATCACATGACTACGATTATCATCTATAAAACGGATCTTGCGCAACTTCAGTTGAGAAATAGGCTGTTGCACTTGCGGCTGTTTCTTATACTTTTGCACACGCACTTCCCGTACTTCAGGAATATACGCATCTTCCTCTATTTGCTCTTGCCTCGGCGCCGTCAACGCGTTTCCAATAGCCGCACCGGCAATGGTTCCCACAATATTCCCAATAGCAGAACCACGGTAACCGCCCCTCCAGCCATGATTATTATCTCCGATAAGTCCGCCTATCGAACTTCCCAGACTACCTCCGATAGAAGCACCTGCCATGATAGCTCCCGGATTTCCCATACGCCCCGACGCACATCCACTCAAAATCAAAGCGGAAAGCAAAATTACTGTTAGTTGTTTCTTCATGAGTCTCTCTATTTAGTGTTATTATTTATTCTACCACTTTAAAACGAGCGAAACGTAATAATAGTTGTTTGTCTCCCGCATTTTTAAAATGAATAGTTGCTTTCGCATTGTCTCCCGTTCCTTCTACTTTAATCACTTCACCCAATCCGAAACGTTCGTGCTCTATCATCTGTCCGGCCTGTACTCCTGCTACCGATGGCGAAGTGGAAGAGGTTGCCTGTGCACCGCTACTTGGGCTAACAGTACTAACTTTCTTCAAATTCCTCGGTACGCTGGGAGCAATGATCTGTGCTTTCGGACGTTCACGTTGTTCAGAAGATGTACTTCCGAAAGGGGCACGCGACGGAGAAGCAGAACGGGTGAATCCTCCTTCAATCTCTCTGCGGAAACGTCCCGCACCTTCATCGACAGCCCGACTCACTCCTGCCTCATGCGGCAGTTGCAAGTAATGAACATCGATATCACGCAAGAAACGACTGGGGCTTCCAAATTCCATCTTTCCATAACGGAAACGGGTTTTGGCAAAAGACAGATAACAATGCTCCTCCGCGCGAGTAATAGCTACATAGAACAAACGGCGTTCTTCTTCCAGTGCCCGGGGAGAATCTCCTACCATCCCACTGGGAAACAGGTTTTCTTCCAGACCGACCACAAATACATTCTTAAACTCCAATCCTTTAGCCGAATGAACTGTCATCAACGTTATCTTTTCCCCATCATCCGCCTTGTCGGAATCCTGATCGGTAAGCAATGCAATCTCCGAAAGGAAATCGGTAAGAGACACATTCGGGTTACCCTCCTCCTGTCGCAAAGCGCAGAAGTCATTCATTCCATTCACTAACTCTTCTATATTCTCTTTACGACTTAGATTCTCGGGTGATGTGTCCTGACAGACATCGTTGATAATGCCGGACTGACGGATGATATTCGTTCCTATTTCATAAGCGTTCTTATCTGCCTGATCGACAATGAAACTTTCTATCAATTCACGAAAGCCTTGCAGTTTCGCATGCGTTCCTTTATTTATATCCAGTCCGTAACTCAATGGTTCGCAGAGTGTCGCCCAAAGACTTACACCATGATCGGTAGCCGCCGATATAATCTTCCCGACCGTCGTATCTCCAATGCCACGCGCCGGATAATTAATAATCCGCTTGAATGCTTCTTCATCATTCGGATTCACTACCAAACGGAAATAAGCAATCACATCTTTTATCTCTTTTCGCTGGTAGAACGAAAGTCCTCCGTAAATCTTATAAGGTATACTTCGTTTCCGAAGAGCCTCTTCAAAAATACGGCTTTGTGCATTCGTACGATATAGGATGGCAAAATCAGCATATCCGTAGCGATACTCCCGTCGCAGTTCCGCAATCTTATTAGCTACAATATCTCCCTCTTCCACATCGCTATACGCCTGAAATACGCCGATAGGTTCCCCCTTTTCTTTCTCCGAAAACACGGCTTTCCGTATCTGGCGTTCATTCTTCTCAATCAGGCTGTTGGCAGCACAAACAATGGTTTGTGTGGAACGGTAATTCTGCTCCAGTTTAAAGACTTTCGTATTGGGATAGATTTTTGTAAAATAGAGAATATTGTCAATATCCGCCCCACGGAAAGAATAGATACTTTGCGCATCATCTCCCACGACACAAATGCGTTGGTTCTCTTTCGTTAGTTGTAGTATAATATTGTGTTGAGCATAATTTGTATCCTGATACTCGTCTACCAACACATAATGAAATTGATCTTGATAACGTGTCAACACATCTGGGAAATCACGGAACAGAATGTAAGTATATACCAGCAAGTCATCAAAGTCCATGGCTCCCGCCTGACGGCATCTTTCCCAATAGCGAGTATAGATATCACGGATAGCGGGCATCCTAGCAGCTATATCTCCTTCGTAAGCCTCTTTATTGGCAGCGTACCCCGTAGGAGTGACCAAATGATTCTTAGCATTGGAAATACGCGCCTGCACTACTCCAGGTTTATAAGTCTTCTCATCCAGTCCCATCTCTTTAATAATAGAACGAAGTAAACTTTTACTATCAGCTGCATCATAAATAGAAAATTGGGGAGTAAATCCGATATATTGTGCTTCTCGACGGAGGATACGAGCAAAGACTGAATGGAAAGTACCCATCCATATATAACTTGACCATGGAAGGCCTATGTCACGATTAACACGTCTCACTATCTCATGTGCAGCCTTGTTGGTAAAAGTCAATGCAAGTATATGATGTGCATCATACCCTTTCTCCTTTATCAGATAATCAATTTTATAAGTCAACACACGCGTCTTCCCCGAACCTGCGCCAGCTATCACCAGCGAAGGACCGTCAATATAAGTCACAGCTAAATATTGACTCTCGTTCAATTCATCTATATAATTGGTATTCATAACAGCATTATAAAAACAATGTGGATTTTTAACAAACCCTTGGCATTCAAATTTGTTCTCAATACAAAAGTATAATATTCATTCGAGAATGAAGGTATTTTTATGAATTTTCATCACTAACTATTTTAACCTAACACCAAAAAGCAATGAAAAGAAGTATATTTTTATCGATTATTTTGAGTTTGTTTCTGGTCGCCTGCATTCCACAGGCAATGGCACAAAAGCAGAGCCGCCTGGAAAAGCTGCTAAGGTATCTGAACGATAATGACGCCGACAAATGGCAGAAAAACCGTGATAAGATAGATGACGAGACACAAACCTATTATGCCGAGGAACTGGCATTATTGGATGTGCTCAACGGATTGTGGAACGAGCAAAGCGAACAGGCTGCCACCAACTATTTCGGATGCTACGAAAGGGCAACGAAAGCTTATTTTCCCAATATCTGTGAAGAAGAGAAAATACAACTTTCCAACGTACAAAACAAAGCGGAACTGGCTGTTATCTCCATTCTGGAAGCTTCGAAAGATCAAATCCCTTTTAGCAAGACGTTGATGGACAGTATCCAGTCAAGCGGTTATCCGGGAGATTCTACCATCTTGCAAAAGGTACGGGACATCCGTGAAATGGCTTTACTGGAAGGTATGCTGAAAACACCTACGCTGAATATTTATCAAACGTACATCACGGAATATCCGAACGGCAAATTTATCTCTCAAATCAACACTGCGGAAAACAAACGGCTTTACCAGATTGTAAAGAGTAATCCGACATCAGCGAATTTCAAGGCATTTTTTGATAACGCCAACATGCAGAAATTCTTCACGGATAAAGACACGCGTCCATTCCTTCCGGAAGTTCGCGCGTTATACGATGATTTTCTGTTTCAAGGAATCGACAGCCTCCGGGAGAAAGGAAAACGCAACAGCCATCCGGCAGATTATTGACGAGTATAAGCAATCACCTTACCTGACTTCCATAGCACGTACTCATCTGGACGACCTTGAATATCTTAGTGAAAAAGCTGATTTTGAGCTTTTAAAAGCTGCCATTGTTAATTCCGAATCTTTGAGTATGCTGCAGGATTTTCTTTGCACACACAGATACAAGGAATTTCGTGACCAGGCCAATGCACTACGGACACCGTTTATTCTGCAAACAATCATATCCACTCCTACTTCTGTGAAATACTATAATGGAGGACGATTGATTAAGTCTGCGGAAAATGACAGTACGGGAAATACCTCGACCACTTATTCGTATGACGATAAGGGACAGCTCATTTCTACATTGTCGCTTACCGTAAAGAACGGTCAGCCAAGCAATGAAATACAAACGAACAGATTATACGATCCGCAAGGTCACTGCATCTTTGAAGTGCAAACGAATCCGAAAACCAAAACGGATCTCTACCGACGGACACGCCGTATCGGTACGGACGGAAGTATCGAGAGTGATTCGCTCAAGTATACAGATGGAAGAGTCATCATAAGTTCCTATAATAAACAGGGGTTATTGACCGAAACCAAAGAGTATAATAAGAATGGAGAACTTCAGGCGTACACCGCAAACAAATATGATGATAAAGGCAGATTGATTTCATCCCAACATCAAAACCTGCTTTTTGCCAATTCTTCGGATCAGATTATTTCACAAAAAGATGCTTATGAATACGATAAATACGGTTATCTGACACAAATCGTTTACCAACGGATTTTAGGCAATAACCAGAAAACATCGGGATGCCTGACCTGCCTGTACGATAAATACGGAAACCAGATCGATAGCAATTCTTATTATGAATATGATAATACGGGCCAATGGATCTGCCGGACCGACCGTGAGCATCCAAAAGAAGTGGAACGCATACAGTACATTTACAAATAAAGTAAGATGCTGTGAACATTTTGCAAAGGGCTTCTGTTATTATAGTATAACAAGCCAATTAAAACTTGTAACATTATGAATACTATATTAATGTCTTTAATTATGATGACCATGACTTACGAAATGCCTAAACTTCCTTACGCTAACAATGCGTTGGAACCTGTAATCAGTCAGCAAACAATAGATTTCCATTACGGAAAACATCTACAAACGTATGTAAATAATCTGAATAGCCTCGTGCCCGGAACAGAATATGAAGGTAAAACGGTAGAAGAAATCGTTGCAGCCGCACCGGATGGAGCTATATTCAATAACGCCGGACAAGTATTGAACCACAACCTGTACTTCCTGCAATTTGCCCCGAAACCTTCAAAGAAGGAGCCGGCCGGTAAACTGGGAGAAGCCATCAAACGTGACTTTGGCAGCTTTGAAAACTTCAAGAAAGAATTCAATGCAGCAGCAGTCGGATTGTTTGGTTCAGGATGGGCTTGGCTATCCGTAGATAAAGACGGTAAACTGAAAATCACTAAAGAGGGGAACGGCAGCAATCCGGTACGTGCCGGTTTGAAACCACTTCTTGGATTTGACGTTTGGGAACACTCCTATTATCTGGATTACCAGAACCGCCGTGCCGACCACGTAAACGCCCTGTGGGATATCATCGACTGGGATGTGGTTGAAAAAAGAATGTAATCAAATTTACAAGCTAAACTATACTTATGGAAAAGGTCGTTGTGTTTTTCACAGCGACCTTTTTTACAGATTAAAAAGAAACAGACTTTTATTGTATATCAGATGCATTAGTTGTATTTTTGCAACTCATAAAACAACATAACAAACAATTATGATACTGTATAAAAGAAAAAAATACGATTTATTGTCTCCATTGCTGTACTCCTTTTCCTCCCCCTTTTCGGCAATGCTGCCACCACAGAAGAATCTGAGGAAGAAATCCTGTTTATCACCTCTTATAATTCTGACACTAAATATACCTACGATAACATCAGCACATTTATAGAGACCTACACCCAATTGGGAGGAAGATATTCGACCATGGTAGAAAATATGAATGCAACAGACTTAACGCAGGCGCATCAATGGAAAAAAACATTGACCGATATTCTGGACAAACATCCGAAAGCCAAATTAGTTATTCTCCTGGGTGGTGAAGCATGGAGCAGTTTCCTCCATCTCGAAGATGAAAAGTACAAGCAGCTTCCTGTTTTCTGT
>ENA-OQJB01000789-OQJB01000789.1-human-gut-metagenome-genome-assembly--contig:-NODE-789-length-12378-cov-2.398335_pt1 | contig 12378 bp, 15 predicted proteins | sample MGYA00242599_ERZ504765 | MGnify/ENA primary metagenome ERZ504765 (study PRJEB26092, sample SAMD00036354) | human gut metagenome | host: Homo sapiens | study: EMG produced TPA metagenomics assembly of...
AGCCCGCCTGTGGGATCCGCCAGCATGGGATACTTGATTTCCGGATGGTCTTGGATGCGTCATGCCATGCCTTGTGGACAAAGTGGCTGTCGCAGGATACGCTGTATATCTCGCAGCCGGCTGACTTGAAGTCCTCATACTTATCCGCCAGGTCCTCCAGCTCAGTGGGGCAAACAAATGTAAAATCCGCGGGATAAAAAGAAAAATACAGCCCACTTCCCTAAAACATCTGATTTCTTCACTTCCCTGAACGCTCCGCCTGCATAGGCCTGTACTGTAAAATCGCTGATTTCTTTTCCTATTAATGACATATTGTTTCCTCCTGGTCTTTGTGATGGTTTACTGCTGCCTTGCCTTCTATCCCGTTACCCTTGAAACAGAAATCCATTGCCTGCTGCCCGATTGTTAGTTTTGTCTAATTTACTCATATTTTACCAGAACTAATCCCTTTCGTCAATAAATAATATTGATAATTATTATTAATATTGTTTATTTCGAAAAACATAAAAAGAACAGCCAGACAAGTTTCCCCATCTGGCTGTTCCCATGCTGCGTTATTACTCCTCAAACGAATTAATGACGGATAATTCCGGCTTCATATCATACTTCTTTTTAAATACTATGGCTCCCACGATTCCAGCCAGGGTACCGCTGATGGCAGCCAGCAGCAGCGCCATAAGTACCTTTAACGGCGGATTGAAGGCAAAGGGCGCCAGCAGTCCGGGTATGGGAGATGCTGTTCCCGGGGCATTGTTGATAATGCCCAGGAATGCGGCGGCCACTCCCGAAAAGCCTCCCCCGAAAAAGTTGGAACAATAAATCGGTATAGGGTGCTTTGTTATGATATGGGCCTGTGTCAGCGGCTCCATCATAACAGCTGCCACGTTGCTGTTATCCCCGAAGTGGAGCATTTTAAAGATGACACCATTGGTAAAGGAACCGCCGAAGCAGGCAATAGCTGCAATACCCATGGGCAGTCCTGTAAGTCCCAGCATGGCGGTAAGAGCCATGGAACTGAGGGGAGACGTACAAATCATCTTGATAACCCCTCCCAGCAGAAGTCCCATGAGAATGGGCGACTGCTCTGTAGCTGCCGAAATCATGCCGCCGATGTGCGCCAGGGCTGCATTCACAGCCGGATCCACCAGGAAGGCGATGAATCTGGCAATCGGTGCAATCATGAGAGCACCCAGCACGGAATCCAGGCCCGGCGGAAGGTGTTTCTCAATAAACGGCGCAATGAAGCCAATTGCATATCCTGCGATAAATCCCGGAAGGATGCCGTATCCTCCCAGAGCAACACCGGCAACTACTGCAAATACGGGATTCATCCCATGCCTATCGGTACCATAATTGCCGCTGCCACGCCGCCCATGTTGCCCGATATGGTGCCCGTTTCCCCAAGGAATGCCAGGTGAAGCAAATCTCCGGATATGTACCTGTGGACAGCCTCCACAAGGAAAGTTGCAACTGCTGCATTGGCCATTCCCGACATGGCCGCTGAACCTTTGGGCGCCTTCATACTGAAAAGTGAGAAAGCTGCCAGCGTCAATAATAGTAATCCTAACCCCGTAATAATTGTCATAAATCTACGTTCCTCCTGTTTTTTGCTCTCCGCAGATATGCTTGGCCGCTTTCCACCACAGACCGCCGTTACCGCTGTGATAGCTCTTAAGCTAAGGTATATCCTTGGTAGAGTTTTCGCAATGCAGGTAACGAAGAAGTCCCCAAAATTGCAAAAAACAGAGACAGACATAAACGTAGCGTAGATGTCTGCCTCTGTCCTTTTACCTGAAAGTTTCCCTGACGCGGTTGCTGCTATGCCGCCGGTTGCTTCATCGGTATTCACATTTTAGTGACCTTCTCCAGAGTCCCGTCCGAATTCGATTCTTTTGCCTGAGAGTTTGCGCATCCCCTTCGGCGTTACCTGGCGGTAATCTCTCCCGAATTCATCAACCGGTCTGTCATTAACTTTGTTTATATTTTAACATCAAACATAGAAAAAAGCAATAGAATTTATGTTCAGTTTATTTCTTTTTCACAAAAAACATACCGTTTTTTTATGCATACGGCACAATTTTTTTCACAATAAATGACAGAAAATAAACATATGTCCATTTACTCTCTTCCATTCCCAAAATAATTGTAAAATACAGGAAGGGGGATTTTATTTTTTCTGTACGCGCCTTCAAAAATCAATCCAGAAGATTGGTCATGCTCTTTAAACTGATAGCCAGAGTGGATGTATTGTGGAGCATAGCTGATGCGGCCGGGGTTATGACGCCTCCCACTCCCAGAAGAATAAGACCCAGGTTGAATCCGATAACAAACCGGTAGTTCCGGTCAATCCGGTCCATGAGTGCCCGGCTGATAGCCCTCAGTGTCACCAGTTGGAACAGGTTGTCCTCCGAGATGGTGATATCTGCTATCTCCCTGGCAATCTCAGCCCCTTCGCTGATGGCAATTCCCGCGTCAGCAGCCGACAGGGCCGGCGAATCATTGATTCCGTCGCCAATCATAATAACCTTGCGGCCCTTTTTCTTTTCTTCGTCCACGAACCGGGCCTTGTCCTCGGGAAGGACCTCCGAATAATACTCGTCCACTCCCACCCGTCCGGCAATAGCAGCGGCCGTGCGCTCACTGTCTCCTGTCATCATGACAATCTTGGTGATTCCCTGCCTGTGAAGGGCCGCGATGACCGCATCCGCCTCATCCCTCAGAGGGTCCTCAATGCAGATAACGGCTGCCAGGCTTCCTCCGATGGCCAGGTAGAGGTGGGAATATTCCACGGGAAGGCTGTCAAATACCGTTCTCTTATCCTCCGGTATCCTGCATCCCTCATCTTCAAATACAAAGTGATAGCTTCCAATCACCACCCTCTCATGGTCTACATAGGTTGCTATGCCGTGGGCCACGATGTAGTCCACCCTGGAATGCATCTCCTTGTGGACCAGCCCCCGCTTCACTGCCTCATTTACCACAGCCTTAGCCATGGAGTGGGGGAAATGCTCCTCCAGGCAGGCAGCAATGCGCAGCAGCTCTTCCTTTCCCATGTCATTGAATACCACCACATCCGCCACCTGGGGCCTGGCCTTTGTCAGGGTTCCTGTCTTGTCAAAGATAATGGTGTCGGCAGCAGCCGCTGCCTCCATATACCTGCCTCCTTTTACCGTAATATGGCAGCTGCCGGCCTCGCGCATGGCCGAGAGCACAGACAGGGGCATAGCCAGCTTCAGCGCGCAGGAAAAATCCACCATCAGGATGGACAGGGCCTTTGTCACATTGCGGGTCAGCAGCCACGTAAGGATGGTTCCGCCCAGACTCCAGGGAACCAACGCGTCCGCCAGGGTGGCTGCCTTTCCCTCAGCCGTGGACTTAAGCTGCTCCGACTCCTCAATCATGGTCACAATCCGTTCAAACCTGGTGTCGCCCGCAGCCGTTCTCACCCGCAGGGTAATCTCTCCCTCCTCTACGGCTGTTCCCGCATACACGTAGGAGCCCTCCTCCTTCCTGACAGGCACTGATTCCCCCGTCATGGAAGCCTGATTCACCATGGCGTCCCCGGAAGCGACCACTCCGTCCAGAGGAATCACATTTCCCATATGGACCGTTACCAGGTCTCCCTCCCTGATTTTTGAAACAGGAACCAGAACCTCTGTCCCATCCACATTCTGCCATACCCCGGCAATGTTTAAGGACATGCTCCTGGCAAGGTCGCCCACTGACTTTTTGCGGGTCCATTCTTCCAGAAGTTCCCCAATCCCCAGAAGGAACATAACAGAACCCGCCGTGTCGAAATCCCGTCTCAGGACAGACACGGCAATCGCTGCGGCATCCAAAACCTCCACCTCCAGCTTGCCCCTGAGCAGACAGCGGACTCCCTTTAGCAGGTACCTGACGGAGTGGGCGGCCGTATAGACGGCTCTGACAGAAGCCGGCAGAAAGGATTTGGCAAATGCCCTGACCACCACTTTCCGGACCAGCTTCTCCTTGTATTCGCGGTTCAGGGCCCTTCCGCTGTTCTTCGGCACCAGCTCTTCCATCCGCTCACTATCATAAGAAAACCTCTGTATTCCCTCCAGTATGCACCTGCGGCTGCCTTCATACACCACAGCGGCATCGCTGTTCTCTCATATACCCTGACAGTTTTTTACTTCCGGGAAGGGTAGCAGAGATAATAATGCAGCAAATCAGCCTGCCGTATGCTCATATCCTTCTGATAAATATGAACCCTGACCTTCCCCTTATCTCATGTCTAATTACAAACTTCATTGTTTCAAGCTCCTATTCTCAACTGTCCTGGACACATTTTCAGAGTAAATGAAAAAATTACCGCCCGGAGATTTCTTCCCCAGGCGGATTATACATTACGCTGTAACCGTATCAGCAGAAGCTGTCTCATCTTCCTTCAAATATTCTGAGGTATGCTCAGGGGCCTCCTCCCTGCTTTCATCCTCAAATACCTCCTGACAGCGCTGTGCATTGATTTCCCTGGCCTCTGCCAGAATATCCTCAGCGTTCTCCTGGATATTGGAGGCGGTGGTCATCACACAGTCTTTAGCCCTTAATCCGGCAGCCAGGCAGTTGATATATAACTTTTTGGCATCATCGCTTCCCAGAATCTTCACACCTGCTGTTCCAAACAGGACGCCGCCTAAAAAAAGGCCCATTTTTTTACATTTAAAACAATCGATCATTCCTTTATCCTCCTAATTATATGTAAACAATCCTTATCAGGCACAAAAGAGTATGCAGGGCTGTTATGATGCTGTCTTGGCCTTTACATTCACATTAAGAGAACTGCCCTCTTTATAAGGCCTTACTAACAGATAGATGAATACGGCCACGGCCCCAATTGCCGCAACGGTTCCGACTCCAAAGGTTCCTTCTGTAAACCATCTGCCAAACTGGTATATGCACAGTGCCACCACATATGCAAGTATGGTCTGATAACCGATTGCAAACCAGGTCCACCTTGCATTGTTCATCTCACGCTTGATGGCGCCTATGGCAGCAAAACAGGGGGCGCACAGCAGATTGAACACCAGGAAGGAAGTATGCGCTGACGGCTGTAAAGCTCTGGGCCAGTGTTCCCCAGATTTTCTGATCCGTCCTCAGCCACTTCCGCAAAACCATAGAGAATGCCGAAGGTGCCAACTACGTTTTCCTTTGCAACCAGGCCCGTGATGGCCGCCACAGCTGCCTGCCAGTTCCCCCATCCCAGAGGAGCGAATATCCAGGCAATGGCCTGACCGATTGACGCCAGAATTCCATCCGACAAATCTTCCACCATACCAAAAATAGTCCGTCCACAAACCCAAAAGCTGGATGTAAACCAAATAAAAATAAGTGGACAGCAGGATTACGGTTCCTGCCTTCTTGATAAAGGACCAGCCTCTCTCCCACATGCTGCGCAGAACATTCGACACAGTTGGAAGGTGGTAAGCAGGAAGCTCCATTACAAACGGCGCCGGATCCCCTGCAAACATTTTTGTTTTCTTTAAGATGATGCCGGAGCAGATAATGGCTGCAATTCCTACGAAGTAGGCGCTGGGTGCTACCCAGGAAGCGCCTCCGAACAGGGCTCCCGCAAACAGCGCAATAATAGGTAGCTTTGCTCCGCATGGAATAAAGGTGGTGGTCATGATGGTCATTTTGCGGTCCCTGTCATTCTCAATGGTACGGGAAGCCATGATGCCGGGAACACCGCAGCCGGTTCCAATCAGCATGGGAATAAAGGACTTTCCTGACAATCCGAATTTCCGAAAAATTCTGTCCATGATAAACGCCACCCTGGCCATGTAACCGCAGGATTCAAGAAACGCAAGAAAAATAAACAGCACCAGCATCTGGGGCACGAAGCCAAGCACAGCGCCCACGCCAGCCACAATACCATCTAATATCAGGCTGGAGAGCCAGTCAGCACAGCCCACCGCGGCGAGGAATCCCTCCACAACAACAGGTATGCCCGGCACTTCCAAGCCAAACAGACTCCAGCCTTCCCCAAACACTCCGTCGTTAGCCCAGTCAGTGGCCCAGGTACCCACGGTGGTAACTGAAACATAGTAGACAACCCACATTACTGCCGCAAAAATCGGGAGCGCCAGGAAACGGTTGGTGACGATATGGTCAATCTTGTCGGAGACGCTCAATCTTCTCCCTGCTCTTCTTTGTATAACACCTGCCAATAATGGATGTAATGTAGGTATAGCGCTCATTTGTGATGATACTCTCAGCGTCATCGTCCATGGCCTCCTCCATGCGCGCTGTGATGCTTCCCACATCCGGAACCATGGTCATTTGGGCCCCAATCTTGTCATCCCGCTCAAACAGCTTGATGGCATAGAAGCGCCTCTGCGCCTCAGGCACATTTCCTCCGATGCATTGTTCGATTTCCTCCAGAGCCGCCTCCACATCGGCGCAGAATTTGTGTACCGGTACAGATGCTCTGCTGTCCCTTGCAAGCTCCACTGCCTTGTTGGCGGCCTCCATGATGCCGGTGCCCTTTAATGCGGAAATCTCCACCACCGGGCAGCCCAGCTCCCTGCTCAGAGCCTGAATGTCAATCCGGTCCCCGCTCTTTTTAACCACGTCCATCATGTTGACAGCCATCAGCACGGGAATCCCCAGCTCCATTAACTGGGTGGTCAGGTACAGGTTGCGCTCCAGGTTGGTTCCGTCCACAATGTTTAAGATGGCATCCGGCCGCTGGGTAATCAGGTAGTTCCTGGCGACCACTTCCTCCAGCGTGTAAGGCGACAATGAATAGATACCCGGAAGGTCCATGATGATGACATCCTTGTTCCCCTTAAGTTTTCCTTCCTTCTTTTCCACCGTGACACCAGGCCAGTTTCCAACAAACTGATTGGATCCGGTAAGACCATTGAACAGCGTGGTCTTTCCGCAGTTGGGATTACCGGCCAAAGCAATTTTGATTGACATTTTCATATCCTCCTCATTCTCTTATTGAGAAAATTTATCAATAAATTAGTTGTAGCTAACTCATTCTTTTAAAAAAAAGCAGTTTCTACTGCACTTCAATCATCTCGGCATCCGCTTTCCTTAAGGACAGCTCATAGCCCCTAACATTCACCTCCACAGGGTCCCCCAGAGGCGCCACCTTGCGGACATAGACTTCCGTCCCTTTTGTGATGCCCATATCCATGATACGCCGCTTTACGGCCCCTTCTCCGTGAAGTTTAACAACCGTTACCGTGCTTTTGCATTTTACTTCCTTCAATGTGCGCATCTTATTAATGCTCCTTTCCTTCTCATACCCGCGGCCAGCTTACACCATAATCTTATTGGCCATTTCTTTGCTGATAGCAACCCTTGATTCCTTTACATTGACAATCACATTGCCATTGTTAGCCGAAACAACAGTCACACTCGCTCCCGGCACAAACCCCATGTTCTCCAGATGACGCTTTACCTCTTCCTTGCCGCCCACCCGGACTATGGATGCCACCGTACCTTCTCTTACCAATGTCAACGGCATACTCATCACTCCTCTTTCTGAACCTGATGTGATTCTGTTTCCTGAAATTTCCATATTGCAGCTGGAAAGTTATGGTATCCTAACTGCAAATTTAGGTTAGCACCAGTTAACCAAAATGTCAATCGTTTTTTAAAATTAAATGCGGATTTTTTGCTATTTCAGTCCTGACGCTAATTTGCGTTTCCTTTCAGGGGTTTCTTTGCCGGTTACGCGGGATGGGATCATGGACAACTTGCCAAAGAAATAAAAGAAAAACTCATGGCTCATAGGAAAAGCCGGGAAAGAAACGTTGCTCAACCAGCACTTCCGCGACTTATGGCATACCAGTTTGAACGAAATGGGAGGGAAATACGCCATTTGGGCCCGCTATCCCCAATACCCCTCCCTCAACTGAGATTCAGCTTCTGGACAACCAGCACATCTGTATATCCACCGCCAAACGTATGCGCCCACTCTTTCAATACCGCACTCTCTTTGTACCCGCACGCCGCAAAGAGCCTGCGGGAAGGAAGGTTTTCCACAGCGATATAGGCAAACAACTGATGAATTCCCAGATAACGGAAACAGTGTTCTTCCAGCAAAGCCAGGGCATTACGCCCTATCCCCTGCCTGCGACAGGATTTATCCACCATAATCCCCACCTCGGCCCGGTTGTGCAAAGGGTCAAATGAACATACATCCACCATCCCCACCACCTGCCGGTTCCCGTTTTCTATCATCAGGCGTAACTGGCGGTCGGCAAACAAATCATTCTGGGTCTGCTCTATGTACTGCTTCAACTGAAAACGCGAATACGGGCCTGTGGTATTGCTCATTTCCCACACATCCGTAGCATTCTCAAAACGGAACATGACTTCCAAGTCTTCCGGCTCCGGCGCACGGAGCCTTATCCCGTTCCATTGAAAATGCCGGTCACTCATCATAAAGCAGGCTCCTCATTCTCCTCTTTTACCAAATCCAGCTCATCCAGCATCCGCTTGCGGGTAGGGACACAGAACAGGGAAGAGATCAGCGCCATCATGGCACACAATACACCCGTGTTGTTCAGAGTCAGATAATAAAATGACAAGTTCACCAATACGGGAACCACCAGCATCCCTGTCCTTATCTCACTCCAGCGGCGATAACTTCTCAAGGCTTCCGGCAATGAACGCTGTTTCACATTCTTCACCAAGGAAAGGCTGAACAGCCGGAGCGATAAAGGAATCAACCCCACCGCCAATAAAATTCCTACCGTCTGCAAGACATAATCCATACGGACATCGCCCGCGTAAGCCCCCTCGGTCATCACCCCTGTTTCATAAAGAGCCACCAGGAGCAAAGGCAACACCCATACCGCCACATATTCTATCTGCAAATATCGCAGCAATTGTTTTTATCTTCTTTTCCATCTCTTTCTGTTTTTCCCAGTTTATGCCGTTCCCGTAAACAAAGTACGATTTATGATGGAACGTCCCAACGTCACTTCATCCGTATATTCCAACTCATCCCCGATAGAGATACCACGCGCTATCACACTCAGCTTCACGTCCATGCCGTCCAGCTTGCGCGAGATATAGAAATTCGTCGTGTCCCCCTCCATCGTCGAGCTCAAGGCAAGGATCGACTTCCTTCACCTCACCGCCTTTCACCCGTTCCACCAGACTTTCTATCTGCAGATCGGAAGGGCCTATGCCATCCATGGGCGAGATGACTCCCCCCAGGACATGGTACAGCCCCCTGTACTGCTGCGTGGCTTCCACCGCCATCACATCACGGATACTCTCCACCACACAGATCGTGGAAGCGTCCCGCGCCGGATTGGAACAGATACGGCAAGTTTCCGTGTCCGATATATTATGGCACACTTTACAATATTTCACTTCATGTTTCAAGGTAATCATCGCATTACCAAACGCCTCTACCACAGCTGTATCCTGTCTGAGCAGATGCAATACCAGCCGCATGGCGGTCTTGCGTCCCACACCCGGCAACTTGGCAAACTCTCCTACCGCTTTTTCCAGCAGCATGGACGGATATTGTTGGTTCATCAGTTATTTTGTATTATAATGGGTGCAAACTTACGCAATTTCAGCGATTTTGAGTACATTTGCACTCAAAAAATAAAATGAACGGAATTTATATTCTGCTGACCATACTGCTCTATTTCGGAATGCTGCTGCTTGTAGCCCGCCTTACCGGCCGTCATTCCGATAATGACGCGTTCTTTCGCGGCAACCGCCGTTCTCCCTGGTATATTGTTTCTTTCGGAATGATCGGAGCCTCCCTTTCAGGAGTTACCTTCGTTTCCGTCCCGGGTATGGTACGCGGCATCGACATGACCTATATGCAGACCTGTTTCGGTTTCTTCATAGGCTATCTCATCATCGCCCACGTTCTGCTGCCGCTTTATTACAGGTTGAACCTGACCTCCATCTACACTTATCTGGGAGACCGGATCGGAAAACACGCTTATAAGACGGGAGCCTCTTTTTCCTTCTGTCCAAAATCATCGGAGCCGCAGCACGCCTCTATCTGGTATGCCTTATCCTCCAGCATTATGTATTCGACGCCTTTCATATTCCTTTCGCCGCCACGGTGATAGGGATTGTCTTACTGATCTGGCTATACACCCGCCGCAGCGGCATACGCACGATTGTGTGGACGGACAGCTTGCAGACACTCTGCCTGCTGCTGGCGCTGGGATTAATACTTTATGAGGTTTCCGGCCAACTGAATCTGGATTTTCCGGGACTGGTACATGCCATCCGGGAAAATGAACACAGCCGTATCTTTGTTTTTGACGACTGGCACAGCAAACAGAACTTCTTCAAGCAGTTTTTCAGCGGCATCTTCATCACGATTGTCATGACAGGGCTGGATCAGGATATGATGCAAAAGAACCTGTCGTGCAAGAACCTGCATGAAGCCCAAAAGAACATGTATTGCTACGGCATCTCATTCGTTCCGGTCAATTTCCTGTTTCTGTCACTCGGAATCCTGCTGTTATTGTTCGCCTCGCAACTGAACATCCCCCTGCCGGCAGCCGGGGATGAGATACTGCCCTTGTTTGCGGCGGAAGGCCATCTGGGATTCGCCGTACTGATATTCTTTACCATCGGCATCATTGCAGCCGCCTTTTCCAGCGCCGATTCGGCATTGACCGCCCTCACCACCAGCTTCTGTATAGACATAGCGGGCATAAGCCATTTGTCCGGCAAAGAAGCGGAAAGACGGAGGAAGCTCGTGCACTTCTGCATATCAGTCCTCTTTATCGGATTCATCCTGCTGTTCAAGGCAGTAAACAACAAGAGTGTCATTGACGCTATCTATACCATCGCCTCGTACACTTACGGCCCGTTATTGGGGCTGTTTGCATTCGGGCTGTTCACCCCAATGCGGCCGCGCGACCGTTTTGTTCCTTACATAGCCATCGCCTCGCCGCTATTATGCTATGCCATAGACCGGCTGGTGTTCACCTCCACCGGCTATCAGTTTGGCTATGAAATGTTAATGTTTAACGGCTTCCTGACTTTTATGGGGCTGACTTGTTTAAGTATAAAAACAAAGAATTATGGAAATACTCAGTGCAGAATTTGTAGTAAGTAACACAAAAGTAGAGAAATGCCCGCAGGACAACCTGCCCGAATATGCATTTATCGGCCGTTCAAATGTAGGTAAATCGAGTCTGATAAACATGTTGACCAAACGTCCCAAACTGGCTATGACTTCCTCCACTCCGGGGAAGACTTTGCTGATCAATCACTTTCTGATCAATAAAGAATGGTATCTGGTAGATTTACCGGGATACGGATATGCCTCCCGGGGCAAGAAACAGGTAGAAAAGATACAGCAGATTATCGAGGATTATATCCTGGAACGCGAGCAAATGACCAATCTGTTTGTATTGATAGACTGCCGTCTGGAACCTCAGAAAATAGACTTGGAATTCATGGAATGGCTGGGAGAAAATGGAGTACCCTTCTCTATCATCTTCACCAAAGCCGACAAGCTGACCAATGGCAAGGTTAAGGATAATGTAAACAAATATCTGAAAAAATTGACAGAACAGTGGGAAGAACTCCCTCCTCATTTCGTATCCTCCTCTGAAAAGAAACAGGCAGACAGGAGATTCTGGATTATATTGACAGTATTAACCGGTCGCTTAAGGCATAGTGTTAAATTACCTAGTGATGACTATTTAGAATGCAAATGACGCAAATGACACAAATTTATCCCGGTTCCTATTTGTGCCATTTGCACTCCGTTCCGGCAGACGCTCAGAGTTTTATGGTCTTCACCTTACCCGGAATCACCGTCAGATGCACCGTACCGTTGCATTCTATATCCACCTTCTGGTATCTGGCCTCCACCACCACTTTTCCGTCCAGAGCCATTATTCCCCATTGGCAGGCGTTTTCCTCGTAAGCGCAATAATAGCCCACAGGAGGCAGAATCTTCCTGTATTTGGGAGGCACAATGATACGTTCCCCCAGTTTCAAGCCCCATTTCATCCCCATCCGGAAAGGCAATGCATCCCTGATCTCTTCCAACCTTTTCAGCCTTTTCTGTTCCTCTTCCTGCAATTGTTTCCGTTGAGCTATCCCGGCACGCCGCCCGGCTTCTTCCTTCAGACGTTCCATCACCGTATGGAAATCTTCCTCGCCCGGCCGGGGAGCGTTACAGGCTATATACCGCTTTTCCTTCCCTTTTTCCACATGATAATAATTCCCGTTCCCGTCCATCACCACAATGCTCCGGTCCGCCAGACGGCCACAGCACCAATACACTTCCTCCTCATCCCCTGCCAGCACACAGGCGAAAACATCAAACAAGGTAGTCCAGACAGGATCCACCAGTTGGCAGTCCTTCGGAACACGGTAATCCGGTATCTTCAGATA
>ENA-OQJB01000790-OQJB01000790.1-human-gut-metagenome-genome-assembly--contig:-NODE-790-length-12377-cov-3.348571_pt1 | contig 12377 bp, 13 predicted proteins | sample MGYA00242599_ERZ504765 | MGnify/ENA primary metagenome ERZ504765 (study PRJEB26092, sample SAMD00036354) | human gut metagenome | host: Homo sapiens | study: EMG produced TPA metagenomics assembly of...
AAAACACATCGGCGAATGCCATTCCATTAACGTAGTTTATTCCAATACCTTGGATAAATGGATATGGATAGACCCCACCAACAATGCCTGGGTGATGGATGAAAACGGCATCATGCTAAGCGTACAAGAAGTGCGCGAACGCCTGCGAGACGGTCGTCCGGTGACCCTAAATGAAGAAGCCAAACTGGAACAACCAACAGAAGATTACCAAAGAATATTATTTAGACAGCTATATGGCCAAGAATCTCTATAGCATAAAAGCAGACGATGTACTGCTTTGCCCCTCAGACCCTAATGCGGAAAACTTCTTCCAAGCCAAGTACGTGGTCAATGACGATGCCTGGTTCTGGCAGTCGCCCTATCAGGAATAAAAAAAAACAGATGATGTATCCGGCAGAAACACATCATCTGTTTAAAGCAAACAGACCATCTGTTTCGGGTGAACAGATGGTCTGTTTTTTATGTCTGCATCATGCGTTTAATCTCTGCGTCCCAGGAATATCATGATATAATAAATCAGCGTAGCAAGCGAACCGAGAGCAGCCACTACATAAGTATAGGCAGCCGAGCGGAGTGCATCTTCCGCTTGCGCATGATTATATGAATTCGTAATGCCGGAATTGCTAAGCCATACCAGCGCACGCTTACTTGCATTGATTTCCACCGGCAAGGTGATGAAGCTGAATAAAGTTGTCAATGCAAACAGTATAATGCCCGCCAGCAACAGTTGCGGAAAGGAGTTCAGCAGCAAGATACCTGCCAGCAGCAACCACGTCATCCACTGTGAGGCAAAAGAGACTACCGGCACCAGTTTGCTGCGCATTGTCAACGGAGCGTATGCGCGTGCATGCTGCACGGCGTGACCACATTCGTGGGCTGCAACGGCAGCAGCCATGATGCTGTTACTGCTATAAACACTCTCACTCAGGTTTACTGTCTTATTGGCAGGATTATAATGGTCGGTCAGATGTCCGGGAGTATGCGTCACGGTCACATCGTAAATGCCATTGTCGTGCAGCATCTTCAAAGCAACGTCCGCTCCCGTCATTCCGTTGCCGGTAGGGATTTTAGAGTACTTCTTGAACTTGTTCTGAAGATTCATCTGTACCAGCCAGCTAACGGCGGCAATACCGATAAAAATAATCCATATCATTCCTGTTCCCATAATTTTCTTTCTTTAAATTGTGAATAAATCAGTCGTTTCTTATTGTATAACAAATAGTCTGCCAAAAATAAAAGGAAACGGTGAGCAATGCCAGCGTTTCCTTTATCTTTTAGGAAGAATTAAAGATTTCTGATTTATAATTTATTTTTCAATCTCCACCTCTATCACTTTATCAATATCCGTCGGAACCTCCGGCAAGTAGAGCATCACCCCTCCTTCACACTTACGGAACTTCACTGGAAGACGGTCGGCATACCCCACTGCCTTCCTCACTTTCTTGCCTTCCAACGGCAGGAAGAGAGCCTTATCCTGCAATTCGAGAATATGCACGTATAATTTATTTTCTCTTTGTGTAGTGACTCCCCAAGGATGCGGAGCAATGCAGCCGCCACGGGTTCCGTAGATGGTTTCACCGTATACCTTCATCCATTCCCCTACTTCTGCCAGACGCTCCAATGCAACAGCAGGCAGCTCACCGTCCGGCTGAGGACCGATATTCATCAGCAGATTGGCATCCTTTACCCGCAGCCTTCACCAGGTAATGTATCAGCGTTTTGGTGGATTTATAATCCTGGTCCGTAATCTTATATCCCCACATTCCATTCATCGTCTCGCAGGTTTCAAGGGGCAAGGCGCTGAGTATCCGTGCCCGGAAAGACCGGCACGGTTCTCTCCCGGCAGGTCGCGCTCGAATATCTGGATGTCCTCGCCGGCAAACGGTGCTTGATGATGGTTGTTCCCAACCAAGCAAGCCGGTTGCAGGCGGTGTATCATGGCATATTGCCCGGGCAGTTGCCAGTCAAAATCCGGATTCTGGTCCTGGTCCCACCAGCCATCAAACCAAATGGCACCTATTTTTCCATAATTGGTGAGCAGCTCGGTCAGCTGGTTGTTCATGAATTTATAGTAGCTGTTCCAGTCGCCCTTCGGATTCGGTCGTCCCGTTCCACGTCCGGTGCGTCCCCACGGAGCATCTTCGCGATACCAGTCGATGTGCGAATAGTAGAGATGCAGACGAATACCTTGCTTGTGGCACTCGTCCGCCAATTCTTTCAGAATATCCCGCTTAAAAGGGGTAGCATCCACAATATTGTAATCGGAAAAGCGTGTGTGGAACATAGAAAAGCCATCGTGATGCCGGGATGTAAAGCAGATATACTTTGCCCCGGACGCCTTAATGGCTGACACCCATCTGGCAGCATCGAATTTGGCAGGATAGAAACCTCCCGCCAGTTTGGCATACTCCTTATAATTAAGGTTCTTGTTCGTCATGGTCCATTCTCCGGTAGCCAGCATACTGTATATCCCCCAATGCAGGAAGATACCGAAGCGATTGTCCCGAAACTCCTGACGGGATTTCAGGTTCTCCTCCGTCGGCTGGTAAGTCTGCGACTGTGCGGAGCACACAAGAAGAAACAACAGTAAAAAAGACAAAAGACGTGTTTTCATGGCAATAAATAAAAAAGGCACGGATTATCCGGACACCCACGGTTCTTCAGATGAAGCCGCGAAATCCGTGTAATCCGTGTCTAAGGTTATCTGTTTGTTTTATTATTCCTCTGTATACCGTTCGATGGTCTGCTCACGGTCCGGTCCCAGAGAAACAATCTTGATGGGCACACCAAGCTGTTCTTCCAGGAATGACAAATATGCATTGAATTCTTCCGGGAACTCATCTTCACTCTGCATCTTGGTCATATCCGTCTGCCAACCGGGTAGCTCTACATAAACCGGTTCAACAGTCTCATTGATATCGAACGGGAAGTAATCAATCTCTTCCTCATCCATCTTGTAAGCTACACAAGCCTTAATGGTTTCAAAAGAATCGAGCACATCGCTCTTCATCATAATCAGTTTGGTAACCCCGTCTACCATAATGGCATATTTCAATGCCACCAGGTCAATCCAGCCACAACGGCGCTTACGTCCTGTCACAGAACCGAACTCATGACCCAGCGTGCAAATCTGGTCACCGGTCTTGTCGAATAATTCCGTCGGGAACGGACCGGCACCTACGCGCGTACAATAGGCTTTGAAAATCCCATATACCTCACCAATCTTGTTGGGAGCAATACCCAGACCGGTACAAGCACCTGCACAAACCGTATTGGAAGACGTTACAAACGGATAAGAACCGAAATCAATGTCCAACATTGTCCCCTGCGCACCTTCGCACAATACAGACTTGCCGGCAGCCAGCAGATTGTTCATCTCGTGTTCGCTATCCACCAACTGGAATTGTTTCAAGTATTCGATACCTTCGAACCATGCCTTCTCCATTTCGGTAATGTCATACTCATAGTTCAAGCCTTTCAAGATTTGCTCATGACGGGCCTTGGCCGCTGCATACTTCTTGTCAAAGTCATGCAGAATGTCGCCTACACGCACACCGTTACGGCTGATTTTATCCGTGTAAGTCGGTCCGATGCCTTTTCCGGTCGTTCCTACCTTTGCATCGCCTTTGGCTGCTTCGTATGCAGCATCCAGTATGCGGTGAGTCGGCAGAATGAGGTGTGCTTTCTTGGAAATGTGCAAGCGTTCCTTCAAGTTATGGCCGGACGCTTCCAATGATTCGGCTTCCGCTTTGAAGAGAGCCGGGTCAAGCACCACTCCGTTACCGATGATATTCACCTTGTCTCCCTGGAATATTCCAGACGGAATGGAACGGAGCACATACTTCTGCCCTTCAAACTCGAGTGTATGTCCGGCATTCGGTCCACCCTGGAAACGAGCTACGACATCGTATCTCGGAGTTAACACATCAACGACTTTGCCTTTGCCTTCGTCGCCCCATTGTAATCCTAATAATACGTCTACTTTCATTTTTCTTTTTATGGTTATTATTCTTTTTCTTCCGTTTATTGGCCCGGTCACACTTGCTGCACAACCCATACATATATAAGGAATAGTGCGTAAGATTAAAACGGCTCAGTTTGGTATTCTCAATGGCATGTTGCAACTCCTCGTTCTGAAACTCGGTCACCTTTCCGCACTGGGTGCATATCTGGTGATGGTGCGTATCGCGATTATAAGATTTTTCGTATTGGGAAGAGTTGCCGAACTGATGCTTGATGACCAGACGAGCATTTATAAGCAAAATGATGGTATTGTAAAGCGTTGCACGGCTGACGCGGAAGTTCTCCTGGTCGGCCATCAGTGAATAGAGCGTGTCGATATCAAAATGACCGTCTATGGAGTAAATGGTGTCAAGTATAGCATAACGTTCGGGAGTCTTCCGATGCCCGTTCGCATTCAGATATTCAGTGAATATCTGCCTAACTGTATCTTTCACATTCTGACTTTCCATTTGACGGCGCAGTTTTACAGCCAACAAAGTTAATCCTTTTTTGTGGAAAGCAAACGAGAAAGAGATAAAAATTGCGATAAGGGAAATATTCCCTTACCGCATCAGTCTCTATAACCATAGAACTAATCTAACAAACCTCCTCTTTTACAAGATTGTATAGTAATTGTTCTACATCAGAAGAAGAATTGTCCATACCCTCCACCCTGCGGCAAACTTGAAAAGAATTTTCCTCATTTTGCTGCATAAAGCGGCGGATAGCAGTCATGGCTGCATTGCGTACATGATAGGAGCCCGACAAAAAAGCCGTTATTGCCTGGTCGAGGAACTCATTTTCAACCCGTTCGTTCATATCCCCTTTCTTCATCAATAGACGGGCTATGGTGAGGAAGCCGCAAACCTGCGTGTATTCGTCCTCGCTTGCAATCCAATGGAAGGACTTGGCAGGCGCATAAGGAAGATGTTGGAATAAATTCATGCAGGTAAGTTCTGCAATCTCGATATTACGGATATCTTCCACCCAGATATCGGCTATCTCGGGCAGGAAACTCTCTACCGGCTGTAAAAGTCCCGCCAATATTTTGCACTCTCTGATATCTTCTTTCCACAAAGCCTGAGCCAGAGAGTGGTCCTTCTCGTAACCGGCAGCAATACCCTTGATACGGGGCAACTCCACGCCAAAGTTCAGCTTATATACCAGCCCTTTCTCACGCATACTTTGGGACACAGCCCCGTTCATAGAGAGACGGAGCTGTGTCTTTATATCTTTCAGCCGCTGATGCAGCTGCTCTTTAGTATCTATCATAGTTCATCATTTATTGACAGAAGGCAATGTAGAATAGTCTTTGCTATAACGCAACATCTGTTCCGCATAACCTTCATCATAAGTCACTGTCACATCTGTTATAGTACCGTCGGCATCCGTCACCACTTCATACTTGGGATTGACGAACCCCTTATACGGCGCAAGATTCAGCTTCTTGTAGCGTTCCAGCACTTCGGCATGCAAAGCGGGATCGACTTTCACGGCATAGGCTTCCACCAAATCATGGGCACTGGCATAGTCACCGGTGGACTTGATACGCTGTATCTCGGCAAGCAACCGGCCAAACAAGTCACGCACTTTCTCATAATCGTTTATCACGACGTATGTCTTCCCATCCTTCTTTACCAATTCCACAACCTTCTCCGCCGCACCTTTCTCGTACACCCAGCGGGCTATGAGCTGACGGTTGCGCATATGGGCTTCTTCTACATTGTTACCCGGCTCGATACGTACAAGCTGTGTCATCAAACCATTCATCAGATAGGTGTAGTATTGAGCCTTATAAGCATCCGCACTTGGAGTAAGCCCCAGTTCCACCAGCTTCGGGTCGGCCACGTAGTAGAGTCCGAACAAGTCGGCGCGCGCTTCTTCGATAGTAGAACCATATGCCTTCAACGCATCCGGGTCCACACCCGGGAGCAATTTACCGGAACCATGTCCCAAACATTCATGCAGGTCAGTATGCAGTTCATCTGTCACATCTGCGTACTTATCAATCAGTTGAAGCTCTGCATCACTGTACACAAACTCCTCATTGAACCCGTTGCCATGAGCTGCCTTGTTATAAGCATCTGTAATGTTACCGATTGTAACGGATTTCGAACCATGATGGCTACGTATCCAGTTGGCATTGGGCAGGTTGATGCCGATAGCAGTTGCAGGATACAAGTCACCGGCCAGAATAGCCGCCGTGATTACCTTGGCAGACACCCCTTTCACTTTCTCCTTCTTGAATTGTCCGTCTACCGGCGAATGGTCCTCAAACCACTGTGCATTGCCGCTTATCAACTCTGTACGCTGGGTAGCTTCCAAATCTTTAAAATTCACCAGAGATTCCCAGCTTGCCTTCATGCCGAGCGGGTCACCATAACTTTCGGTAAAACCGTTCACAAAGTCAATGCGTGAGTTCAAATCCTTCACCCACAAAATGGCATATTCATCGAATGTCTTCAAATCGCCGGTTTCATAGAATTCCATCAGTTTGGCTATCACCGCCTTCTGCTCGGGAGTCTCGGCAACTCCTTCCGCCTTCTTCAGCCAGTAGACAATCTTTTCAAGTGCCTGTCCATACAAGCCCCCCACTTTCCATACTTTCTCCTGAATCTTGCCATCCTCTTTCACCAAACGGCTATTCAAACCATAGGAAACGGGAGTTTCATCCTGCGGATTCTTCAAGGCATTATAGAAATCTTCGGCCTCCTGCTGCGTCACGCCATCGTAATAATTGCATGCGGAAGTCAAAACCAAATCTTCACCGGCAGCTTGGTTCACCCGTTTGGGCATCACCGTGGGGTCGAAAATAACGGGGAACACTTCCTCGCACAGTTGTTCCACAGTCTGTCCTTCGGCAAGCGGCAACGTAGCTGCATCCACACTCTGTACAGCCTGCCTGAAGAATTCGGGAGTAAATCCCGGAACGAACTTTTCGCTACCATAGTGATGATGAATGCCGTTAGAGAACCATACCCGCTTGAGGTACACTTCCATAGCCTTGAAATCAGGAGTATTCTTATCTCCCTTATAGCCGGTATAGACAGCTTCCAGCATCCGGCGAATCGTCAGGTTATACTTGCCATTCTGGTCGAAAAGAATGTCTCTGCCCTGCAAAGCCGCTTCCGTCAAATAATAAACCAATTCTTTTTGTTTGAGGGACAAATCCTCAAAACCTGGTACGCGGTAACGTAAAATCTGTAAATCTGCAAATTGTTCCACTGTATAGTCAATTTTTTCTGCCTCAGCAGTTGTTTTCGGATTTCCGCCACAAGCCGTCAATAGAGAAAGGGCAGTCACCATAGAAATTAGTTGTTTCTTCATGTGTCGGGAGTATATAGATTGGTATTAAAAAAGAAGAAAAGGAAGTATCCCGAAACAACTGTTCCGGAATATTTCCTTTTTATTCATTCAGTCATACAGAATTATTTCTTCTTAGCTTCTTTTTCTGCGTGTCTTTTACGATATCCATTAGGAGTCTCACCTACATTTTTATAGAAAGCAGCATAAAAAGACTGACGGTTTGCAAAGCCGACCATCGTACTGATCTCCTCTACATTCTTGTCAGCATATCTTTTGTCTGTCAACAAATGCTGCGCTTCTTTTACTCTATATTCATTCAGCAGGCAAGAATAGTTCATGCCGAAGCGTGAATTCACCACTGCAGACAAATAGCGAGTATTGGTCTGCAATTCTTTCGCCAAATCCTTAGCGGAATAATCAGCATCTCTGTACTTCTTTTGTACAACAACGATATTCAATATCTTGTCATACAACTCATCTGCCAATTCCGGCCTTATCAAAGAACGGTAGGCAGCATCCTTTTCTTTCTTTTCGCGCAGGTTGTAAGGACGTTTCTTCGTTCCTTTTTCCTGGGCATTGTTTTCTAAATCACTCATTGAATTAACTGGTTAGGGTTGTTTAAAATCGGAAAAGCCAAAGGGTTAGCCCCTTAGACTTTACAAAAGTCAGACATTTTTTTTAATACACAACTTTTCCCGTATATATTTTTGATAAATAAACAACGAAAAAGGTTGAAAAGTAGGTCAATTCAGCCATTAATAAGAAACTTTAACCTTTTGCAGAAACTCATATGATACAAAATCTTGATGACTTTCCATTTGTAGTATATGCAATAATTAGTGTACCTTTGCCGGAAGAAATCCATACTGCCAGATTATGCTACAAACGCTCAAGACATATTTCGGTTACGACAGTTTCCGCCCCTTACAAGAAGACATCATACGCCATCTGATGGACCGTAAAGACGCATTGGTACTGATGCCTACGGGAGGTGGAAAGTCCATCTGCTACCAACTTCCCGCCCTATTGAGTGAAGGCACGGCGGTAGTGGTTTCTCCGCTCATTTCCTTGATGAAGGACCAAGTGGAAACGCTCTGTGCAAACGGTATCGCGGCCGGTGCACTGAACAGCAATAATGATGAAACAGAGAATGCTTCCCTACGACGTGCATGCATGGAAGGCAAGCTGAAACTGCTATATATTTCTCCTGAAAAATTATTGGCGGAAGCCAACTATCTGTTAAGGGATATGCATATTTCCCTTTTCGCCATTGATGAAGCTCACTGCATCTCACAATGGGGACACGATTTCCGTCCGGAATATACACAGATGGACATCCTTCACCAACTGTTTCCCCAGGTTCCCATCATTGCACTTACTGCCACAGCCGATAAAATAACCCGTGAAGATATTATTAAACAGCTACACCTCAACCAACCGAGAATTTTCATTTCATCTTTCGACCGTCCCAACCTGAGTCTCACCGTAAAAAGAGGTTACCAGCAGAAGGAAAAAAGCAAAGCCATCCTCGACTTCATCGCCCGCCATCCGGGAGAGAGCGGCATCATTTATTGCATGAGCCGCAGCAAGACTGAAACAGTGGCACAAATGCTTCAAAAACAAGGGATAAAGTCGGCGGTCTATCATGCAGGACTGTCGCCGGCACGAAGAGATGAAGCACAAGACGACTTCATCAATGATCGCGTGCAAGTGGTATGCGCCACCATTGCCTTTGGAATGGGAATTGACAAAAGCAATGTGCGCTGGGTAATTCATTACAATTTGCCCAAAAGCATTGAAAGTTTCTATCAAGAAATAGGACGTGCCGGACGAGACGGAATGCCCAGTGACACCCTTTTGTTCTATTCACTGGCCGACCTCATTCTGCTCACTAAATTCGCAACGGACAGCGGACAACAAAGCATCAACCTGGAAAAACTGCAACGCATGCAGCAATATGCGGAAGCAGATATCTGCCGCCGCCGCATTCTGTTAAGCTATTTCGGTGAAAATACGACCTGCGACTGTGGAAACTGTGATGTATGCAAAAATCCCCCCGAACGTTTCGATGGTACAATAATCGTACAAAAGGCACTTAGTGCAATCGCGCGTTCCGAGCAACAGATAGGAACCGGTATTTTAGTGGACATCCTCCGAGGAAACATGAGTTCTGAAGTTACAGAAAGGGGATACCATCGCCTTAAGACCTTTGGAGCCGGGCGTGAAGTACCTGCCAGAGATTGGCATGACTACCTGCTGCAAATGTTGCAACTCGGCTATTTCGAAATAGCCTACAATGAAAACAACCATCTGAAAATTACTCAAAGCGGAACAGATGTCTTGTTTGGCAGAGCACGCGCCCTGCTTGTCACCATCCGCCGCGAGGAAGCTGTACAAGCTACAAGAGGCCGTAAACGCAAGGCTACAGTTCCAACCAAAGAATTGCCATTGGGATTGCCCAATACAGAAAGTGGGGAACTTTTCGAAGCTCTCCGCACTCTCCGCAAACGCCTTGCCGACCAGGAAGCACTTCCTGCCTATATCGTACTGTCCGACAAAGTGCTCCACCTACTCAGCGCCTCCCGCCCCACTACCATAGAAGAATTTGGTAATATCAGCGGTATCGGTGAATATAAAAAGAAGAAATACGGAAAAGAGTTTGTGGAACTGATACGGAAATACAGTTAAATATTATTTACACTGCAACAGCAAATCCCTGAGGTCGCCTTGCGGCACACCAAGTGAAATGGCCTTTTCGAAGTCACGTTTTGCCAACTCCTTTTTCTTTTGAGAAAGGTAAATTTGCCCCCGTATCAAGTAGGCTTCTGTCTGCGAAGCATCCAGCTTGATGGCTTCTTCCAAGTCCATCATGGCCAGGTCCACATGTTTCATATCCTGCTCTACACCCGCACGTGCTACGTAAAGTACGGCATATTGCTGGGTAGTCAGCCGGGTAGCTTCTCCTCCTTTTTCTGCAATCATGGCATTCAATATCGAAAGCGCCGCTTCATATTTGCCCTCCTTCTGCTCCAGTGTAGCCAACCCCAGACGGCCATTGTAACTCTGGGGGGCAAGTTTCAGCAGACGTTCATAATCAGACTTTGCAAAATTATAGTTGCGCTGCCGCATATAGATATAGGCACGCATCAGCAAGGCTTCCTGATTATCGCTTTCTATATCCAGCACCAAAGAATAGTCTATCCGGGCCAAATCATCCTTCCCCAACTCAAGGTAAAGAGCGGCACGATTCATCAGGGCAGGTATGGCACGCGGAGCAATGTTCAATGCCAGAGTATACGAGTCAAGGGCCTGCTCATACCGGTGCTGCCGACGTTGTATCGTACCCAAGTTGGAGAACAGCAAAGCGTTATGAGGATTGGCGGGCTCCATTTTCAAAGCTTGTTCAATGTATTTTTCGGCCAATGACAAGCTGTCTTGCTCCGTGGCTGCAACCGCACGTTCGCTCAGTTCCTGATAGGTTTGTGAAAAGGCAGGGAACATCGTGGCTCCACACAAGAAGAAAGAAAAAATAAGTTTCTTACATATAATAGTTCAGTATTTATTCCAAAGGATAGGTATCGAAAGCGAACAATTCTGTTGACAAATAGCGTTCCCCCGTATCGGGCAGTAGGGCAACAATCATTTTATCCGCAAATTCAGGGCGTTCGGCCAGCAACCGTGCCGCATATACCGCCGCACCGGATGAGATGCCCGCCAGCAAGCCTTCCGTAGAAGCCAGCTCTCGTCCTCCACGAATGGCCTCGTCATCGGGCACCGGAATAATCTCGTCTACTACAGAAGCATCATAAATGGAAGGAATAAAATTGGCCCCAATCCCCTGGATGCGGTGCGGTGCGTCTTCGCCTCCTTCCAGAACTGGAGAGGAGGCCGGTTCTACAGCCACAACATAGACATCCGGATTATGTTTCTTCAAGGCACGCGCCACTCCACAGACCGTGCCGCCCGTGCCCACACCGGCAACAAAAACAGTAACTTTGCCATCCGTGTCCGTCCAGATTTCTTCCCCCGTAGTATGTTCATGAGCCTTGGCATTGAGGGATTCTCAAACTGCTGCAGAATAACCGCACCGGGTATCGCATCCCTCAGTTCTTTCGCTTTGGCAATGGAGCCGGCCATACCTGTCAGTCCGTCGGTCAGTACAATCTCCGCACCCAAGGCTTTCAACAGATTACGGCGTTCCACACTCATGGTCTCCGGCATGGTCAATATCAAATGGTATCCCTTGATGGTTGCCACCATCGCCAGTCCCACGCCGGTATTGCCACTGGTAGGTTCAATAATCGTGGCTCCGGGTTTCAAAGCCCCGCGTGCCTCGGCATCCTCAATCATGGCAAATGCCACACGGTCCTTCACGCTTCCCGCCGGATTAAAAGATTCCAGCTTAGCCACAATATTTCTTTTCAATCCGTATTTACGGCTGTATTCAGCCAATTCCATCAAAGGAGTATGCCCAATCAACTCCGTCAGGTTCTTTGCAATTTTCGCCATAATCTCACTGTCTAATACATTCTTCCCGTACACACTTATTGTAACATGGATATGCTGACAAAGATATGGAAATTCCAAGAAATAAACCGTGCGGGAAAGGAAAGATTATACTGCCATCTATCAAAGCTTAACACGAATAAAGGGGATGAAAGGATATGAAACGATTGAAGAAGGAAGGATGGGGAGGAAGAACCATATCTGACAATCAGCGACTCCCCACTGCAAAGATGGTGCATGCTTTTTGCAGTAGTACTGCAAACGAGCTGCAGCGTTACTGCAAATAGGTTTGCAGTGGTACTGCAACTGCTTTGCAGCGCGGCTGTAACAGCTTTGCAGTGACACTGCAAAAGGTTTGCAGAACTTTGCAGTGAGAAGTTACTGATGGACAGAACGGTAATGGGACACTGTTATCAAGACTTCTTAAGATAGTCTACAATCCACGCGCCCACTTCCTTGGTACCGTATTTGTCGCCACCTTCTACTTGAATCTCCGGTGTACGTACATTCGCATCGAGTGAAGCATCCACTGCCTTGCGAATCAACGCCCCCTCCTCTTTCAG
>ENA-OQJB01000794-OQJB01000794.1-human-gut-metagenome-genome-assembly--contig:-NODE-794-length-12302-cov-3.214127_pt1 | contig 12302 bp, 9 predicted proteins | sample MGYA00242599_ERZ504765 | MGnify/ENA primary metagenome ERZ504765 (study PRJEB26092, sample SAMD00036354) | human gut metagenome | host: Homo sapiens | study: EMG produced TPA metagenomics assembly of...
CTGTCATTAAGCATGGCATTCGGAACGATGGGGCTGTGATAGGCTCTGAACTGAATGAACTTGTAACGAGAAGTTACGGGAAGACATTGTATTTCCCCGCCGGCATATATAATCTGTCGGAACCCGTTGTCCTTCCCTACGACTATACGAAGAACGTGAACATCCTCTTTGATAAAAATGCGCTGATAAAGACCGATTTACCGATGGAAGCACTGTTGAAAGTCGGTTATTCGGAGATGACAACGCCCGATGTTACTCATCGGCGCTTCTCTTATGTCGAAGGAGGAATGTTCGACTGTTCTAACGTGGACAACGGGATTATGGTCAACGGTTTAAAGCAGCTGGTTTCCCTGAAATACATCAGTCTGTTTAAGGGGCGCAACACACATATCCGCATCGGCGTTACCGACGACTTCAGAGGAACGGGAAGCAGTGACACCAAAATAGACAATGTGACCATACAAGGCATTTCGTCCAACGAAGAGGTATATGGTATCTATATAGACCAAGCCTGCTGTGACTGTAAGATTTCCAATACCTTTATATACAGTACGAAGTATGGACTCGTGACAAAGTCGGCAGGACATATTTTGAATAACCTGCATATTCTCTCCATGCACACCACTGGCGGTCTGGACTTGGGGTTGAAAGGTTTCCGTTCTACGGAAGGGATACGTGTGGAAGCGGATGGCTTTTTCATTTTTAACGAGGTGTATTATGACACGGTGGACCGTGGCATTGTGGTTGCGGCAGACAGGAATCCTACGTTGGTGCTGGACAAGAACATCTTCTATTCCTATTTGTCGGATTTCGGGACTTCTTTCCTCTATCGGGACCATAAGGCGGCGACTCCGTTTCAAGCGAAGATGTCGAACTGTATCATCGAAGTGGCAAAACAGGGTTATAGAATCTTTGATGTCGGCCCTGAGGCTATAAAGAATGATGTGAGGGGAATTTTCGTTTGTGAATTGTGCAATGAGAAATTCTCACTTGTTAAGTCCTTTCGATTTCTCCCTGATGCAACGCATAAGGGAAAAAAGATGTGATGTGCTGTCCGCACCGGAGCAGGCAACAGGTGGTTTACAGGCAGTGGATAGCTTGCAGTGGTACGTTTTGGGAGCTGTGTTTGCTTCTCCGTATCGTAATTTGTTAAAGTTGGATTTGGCAAAAGATGGTGTGGTAGAACTGGATTTGCTCTTTGCAGGAGGGGAACCCGAAATACATAGCAGGATGCTTAAAAGCCCGGATAGAACTTCCTTCCAGCTGGGATATGTTGTTAAGGACGAATATTGTATCTTACTGTTGAGAACGCCCCGAGGAAAAGTGTATCCTGCTATTTGTGATGTGTTGGGAAATAGTTGTTTTTTGGCGACTCCTTCCAAAGACAGATATTATAAACCGGAAGATTATGGGGTAGACCAGGACCCCGTCATTCTGCATTGAATTTGTGTAATGGAAGAGCAGGTAATATAGAGCGTGAGCGATGTGTTACTTAAGATACAGTGTCATTTTACTTAACGGTAAAATGACACTGTAAATGCCTGATAAAGGTGTTTATTATTTGAAAAACAATTAGATTATCAGCGTGCTGGCTTTTTAGAATCTGTATCCATATCCCAGCATGATTGCCACATTGTCATCTTTGGCAAACATAAACCTGGCTTCTGCATTCAGATAACTCCGTTCGGAGATGGGTAATGTGATACCTCCTCCCAAATTGAAAGCGAATTTGGTAGAGTTGCTCCGGTCCATTTCCATTTCTTTCCCGTCTATCTCAACACTCTTTTTGCCATAGAAGTTGTTCTGCATGCCGATACCTGCAAGGGGATAGACCGAAAATCCTTGGCCGTCTTCTTTAAAGTTGAATACATAATGGAAATTCACGCTTACATCCAGTCCGGTAACTTTGTCTTTAGGAAAGTAGAACGTTACATCCGGAGCAATCCGGAGATTATTCGCTATCGCGTAACGTCCTTGTACTCCCAAACCGAACCTCTCATAGTTCGTTTGATAACCGATGTTGCCCATCAAAGAGCCTTCACCTTTAACTGTTTGGGCATTTATGCCCACAGATGCCAATGCAATCATGGCCAGCAAGAATAATTTTTTCATAATTAAGGCATTTAGTTAATAAAATATTTATTTAAAAGAAGAATGATCTCCTTTTAATGGAAATAACAAACGTTTGCTTACATTTGTTTGCTATATATTGTTACATATACAAAGACTTTTGATGTTAATATACGAGCGCTTTTTCTCAATTTTTTATAAAGCAAAAAATGATGTTAATTCCGTTTTTATGCCTCGAACCATTTTTTTTTAATGCTTGTGTTTTTTAGTATATGGCAGGGATTAAAGTTGGTTACATTTGAATTGCCAGTTTGTAGAGAAAGGAGCAAGTGGTATATTACATTGTCGTAACTGACTGAACCTGCATTGTTACGAAAGGATAAAATATCAGGATTGTTTCATTATTAAAAATCTACAGCCATGAAAAGTCTAAGTTTTGATTTGCGGGTCAGGCTAATAGCCAGTTCTGTCATCGGGGCAATAGTTTATTTCTTTTCAAGTTCCCGCAGGTAGGTAAAGTGATAATAAAATAAAGGATCGCAGGATATGCCTTTATATTGGAAATAAGCGGATGATATATCTATCTATATATTTACATGTAAATTTCAGAACTGAGTGTGTTACTTTAAAAAATAGTTTATGTATTTTTTATGGTACATTGTTATCGGGATCGCTTCTCTGTCTTATAACAGAAAGAAAATTGAACTTTAATTATTTTAATCGTTTAAAACCAACTTAATTATGGAAAATAGAAATTCTAGTTTATGGATCGGCCTGGGAATAGGTACGGTCATCGGTACTCTGGCTTATCGTTTCTCACGTACTTCAAAAGCCAAGAAATTGAAGGAAAAAGTATGTAACGTTTTTCATAAGATAACCGGTCAGACGGAAGACCTGTTAGATGAAGCTAAGGAAAAAGTGGCGGATACCGGAAAAGTTGTAGTGGATAAGGTAGCCGATAAAGTTCAAGATGGCGCTGATGCTGTAAAGGACGCATTGAAAGATGCGAAGAAAGATGTCAAACAAGGAACTGAAAAGGCCAAGACAGAAATAAAGGAAGGGTATGAAAATATAAAAAAAGAAGCAAGTAAAAAACTTGATTGATTTTTTTTATATATCATTCTGTTAATAGTAATATCTTATATAAAGAAGAATTATGATTGGATTTGTAATATGGATTATAGGATTGGTCTTAACTATCAAAGCTGCTCTAGAGATATGGCGTATTCATGCGCCGGCGGAAAGAAGGTTAATAGCCATTATCCTGGTAGTTTTGACCAGTTGGGTAGGATTGTTATTCTATTACTTTTATGGTAAGCCTCGTATGGCACAGTGGCTGGGCACCGGTCTTGAAAGGTATTGATGGACACATAGCTGTTTATGCTGAATAGATAGGAATATCCCAAAATAAAAATGTGTTGGTTGATAGAAGTGACCGATTTATTTTTTTGGGATGTTTGTATAGGAGTATACAAAGGTAATGTCAAAAGTATATGAGACTTGTCATTATGATAATATTTTAGGCACGGATTACACGGGGTAAATTAAAACCGTGAAATCCGTACCTAAAAGAATGCACAGAGAGAGAGGTATTTTCTTCTTGTCTGTCTTACCAATATTTTTCGATTCTATCATAGCCGAAAACGTGACTACGTTCATCTTTAATATCTTGCAGCTTATGACAAATTATTTGCGCTCCGATCATGCTGAAAGTGATTCCGTTTCCGCCATATCCCAGATCGAAAAATATTCGTTCCTTGCCGGGCCAATTGCCGATGAAAGGTAGTCCGTCTTTGGTGCTACTGAAGGTACCGCACCATGCCATTTCTGTTTTGAAAGGGATATCGGGGAATAGTTTTCTGACTTTTCTCTCCAAAATACGGATTTTCTTTCTGAGTAGTGAGTCACGGTGCTCTGGATCGCTGAACTTTTCATCCTCACCACCTACAATAATACGGTTTCCGTCGGTGGTACGGATATAAAGATATGGATCGGCTGTTTCCCAGATCAGGCAATGTTCCGGCCAGAGATATTCGGGGGCTACCGGATGTGATATGAGTGCATAAGTAGAAGTCAAATCCATAATTTTTTTGGGAAGGAATTGTCCGGCCTCAAATCCGGTGGCTACGATTACATATCCGCACTTAATTTTATTTCCTTTGTCTGTTATCATGATACAGCCATCAGATGTTTCAGTGCACTTCTTTATGTTGGTATGGGTAAAGACCTTCAGACCGTTCTCCTTCATATGATAGGTGAGCAGTCCGGTTGCAGCTCTGTAGGCATCCATCTGTGCGGATGTTTCATTCACCAGGGCATTGCCGGGCACTTTCACCTTATATCGTTTTCTGATTTCTTGTTTCTTGAGCAGATTGACCGGCAATTCATGCTTTTGCCGTATTTCGTATTCTTGTTCCAGAAGTTTGTTGTCTGCCGAGCTGCTGGCATAAAGATGCTGGACAATTGCTCAAATCCGGCATCGACACCTGTTTCCTTTAGTACTTTCTTTATATCAGAAATGGATTGCAGGCATGCATGATAGGCGGTTGCTGCATTTTCTTCGCTGATGATTTTTGCCATTCGGCAGAGGGGTACGTCTATTTCATATTGTAGTAAAGCGGTACTTGCAGCAGAGCTTCCGGTTGCGATGCTGCGTTTGTCAATCACGCAACATTCTATTCCGGCACGACACAATTCGTGTGCCATCAAAGCGCCTGTTATACCCGAACCTACGATGACGATATCTGTTGACAGATCATCCTCCAAAGGGTGGAAATAGTCCAATAGGGAATTTCTGACGATCCAATAGGGTAAACCTGAATGTAAGTCCATAATATATTTTGTTAATTCCCCCTTACTTCTTCCTGTTGAGAAACAGGAGTGAAGTAAGGGGGGAGTGAGAAATGGGAAAGCCGTTTTATTGAAATTTGCTTTCCGTTTACGGTAGTAGATTATTTGCCTTCTTCGATAGTACAAATGCTGACACGGTTCCAGTCCGGTTCGGAGAACATATCACCGATTCCTTGTCCTTCGGCGGTAATGCGGGTGTCGTTAATCTTGTATTTTTTTACAAGTATGGACTTCACAGCTTGAGCACGTGCTTTTGCCAGTTTCTCATTGAAAGCGAGGTTACCTTCGGGAGAGGCATATCCTTTGATGACGACTTTAGCTTCAGGATGTTTTTTCATGTAAATGGCTACACGTTCCACATTAGGCAGTTGGGAAGCATCAACCACGGACTTTCCTTGTCTGAAGGTAATGATGGATTCTGGAATGCGGTTGGTTTTTACCACGGTTTCTATGTTGGCAGCTTGGGTTCTGCAATCTGCCAGCTCCTTTTGTAAGTTGTTGGCCTGTTGTACGGCATTGCTCAGTTGCATGTCCTTGTCGCTCAGTTGTGATCGCAGACGGTTGACTGCATTATTTAGCTCGCCTACTTCTACTGGGTCGTAAGGCTTCACTGTTGTGAAATGATGTGAGCCGTTGCTACACATGAAATGGTAGGTCAGTCCGGCAGTCAGTTCAAAAGTGGCATTGTTGGCGTTGAAACGGCTTTTAGTTTTGCTGAAGTCTCCTTGCATATCATATACGATAGCTGGTTTGATACCGAGTGTCCATGCTTTTTCCTCACCTAGGTTGAAGTTCAAGTTTAGACCAAGGCGTGTAGACCAGGAATTTGTATCACCGGGGCCATTCTGATAGTAATGTAGCCAGCCGATACCTGTCAGAGTCTCGATTTCAAAAATGCGTGGTTCGCCCATATAACCTCCAAAGAGATTCATCAGGTTGACTTTACCGAGTAAGCTCACTTCGGAAGCATCAAATGCAGTTTTGCTGGCTGAGGTATTTACATATCCCATACCTTGAATACCTAGACCGAATATAGGAGTAAGTTGTTTTCCGATTCCGAATCCGAAGGCCGGTCGGGCATTTTTTAAGAAGGAGCTGTGAGTCAAAGGGGTTACAGCACCAGCTTTCAGTTCAATAGACCAGTTGTCACCAGGGCGTGTGCCTTCAAGGGCCGTACGGTCATTTTGCGCATGCATGGTAAGAATACTCATGCTTAGTGCTAAAACAAAGATAGATTTTTTCATAATTAAATAAATTAATAGTGATACAATAAATATGTCACACACGTTGTACTGTCTGTTGTGTAGTTATGACTGTGCATAATCTAATGAATTACTTTGTCATAACCTTTGTTTAAAAAACAGCCCGTTAAAAAGGATGGTTCGAAAAATAGAAATGGATTTAACATCTATTTAAGAAGTCGGATGGTGCCAGAAGCCTGTATTGGCAGTGAAAGCACATCATAGATATATAAGGTGCAAATTCTTGGATTTATATATAACGGCATCAAATATAACTTTATATATACATGCGTTTTTTAACACAAATATCTGTTGAAATGACAAATATTCATCAAACAAATATTCTTTCAATGCTGTTTTTTTATAGAGATACAAATCATAGTATTAATTAAAAACCTGACAATTATGAAAAAATTAAGTTTCGCAGGACTGAAGGGTAGAGTGTCCTGGGGCAGTGTTTTCGGCGGTGTCATGACTGTATTGGCAATATCCGTGTTACTGTCTATTTTAAATTCAAGTATTGGTTTGTTTATGTTTGATCCATTATCAGATCACCCGGTTGCGGGCATCGGCACTGCTGTTGGAATCGGATCCGCTATCATTCTGGTTGCCGGCATGGCTGCAGGAGGCTTTGTGGCCGGGAAACTGGCCGGTATGGACGGAATGATACACGGATTTCTGGTCTGGGCGACCACACTGATTGTGGCTGTGGTACTGGGAATTTTTCTGGCTGTCGGTGCGGCAAAAATGACGGTGAATACTCTTGGAGCGGTCTCGTCCGTTACGGGCAGCGTTTTGTCTGGAACAGGTGATACCGTTGGAAACGGAGTTGCCGCATTATCTGAAGACGCAAAGGAGCTGTTCGGAAAAATCGATTTTAATGCAACCCTGAAAGAAGGGAATATACCGCAGAATATCCGTACCGCACTTCTAAAAAGCGATGTGAAGGAACTTCAGCCGGATTACCTGCAGAAGCAACTGGCGGAAGTGAAGGATGACCTGGAAGCGTCCGTAAAAAAAATAGTACGTTCCCCACAACAAGCGGATGAGAGCATTGACAGTTTCCTTGACCGGTTGAAACAACGTACAGAAAGTATCAGCAAAAATATAGACCGGAATGATTTGGCTAAAGCTATAGCAAACAACACCAATATGTCAAAAGCGGAAGCAAATAAAACTATTGACCAATATATGAACTTGCTGGAAAATGCACGTATGGAAGCCGGCAAACAGATAGACAAACTGGAGGTGACCCTGAAGAAAGCCGCACAGGAATGGAAAGAAATCAAGCATGAGGCACTCGTGGCTGCCGATAAGGCAACGGATGCCGCAGCGAGGTCCGCACTGATTTCGTTCCTTGCAATTCTCTCCGGAGCGGTATTGTGCTGTATTGCAGGTGCCTACGGTAGCAGGAAGACCCAAGAAAGGGTGGATATCTGACAGTATTTCATTAAATCAAGTAAGAAGTTCGGTCCCCCAAACAGTATGACAGGTTGATGTCATTTTTAAGCATGTTATATCTTTTCTGAAATCGGGCCAACTGATATCCGCATTATAAAAGGCAATGACTAACTTGCATTGCCTTTTTAAATTTAAACTATTTTTATTATTTTTGCGGGTAACATTTAACTTAACACACTTTTACTACAAATGACATACTTTCAGATTTTAAAGAGGGCGCTTTTTCTGTTCCCTTTACTAATAGCCACTTTTACTACCTGCAAGGGTCAAATTTATAAATACCTGGGCATAGAGGACGGACTAAGCAACCGGAGAATTTTTCGCATCCAGAAAGGCGGGCACGGGTACATGTGGTTCCTTACCCAGGAAGGGATAGACCGTTATGACGGAAGCAAGATTAAACATTATGCCGTCTTTGACGGAAGTATGGAGGTGGCGCCGCAAATCAACCTGAACTGGCTATATACCGACAGCAGGCACAGGCTGTGGGTTGTGGGTAGAAAAGGACGCATATTCCGGTACGACACCGCCCGTGACCGTTTTGTTATGACCTACAAGCTTAGCGATCTGCAGGATGACGTAACATCAGGCACCGTCAATTGTACCTATATGGATAGTAATGACCGTATTTGGCTCTGCCATGGCGACAGTATTGTACGCTATGATACCCGCGCAGGTACTACGGACAGAATAGATTCTCCTGCCCCGGACGATATTACTGCAATCACGCAGACCGACAGTACAAACTTTTTTATAGGGACATCAAACGGGTTACTGCAAACCATAGAAAAGGAAGGGGTCCTGGAAACTGTGGCCGGAACATATACTGACAGTATCCGTATACCGGTAAGTGAGCTTTATTTCCACGAAGATTCAAAGCAACTGTTCATAGGAACCTTCAAGGAAGGAATTATAGCATACGGAATGAACACGACTTCAACCATCATCGCGGACGGTCCGCTACAGAACGTGGCAATCAAACGAATCACCCCCTTTGGAAAGCGGCAACTGCTGGTAGCCACGGGAGGCAGGGGAGTATACAAGATTGACGTTGATTCTCTCTCCGCCCGGCCTTATATAACCGCCGACTACAGCAATTATAACGGTATGAACGGGAACAACATCAATGATATTTATGTGGACGGGGACGGACGGATATGGATGGCCAATTATCCTACCGGGATTACAATACGCAACGACCGTTACAGAAGTTACAAATGGCTCAAGCATTCACCGGGCAACAACAGTTCGCTGGCCAATAACCAGGTCCATGATGTAGTCCGGGACGGCGAGGGTGACCTGTGGTTCGCCACCAGCAACGGGATCAGCCTGCTTCACAGCGCAACCGGTCAGTGGACTTCCTTCCTTAGCAGTTCCGAGCACTTGAAAGGCGATGACAACAATATCTTCCTGAGCCTCTGTGAGGTATTACCCGGCATTATCTGGGCAGGTGGGTATACATCAGGTATATACAGGATTGACAAGAAGAAAGGCACGGTGGAGTACATCTCACCTTCCTCCCTGGCAGGAATAAGCCCTGACCAATATATCAGTGACATAATAAAGGACTCCGGAGGGGATATATGGTCAGGCGGATACTGTAATCTACAAACGCATCAACCTTGAAACCGGTGACATACGACTCTACCCGGGACTGGGGTCCATTACCGCCATACTGGAAAAGGACGCGGAACGCATCTGGGTAGGTACAACTATGGGATTATACCTGCTGGACAAGCTCCGGGGAGATTACCGTCGCATAGATTTCCCGGTCGAGACAGTCCATGTCAGTACTTTGTACCAAGCTGCGGACAGCACACTATATGTGGGGACTAGAGGAGCGGGACTGCTTGTATATGACGGTGCAAACGATAAATTTATACACCAGTACCACATGGAAAACTGTGCCCTTGTCTCTGATAACATTTATATTGTCATTCCAAGACCGGATGGCAGCTTGCTGCTCGGTACGGAAAACAGCATAGTTACTTTCCTGTATGAAGACCGGACTTTCCAAAACTGGACGGCGGAACAAGGATTGATGAGCGTATGCTTCAATGCCGGCGCTTCAACCCAGTATGGGGACAGTCTTGTGTTCGGAAGCAATGATGGCATCGTCATATTCCCGGTTGACTTGCAGATTCCCGTTCCACAGTTCTCACAGATGCTCCTGAGGGATTTTACCGTTTCTTCACGTCCGGTCTATCCTGGTGAGGAAGGGTCGCCGTTAAAAAAGGACATTGCTGGTAATTACAGACTTGAACTGGCTTATGACCAGAGCAGCTTCTCCCTGGAAGCAATATCCATTAACTATGATTATCCTTCAAACATTCTGTACTCATGGAAATTGGAAGGCGCCTATAACGGCTGGAGCCACCCGTTGCAGGACGGGCAAATACAGGTCACCGGTCTTTCCCCAGGCAAGTACATCCTGCATATCTGTGCCATATCCAACGAAGAAAAATACAAAGTTTATGAGGAGAAAAGTATTGAAGTGGTTGTCGCCCGTCCACCATGGGCGAGCGCATGGGCCATAGCGGGATATGCACTTCTTGCCATATCAGCCGTTACAATAGCAGTCAGGATCGTCATGTTGCGCAGACAAAAAAGGCTATCGGAGGAAAAGACACGCTTCTTCATAAATACCGCCCATGATATCCGTACCCCCCTCACTCTGATAAAAGCTCCTTTGGAAGAAGTGGTGGAAAGGCAGCAGGTAAAAGAGGAAGGGACGGATAACGTGGGAGTGGCCTTGAGAAGCGTGAATAACCTCCTGCAATTGGTTACCGACCTGATCAATTTCGAAAGGGCGGACGTTTACACCTCACAATTATATGTTGGCGAATATGAGCTGCACAGCTACCTGGAAAGTACTTGCGAAACTTTCCGGACATATGCGTCACAGAAAAATGTCAACCTCTCATGTGAAAGTAAGTTCCCTTTTATGAATGTCTGGTTTGACAGGGACAAAATGGATTCCATATTGAAGAATCTATTGTCAAATGCCTTGAAATATACCCCCCGAAATGGTAATGTCCATGTTTGTGCCTACACTGAACAGAATACATGGAGCATAGAGGTAAGTGATACGGGGATTGGAATTCCCGCCGGGGAGAGGAAATATCTGGGCGGAAGGTTTTTCAGGGGCAGCAATGCCGTTAATCAGAAAGTGCCGGGAAGCGGAATCGGCCTGATGCTGGTCTGCAAACTGGTACGTTTGCATAAGGGAAGGATCTTTATATCAAGCACGGAAGGGGAAGGTACCTGTGTACGTGTTACATTCCCCATGGGAAACAGGCATTTGCGCAAGGCACGTTTCATAACAGTGGCAAAGACGGAAGATGCAGCCCCGCCACAACCGGAAACGTGTTCTGCCGAACTGCGGATGGAAACGATGAAAAATGGCAAAAGTTCATCACGTATTCTTGTAGTGGAGGACAACGATGACTTGCGGGGATACATTGAGAGACTCTTGGGACAGGACTACCACGTCCAATCATGCACAAACGGACGCGACGCGTTGGTCGTGGCAAGGGAATATAACCCGGACCTGATCCTTTCGGATGTCATGATGCCGGAGATGGGCGGTGATGAACTATGTGCAGCCATCAAGTCGGACATTGAAACCTCTCATATTCCGGTCATCCTGCTAACGGCACTCAGCGATGAGAAAAATATGCTCAAGGGGTTGGACAAGGGAGCCGATGCATATATAACCAAGCCGTTCAGTGTGAATGTGCTCAAGGCGAACATCAGGAGCATACTGCGCAACCGGATATTGCTCCGAAAAACATATGCCGGACTAAAATCTGGTACCGGCCCGTTACCTGAAGGATGCAGTAACGCATTGGACTGGAAATTCATTGCCACCGTGAGAGAATGTGTTATGGAACATATTACCAGTCCTGATTTCAACGTGGACACCCTCTGTGAAATCCAGCACATGAGCCGTTCGAGTTTCTTCAACAAGCTCAAGACATTGACAGGATACGCACCGGCCGACTACATCCGTTCCATCCGCCTGCAACATGCGGCAAACCTGCTAATCCAGGAAAGGTGCACGATAATAGAAGTTGCGGATGCAACCGGATTCAGTGATGCAAAATATTTCAGGGAAGTATTCAGGAAACATTATGGTGTAAGCCCTAGTGAATACCGCAAAGTAGCAATGGGAACGCATCCGAAAGAAAGCCTATCCGATTATCGGTGCCATGGGGGAGGAAGTGTGGGAAGCCGTTGATGAGTTGATAAAAAACAGAGAGAGTACTATCGACTTGATACTGGTCGTTACATCAGGTAGGGTGAATGCTTAGGGTGGGTTCCACACTATTGTCAATATGATTACGTGATTACTCCGATCACGGTGGATAAGATGGTCATGCGGAGCAGCCTCTCTTCTTCGACCATCGTGTTGGACTATGTCCGCAACAAGCCTGAAATTCCCTTGAGAGATATCCTTTTCTTTTGGAACAAGATAGACTACAAGGCCAATACCGAGGTGTTCGACCTCTATCAGATGATGATGTAGCGGCTAAAACTGACGGTGCTGGCAACCAGCGTTCCCGAAACGTACCGTTACGACAAGGAACTGTTCGTCTGCAGCAAGAGCTATTACCGCTGTACGCTGTTGTTGCCTCCGACCAAGTTGTTGAAAGGCTGTGAATTCGTAGAACTGGCATG
>ENA-OQJB01000795-OQJB01000795.1-human-gut-metagenome-genome-assembly--contig:-NODE-795-length-12301-cov-4.647281_pt1 | contig 12301 bp, 13 predicted proteins | sample MGYA00242599_ERZ504765 | MGnify/ENA primary metagenome ERZ504765 (study PRJEB26092, sample SAMD00036354) | human gut metagenome | host: Homo sapiens | study: EMG produced TPA metagenomics assembly of...
CAGCAGTTCTTTTGCGTGCTGTCAAGGGTGGCGTAAACTTACCTCAAACTAACATATCTGCAATTTTCAAGGTTCATCTGAGCCTTTTTCTTATCGCTCAGTTTTTCATAACTCAGTTGACACTACCCCGTTGAATAGAATAACAGAATCTTAAACCGTTTTTTTACAATTCTTGCTATGTTATTTAATGAAATAACTTTATATGCAAATATAGCAAAAAATCAATATAATTTATCTGTGAAGAAGATAAAATCAAACCATACTTACGCTTTAAATACGAGTATGGTTTGATTTTTTACTTTATAAATATTTTTTTAATATTTTTACTTTATCCAATTTCTCCCAAGGTAGATTTAAATCTTGGCGTCCAAAATGTCCGTATGAAGATGTTTGTTTATATATAGGTCTTCTCAAATTCAACATTTCTATAATACCAGCAGGTCTTAAATCAAATACTTCTGATACAATCTCTGATAATTTCTTGTCTGAAATTCTACCTGTGCTAAATGTATCTATCATAATTGAAGTTGGCTCAGCTACTCCAATAGCATAAGAAATTTGGATTTCACATTTCTTAGCCAATCCCGCAGCCACAATATTTTTTGCAACATAGCGTGCTGCATATGCTGCTGACCGATCCACTTTTGTACAATCTTTTCCTGAAAAAGCTCCTCCTCCATGACGTGCCATTCCACCATAGGTATCAACAATAATCTTTCTTCCCGTAACACCACTATCCCCATGAGGTCCACCTACAACAAATCTCCCTGTAGGATTAATAAAAATCTTTGTGTTATCATCCACCATTTCAGGAGGTAAAATTGCATCTAAAACGTATTTTTTAATATCTTTCTGCAATTGTTCCTGTGTGATGTCTGGATCATGTTGTGTAGAAATAACAACTGATTCCAAACGTGTCGGCATTCCCTGTGTATCATATTCTACAGAAACTTGACTTTTTCCGTCCGGTCTGAGATATAACAGTTTTTTTCATTCCGTAACTTTGTCAATTGCAACACAAGTTTATGTGCAAGAATAATTGGATACGGCATCAATTCTTCTGTTTCATCGGTTGCATACCCAAACATCATTCCTTGATCTCCTGCCCCTATTTTTATTTCTTTAAGACTCGAATCTTTTGACTCTAATGCTTGATCTACACCTAATGCAATATCTTTTGATTGTTCATCAATTGCAGTAAGTACAGCACATGTATCAGCGTCAAAACCATAAGATGCATCTGTATAACCAATTTTACGAATTGTATCTCTAACTATTTGAGGGATATCTACATAAGCTTTTGTGCTAATTTCTCCCATTACTAATACAAGTCCTGTAGTAATTGCAGTTTCACATGCAACACGGCTCATGGGGTCCTGTTCAATTAATGCGTCTAAAATAGCATCCGAAATGGCATCGCACATTTTATCAGGATGTCCTTCTGTTACTGATTCTGATGTAAAAAAATAGCTCTCTTTCATTTTCATTTACCTCTATAAATATTTTTCTTCTTCTAATTTCTCATATAATTGACAAAATTCTGTAATACTTAATTGCTGTTGACTATCAGATAACGCCTTTTCTGGAGTTGGATGTACTTCTACCATCAGTTCATCAGCTCCCGCTGCTATAGCAGCGCACGCCATTGGTAATATAATATCTTTCCTTCCTAGAGAATGGCTTAAATCAACCACAACAGAATACGATATTACTTGTTTTAATAGAGCTACACAAGACAAATCTAATGTATTGCGCGTAGCACCTTCCATCGTTCTAATTCCACGTTCACATAACCAAATATTATTATTTCCATTAACATTAATATACTCAGATGCTTCAATGAACTCTTCAAAAGTCGCTGACAAGCCTCTCTTCAACAAAATAGTATTATCCACTTTTCCTAACTCTTTTAACAACGTGTAATTATACATGTTTCTACTCCCCACTTGCAATATATCAATTTTGTCTTTCATAAAATCAATGTCTCTTACATCCATAATCTCAGAGACAGATAACAAATTATATTTTTGAGCAACTTCATGTATAATCTCAATTCCCTCTTTTCCCATTCCCTGAAAAGATTTTGGTGATGTTCTCGGTTTATAAGCTCCTGCGCGCAAATAACGTATTTGATAAAAAGAGAGTATCTTTCCAATTTTTTCCATTTGCTCGTAAGATTCCACAGCGCATGGACCAATGATTAGTTCTACCTTTTTAGGACTCATAAACAACACCCTCATTGTTTATAAATTTTTGAATTTCATCTTCTAGCTTCTGATAGAAAATTCCAATGTGAAGTCCGTCCATTAAAGCATGATGGGCTTGTACATTTACAGGCATTAAAATCCTATTTTCCTGTTTATAATATTTTCCCCATGCAACTCTAGGTATTGAATCAGTCGGGGATATAGATACTGGATGAAGTATATGTGTAAAAGATACCCACGGGACGCAAGAAATAAATATCAAATCATTTCGCTCTTCCTCATGATCCAGATTTATATTCCCCATCAATTTATTTGATTCGGAAATAGCACATTCATAAAATGTATTAAAATCAAGTGTAAATGGCACTGTGCAAAAATTAAACGCATCCTCTTGAACCTTTAAAATGTATGACGGATGTACTATGTCATATTCAACTATTTGATTATTCTCAAAACGATATTTGAACTCTTTAATCGTATTACATACCTTCGAGACCAAATACATAAATACTTTAAAAAAGAATACTTCTCTTGTTTACAATATATAACAAGCTTAGTTACGTCAACATTTGCAGTAATCCCTACATATGGGTAATCCATCTCCTTAAATAATTTAAATATATTTCTTCTTGACTTTTTTTCAATATCAACAACTTTCATCTAATTGACTCCTTTCTGCAAATCTAAAAAAAGTCATAGTCATTTAAAACAAATCCTAATTTTTTCTTTTCTTCATAATATGGTGATGCCTCAGTTGCCTTACGAATTGACTTCTTCAAATCTCTTAAGAGTCGAATGGTATCTTCCCGTGTCTGATATGGCATATCATGTGTAACTAGTTCTGGATAAAGACCATTTTCACGCCTTTCAGTATTCGAAAACACCTTAAAGTCATGAAAATCATGGAAATATGCCCGTATATCATATAGTTTTCTGTTTTTATATAATTCTGTTTGCGGAAATAATAACATTTGTGAAACTCTTTCAGTTAAAACTCCCATATTAGTTGTTTCAATAATGGCCTTTTCAGTTAGTTTCACATCTTCTTCTGTTTCACCCGGCAAACTGATAAGCCACCATGCAGTTGATACTGTCTTGGTTTTACCTAAAATCTCTACATCTCTGTAAATTTTATCCAAATTATAGTAACGTCCCATATTTCTTGCTACCTTTTCAGAACCTGTTTCAATACCATAATCAACTGCAACTTTTTGTGCTGGAAAAGACTCCAGCACTTTGAATATATCAGAACTTAAATATCCTGGTTCTACAAAAAAGTGCATTGCATCTACAAACAAATTCTCTTGTTTAGCTAGATCCACAAACTTTTCTATTGGTTTATTTCCATTTGCGTAAAAAGAATCCTGAATTAAAATATTAGTTTTTCCTTCTTGTAGATAAAGTTTCATTTGGTCAATCAAATATTCCGGTGAATGAAACGCTCTTTTATTACGTCCAAGTTTACCTAAACCATTTCCTTCTAAACAATGAACACAAGATTGGGGGCATCCACCTCGAACTGTATCAAGAGCTGCTGCATACGGGATAATATCACCAGGAAGTGGATCTATTTTAGGCCATATTCCTTTGTGAGAAAGAAATGGTAGATTATCCAACTCTAATTTTATGTCCCTTCTAGTATATTCTATTTCTCCATTAGAATTTTTCACCATTAAACCCGGTATTGACTTTTCTATAATACCGCTTTCTTCTACTGATTTTACAACATCATATAATGTTTCCTCACCTTCACCCACTATAACTCCATCTATCAATCCAGAATAACTTTCCACTATATCTCTAGAAAAAAAACTGGCATGTTGTCCACCCACAATAATCGGAATATTAGGATAAATTTCTTTTAATAATGTTGCGGTTTCTAACATACCCACACTTTGATGTACCCACATATTTCCAATTCCAAATAAAATAGGCTCTCTTGATTTAATCTTATCAATGACTTGCTGCAAACTATATCCGTTTCTAAACGCCTTGGCTAAATGTAATATCTCTACCTCGTATCCTTTTTCTTTTAAATAGGCTGATAATGACATTAATCCTATACTATCAAATTGATCAAATAAAGCAGGCTGAACATTCATTAATTTAAAAGAAGTATGCGGTTGAATGAGACATACAAAATTTTTTTATTCATATTTTTCCTTTCATTACTGATTATATTTCTCACAAATTATACCTGCAAGAAATATAATCAGTTTCTTTTATCTAATAGTGTTCGAAATATCCCCAGTATTTCTATAAATTTCTAATAGTTCCTCTTGCCCCTGTTCATTTGGACATATTGTATCAAAACAATGTTTCCAAAATACGTTATCAGCCTCTCTACTTTTCATACACACTTCTTTTCTACAAAAAATTACTGCTTGGGATTTTTCCTCTTTATGAACTAAATAATCATTTGCTTTTAACTGTTCAATAAAATGATTAATTCTTTTAATTTTAATATTTTCATCCACCTGTTCCTCCATTGCCGCTGCTTCCGTTCCATCCTTAGGAGAAAAAATGAACAAGTGTCCCCAATCAATTTTTGTATCTAATACAAACTTAATACTTTCCTCTAATTCAGTATCTGTTTCAGTTGGAAAACCAATAATCACTTCTGTTCCTAATATCAATTGCGGACTAACCTTTTTCAGTTCCAGAAATGCTTTTTTTAGCTGGTTCATGTCTGCTTTTCTACGCATTAATTTTATAATTCTTTCACTTCCAGACTGAATTGCTGATACAATCATGCCCAATGTGTTTTTTTGTGCCGCATCAAGAATACTGTCATAGTACTTTAATAACCATTTCGGATGGAGCGAATCAATTAAGGCACTATATCCATTTTCAACCAATGGTAATTCTTGAATCAGACTTCCAAAAGACTCACCAATATCTAATCCGTACGCACCTACGTTATCGCCATTGATAACAACTTTATCAGCATTACTTTCATTAAACAATTTTATTTCGCTTACACATTTTTCTACTGGTTTACTATGTAATTTTCCAACTGCCCATCGTGTAGCACAATATGAGCAATTTTCTGGACAGCCCCTACTTACCTCTACACAGAAATATTTGCTTCCCCATGCCATATCATGCACATCCGGTATATCTTTTAATTTGTGAAATTTTCCAAAGATGTCGTCAAATTTTTCCAGCTCAGTATTTCTAATAACTATTCCAGAAAAATAGATTTGAGTTTTTCAATATCTGTATCTGGTACACACCCTGTAACAATAATTTTTGCTGAGTATTTTTTACTCTCTCAATCTGTTCAAGTGCCATTTTTGTTGTTTCATTTATAAATCCACAACTAGTAACTACAATATAGTCAGCAATCATCTCATCTCTTACTAAATTGTAGCCATTTAACTGCAAATAAACACCCAGTTTAGCCATATCCATTTCACGTCTGCTACAATTTAAATTACATATAATACATACTTTCTCACTCATATTCTTTGCTCAAAAGTCTTATAACTTTTGATTTCCTCCTTATCATTACTATTCTTCTGCAGATATTTCTAATTTTTTATCTATTTTTTACAAAATATTCCTCTAAGTACACTCCTTGTTCCTACGTTTATTTTACTCTCATAGGATACTGTTTCATTATATGGTACTAGTGAAACAGTATTTAAGATATCCAAGATACGTATTGGCGGCAATAACATCATGTCTAACCCATCTGGTGTAACAAATAAAAATTCTTCTGTTTGTTTATTTAATGTTTCATCAACATATGCATTTGAAAATACATTTAGGCAAAGCAACCCTCCTTTTTTTAGAATTCTCGCTGATTCTCTAATTGCCTGTTCAAATTCATCCACTGACGACGTATTATGATATATTCCATTTGAAAGAATTATATCTAAACTTTCTGTTTCATACGGAAGTTTTAGCATATTAGCTTTTTGAATATGAACTTTATTCCGTTTCAAACTATTTAGTTTCTGAATTTTCATCCAGGTAGCTTTAAGCATATTTTCATGTAAATCGCAAGCCTCCACCCTAAATCCTAATTCAGCCAACATATATGTATTCCGCCCTCCACCACAGCCTAAATCCAAAACAGTTAAACTTTCTGGATATTTGATAGTTTCAAAAAAACTTCTCCAATAAATAGGTTCTTTGGCTTCTGTAAACTCGTCAACAATTGTTCTGCTATTCCAATAGAATTTAGCTATTTCATTCCTATTATATTTATCCATTTTAATCCCTCCTTTCATAGAAATATTTTTCTAAGAATTCTAAAATTGACGTGCCACCGTTATATTCTAAATATATATCTGCATACTTAGATAAACTATTAGGTATATTTCCAACTCCAACTCCAATGTCAGCTTCTTTTAACATTTCTACATCATTTTCTCCATTTCCAAAAGCAATAACTGTTGTATCATCAGTATATTGACAAATTTTTTTTATTCGCTCTATTGCAACTCCTTTAGATGAATATAGAGATACAATATCAAGAATTTTTATCATCTTATTATTAGGATCATTATATAAATTTATTTTTACTCCCAATAATTTCTTTTCCAATATTTTCTTATGTATATTTAAAACTTCTTTTTCATTACTAACTATTGAACATGAAAATACATCTCTAATTTTATTCTTTTTAGCTTTTTCAAGTATTATTTTGGAACCTTTTTGGACTCTATCATTATTTTTATAATTAAAATTCACCTTCAACTGATGCTCATTTGCAATGTTGACAATTTCCCAAAAACTTTCTATAGGAATATAATCTCCTTCCAAAATCTTATGACTTTGAAAATCAACAACTGCAGCCCCGTTAAATACAGCTACTGGTAAATTAATTTCTATACCCTTTACAATTTTATATGCGCTATTCCAATCTCTTGCGGTAATGAACGAAAACTGTAACCCTTCATGTATCATATGATTTATTCTTTCTCTAATCTCATCCGAAACCATAGCTTTCATATTTAAAAAGGTATCATCTAAATCAGTTATAAATAAGTAACTCTTTATTTTACTACCTCCTTTATAATTGATAACTTTCAATAATTTCTTTCAGAATATCGTATAGTTTTTTAAATCTAATTTCATCACTCGGAATTGTAAAGCGCACAATATTTTTATCTTCTACACCTTTCTCAGTTCCAATTGAAAATGTAATTACATTTTTTTCTGTTAGAATTTTCCAAAAATCAATTTTCATCTTCTTACATTTAATAACTAATACATTAGTTTCAGATGCCAAAAAAGACAAATACCGTGAGCACTCTATTAATCTTTGAATTTTTAACCTATGATTGCAAATTTGACTTTTAATCATTGCTTGAAATGAATTATCATTCATAAGCTTTTTTGCAATTAGAATTGTAAAGCCACTCACTGGAAAAACTGCAGTATTACACAACATATACGTCAAAAATTCTTCATTCATGCTCGCATAACCTAAACGTGCACCAGGTATACCGTAAAATTTTGACATAGACCTTATTATAATTAAATTTAAAAAATCTTGATTTTGCAATAAAAGACTAAAAGAGTGTTCATCATACACTGTGTCCATAGAAACTTCATCTACAACGAACAATACATTTGGAAAATCTGTTATCAATTTCTTTATCTCCTGCATTTTAAAACACTGACCAGTTATAGGATTAGGATTTGAAATCCAAAGTGCTTCCAACTTTTTTTCTACCAAAGCCTGTTCAATAGAAGCAATAGATATAATCGAATTATTTATTTCTGTAGATACTTTTACATATACTGGATCAACTAATGTTTCATAAATTCGATAGAAATTTGGGATTACAACTCCAGTTTTTTTCCCTTGAGTAATAATGAATTTATCTTCCATATAATATCTTCTGATCCACTTCCTAGAAAAAATTTTTTTCCTCCAAATTTCTGCGATAAGTATCTCTTAAATTCCTCATAAATTTGAGCAGGATATTTATTGATTGAATTAAATATTTCTATATTCGTACATGTTTCACAAATCTTTTTTAATAATTCTGTTTTATCAGAGCTTAAAGAACAATCAATGCTTCCCTCTTGTTTTCTCAATGTTTCATAATCATCCATGTAATTCATAACACACTCCACAATTTATATTAATTTCTCAACTTTATATGTGCTATTATTTATTTTTGTAGAAATAACTCTAATACCGTTCTCTTCAAAAGTTGCTATACACTTTTCTGTATTCTTTGTAATTACAAAAATAGCTGGTCCAACCGAAGATATAGCTAATATTTCTACATAACCATCTTTCTTCAAAAATGCAAGTTTATCCATCAATGCTGGAAGTTCAGGATACGTATAGGAACAATTAGCAATACTTCCTTTGTCATATCTATAATCCCATATCACATCTCCCATTGTTTTAATATCCTGGTGGCATATTGCCGGAAGAAAATAATGCAAAATATTATATGCAATCTCAAATCTATACTTTTCTCCACATTTGAAAAACTTCTCTAAATTTTCTTTTTCCTCTTCAAATTGAGTTTTTGAATCACAAAATGAATAATCTAACGGAATTCCTATCAATACTGTATATTCGTCACTAATGTTGCCTGATGCAACAACAGTGTTTTCTCCTGCTAGAATCAGTACTCCTCCTTCCATTAAACCTGATGCTGCTGAACCTCCTATACACTGCACAGGATTTAAATACTCTATATCTCCATCGATTTCTTCTCCATAATTTTGAGCTAAGTACTTAACTAAAGTTTCAGGACTTATTGGTTTTCCGAAAATATGATTAATAGCTGCCGCTATACCCGCTTGAATACATCCAGTTGAGCCTAATCCACAATGTTTTAAATTATTGTATAGTTTTTAATATTAACCTCAAACCCTTTGGTATATCCTAAAGCCTCTTTCATAATTAAACAAGCATGTTTTACAACACTTTCCCTTTCTTCCATCTCCTTATTTACATATATTTTATTCTCATCAATGATTTTCACAGTAATTTCAATAAAAATTTGAGTAGAAAAAACCACCTCTCCGGGCGTATATTTCATATTATTGTTTTCCACAATTTTACTAGGATCAATTGCCATAGCATTTAATCTTGTTGGATATAAAATTGTTATCTCCTTATTTACTGGTTTTACACCATTTATACCTCCAATGGGATTGAAAACAGTCCCTACTTTAAAATAATCAAAATTTTTTATATTCATATTTTCCTCCTAATATATGCTATCTTCTATTAAAAACCGCAAATTATTTTTATCCAAGTACGATTGTACATGCAAATTTTCCACTCTAAACTTTTTATTAAGGTATAATTTATTTATCCACTGTTCACAATAATTTTTTTCTTCACTTATGTTTCCTGACTTTGGATAAGTTTCTAAAAATCCATTTAATGCACTATTCGCAATATATATCTTATTTTCCACTTCAAGTATGGGATCTGTTCCTAATAATCTAAATAAATTCCCATTATACTGTCTGTTCAAATAGGCAAAAACAACTTCTTCCAACCAACCAATTGGCTTAGAACGCCCTGTAATTTTAAACAATTTAACACCTATATTTTCGTACATTACCAAATCCTCTGGTCTAACAAAATTTGCCATTAACAGTTGATAAGGTTTCTGTATTTTAATAGTATTGCATTTCATATGAAAACTTCTATCAGTTATACCTTTCCCTAAAGCATCATAGTGTTGTTCCCTAAAAGGACATCTTCTTAAGCAACTTTCATTTAACATTATTTCGAAATCAATATTTTTGCCTTTCAAAAATGTTATTACATTAGTCAATTCAACAAAGTTTCTATTCAAATCATGATGTGCAATAATCTTACTTGGCTTTAATGATATGTACGGTTCAATATCCGCAACTGTTTTTATTCCAGCAATGGTCGATACATTAATGCGTACTGTGGGATATTTTTTTCTAATAAATCTAAATAATTCTAAAGAACTTATAGTCAAGGAATCTGCTTTAAAAACGTTAATAATCCATTCTAATTCTTCTTCTAATTCATCATACATTTGCATATTTATTGGTGTGTTAATTAAATATGCAAACTGAATTTTCTGAGATTCTAAAAACAATTTTATTTTCTTGCCTCTTCCCTGGTTGTGTGATGTGCAATTGATTTTTCCCTACCTTGTGGTAATTTTCCATTTGATAATGCACCGTACATTTCCACAATCTCAATATCTTTTTTTGCTGTAAAAGTTAATATTTTTTTATAACATTTATATCCCATTGACATGGAATAGTTAATTTTGACTTACTCATCTTATCTTCTCCTTTAAAATGTGTTTTCTAAATCTTTTATAAAATTATCAAGTGATTTTTTGTAACATGTGGCATAATATATATTTTGTAACATACAATTTCTTCTTCCTGATATTTAATATAAAATCCATCCAATACATATTTTTTTTCAATTTGTTCTGGTAGAAGCCCATTGTTTGTATTTATAAAATGTATGCATACCATATTGGTTCCAGGATCTGAAATTACCATCGCTAATTGTTTTTCCTCTAATTTCTGAATTAAATATTCTTTTAATCGAATTAAGTCCTGCAAAATTTTTTTAAATCCATTTTTTCCTAAGAAATTAAATACTCCCCAACATGCAACCGCAGATGCTGCACTTCTTGAACTAATTAAGGTTTTATCCATAACTGTTTTTGCATATTTTATTGGTACTTCAATATGTTTTTGCATACCCTTTCTGCACATAAAAATGCCCGATGCAAATGGAATATATCCCATTTTATGAGGATCTACTGATATGGAATAAACATATTTATATTTAAAAGCAAATTCACTATCGGATATAAATGGAAAAACTAATCCGCCTATTGCTGCATCAACATGAATATAAAACTTTATATTATATTGTTTTTCTAATTCTTGAAGCAAATAATTAATTTCTTCAACATTATCTATCGTTCCAGTCATTGTATATCCCACCGTACATACAATAATGAACTTCTGTATACCAATACTAAACTTTTTTAAAATATTTTCTTTTAGAGAATTTATATTCATTTGAAACTTTTCTGTATATGGAATATTAATTATCTCTGATATTTTCATAAGATTACATGCTTTATCAACAGATTGATGTGTTAAGTCTGTTTTAATCAAACACACATTATCTTCAAAGAAATTCCGTGCAATCCAAATCCCCATTATATTTCCTTCGGTTCCACCCGAGGTAACATATCCATCCACATCTTCATCCCCATATAACTGTCCCATCATTTCAATTAGCTCTTTTTCTAACTGTCTAGTCATGTTAAGTTGCATATTTTTATTTGTAAATGTCCCAACATGATTTTCATTATACTGTATATATTTTGCTAAAATTTCAACACCTAATGGATGTGGAGTAGATTGTGGATAGCCAAGAAACACTGCATCTTCTGAAATATAGTTATTACCAACCTCTAAAGATTTTTTTATTCTTTCTAAATCTAAACCCTTTTGAGGGAATTCTTTTTTCATCTCACACACTCCTATCTCATTTTTATATATAACTATACATTATTTTTCTATTATTTACTGCACAATGTAATTTTTATATGTCATATATGTAATTTTTGGGTTGCTCTTGTGGTATAAACTTTAGAAATAAATATATGCCATATTTAATCATTGTCTCACGATACAGCTTTGTTATATAAATACCCCTCGTAATATTGACTTTCTTATATTTCTTTCTCTACAAGATGTTTAAAAATTCAAATCACGAAATTTTAGAAGGTGAAAAATAAATGTATAATAATCCTTTACTAATCATTGACAATATACAAAAATTATGAAAATGGGTTCGATACTGAGCATTTTGTGAGCTAGTAAATTTAATAATTAGACATCCCAGTATCAATGACTGATGCACCTACCCGTTAAATGTTGATATGCAGGTGGACTCTTTCCAACGGTTTGAATACAGTAAATCCGGTTCATTATGTGAGCCTTTTTCTTGTATTTTTATTATCAAGCACACTATAACAAACTTATTTTTCATCTTTAAGGCGTAATAAAAGAGGTCTTGGAATAAAGGAATCTGACGTATTTTCCATCAAATTGTTTTATCCTGAGACCTCTTGTGTTATCAT
>ENA-OQJB01000798-OQJB01000798.1-human-gut-metagenome-genome-assembly--contig:-NODE-798-length-12255-cov-4.359664_pt1 | contig 12255 bp, 14 predicted proteins | sample MGYA00242599_ERZ504765 | MGnify/ENA primary metagenome ERZ504765 (study PRJEB26092, sample SAMD00036354) | human gut metagenome | host: Homo sapiens | study: EMG produced TPA metagenomics assembly of...
GCGTTCTCTATGAAAAGGGGACAATTGGAACATGGCAAAAAGTAAGTAGCTGCTCAAACAGCAGCACGACCTCAACCTGCATGGTGAGCAGTAGCTTTAACACTAAGCCCGGAAAATCTTATAGGCTTGAGTATTCTGCGACCTTTAGCTATTCCGATGGACGGAGCGAAACCATTACCGGAAGTACCAGTAGATAAGTGGAGTTTGTTATATATTTCAGCAAGTTAGAAAGGTGTGAGGTAATTATAAAGGCGAGACCAACGCGAGTTATCCGATACCTAGCTATAGTCGCACTGTGCTTGCTTTTGGGCTTTATGCTTGGAAGAAAAAGCAAATATGAAAAACGAGATTATTTGAAACAATTCAAAATTGGAAAAGCAACATACTCTGAATCGTTGATATATGAGGCTTATGGCGGATTGCAAAATGATGGGATAATGTTAGCGGTATACTACGATGTGGATGCAGCCAAAATTATTCATCAACTCGATTCATGGGAGAAAATTAATGATTCTCCAACCATATCTTCTATATTAAAAAATGTGTCGTCATATTTTGGATTAGATTTTGTGATTCCTGAAATTGCAAGTGGAAATTTTTTCTTTATGATAATAGTCAGCATAAGGAACTACGCTCGGAAGCCGAAATGAATACATTGCTTTTACATTCTGAAGATGTGAATTTTAGTCTCGTTGTCTGGGATGATGAGAAGCACACAATTTATATAGTAGAGTACAGAATTTAAGGAGGTTCGTTATGAAGAGGTTCGTATCATTAATTCTTTCAGTGTGTTTTTTGTTTTCGATAAATACTGTGTCTTATGCTGCTAACATAAGCAGCCGTAAAGCTAGCAATCCTGTTATTCAAAGCATGAATGATAAGTATCATGTTGATTTTTCGGGAATGTCGATAGATGAATTAAATAAGTTTATCGATAAGATGAAAGATGAAGATCAAACACGTGCATCTGGAAATTTGTTAAATAATACACAGCTTGCATGGTTGGCAGCTGCGCAAATTGCACGGGATAAGGGATATGAATGTGCGGCTCTTATGGTTGAATTCTCTGTATATAATATTGACTATTCTGAGAGTGTGACGGATTCTTCGACGCCATTGCTTGACAAGTTAAACACGACAACAGTTTTTAATAATTATAAAAACAAAGTACTTAATAGTGGCTTGAAAGATTTTAGTGGAGGAAGTTGGTCTTTTACAATTCAAAAGTCTGATAATGCAGATTTATTCTATGCATTGCATAGGGTAAGCACCTCTGGAACAGGCTTCATGATTGGTAATTCTATAATGTATTACTTGATTACCGTTCATGACACATTTGATTTTGCATATGACAACAACTATGACGACTTGTTTACTACTACAGTGAACAATTGGGCTTGGTTGTGCCAGCAGACGCATGTGTTGAATCCCATAGAGATAAATCTTAGCACGGCTATTGGATAAAAATCAGTGGTATTTATTTTTTGCGAAAGTAAAAGTTGAAATCTAAAATAAGGATGGCTCTAACGTATGAAAAATTTTACGGAGGTGTTTCCAATGCAGAGCAACTGATGTATAAGAAATCTTGTGTATACTCTAAAAGTAAAGAAGGAAAATTAAAATAGCTAGTGAAAAAATATCTCGTAGAATTTTTTTGAAAGCAAGTGGGATTGTGGCTCTTTCTTCAATGGAGCTTAACTCTGGGCTGACTGCTTTTGCAGATAATCAAAGTGATGGAAGCAAATCTCATATCGAGAGATACCATAGATACGATTTTGATACAAAAGAAGAATCTATAGAGGAAATTATAGTTGAAACCAATTCCTTCACGGATGGAGAGACAACTGCAGGCTATTTTCCAAATGGAAAGATTTCGGATATTGATCTATCCGATCTGTATGCGATTATCGGAAGCAATGATATCACTGTTGTTGATAATCCAACGGCAACACCATATTGTAGTACGGTATGCCTACAGATAACGACCAATAATGGAGGGACAAATTATGGTTCTGGATTTATGATTGGGCCTAATGCACTTGCAACAGCAGCACATAATCTATACAGTATAAAGGAAAAAGCCTACGTTAAGTCGGTAAATGTCGCACCTGCTCGATCTGATAATAGTAAACCTTTTGGAAGCGAAAATGTATCGGCAAGTTCGATGATTGTTAGTGATTCTTATCTTGCTGGAACAAGTTCGGAGGATTGGGCGATTATTACGCTCAAGAATAATTTAGGAACGAAAACGGGATGGCTTGGGTTACATTGGCAGTCTAGCAATTATTCATCATCACAGTTGGTGTATGCTTATGGCTATCCGAGCCAAATAAATGGTGCCGATGCGAGATATCGGATGTGTAAATCTTCTGGGTATATTAGAAGTCAGACTTCAAAATATCTCAAGGGCGATTGGGATTTGACAGGTGGCTTTAGTGGTGGTCCTCTTGTAGAATATATTTCTGGAGCTGGGTATGTAGCTATCGGAATCCATAAAGATGGAAGCACAATTGATGGTTCTTCATATCCAACTTCTTATACAGGGGCATTGAGAATAACACAATCGCTTTATACGCTGTTCCTTTCATACAGAGGTTGATAAAATGAAATGCAAACGGAAGATTATGGTTGGCATAGCATTTGTGGCAGTGGTTCTCTGCATTCTATTTCAATCGAATACATTCGGAAGAAAAAAATCGGAACTTATAATTGAAGAAGTTGACCTGAAGAACAATTGTATTTATGCGACTGCAAAAAATCAATTATATGATACGGATGACAATTATATAATTTATGGCGTATCAAACTACTTGAAAGGAAATCTTCAGTTGTCGTATCTTAAAGAAGGCGAAAGCATTCTTGTGATATCAAACGGTAAGGTGTTGCTATCAGATCCGTATCAATTTGATAAAATATACAGTATTCAACTGTTGCAATAGCGTTTCATTTTCTCAATAAATAATATAAGCTATTTACAGCTGCCTCCTCTGTTAAGTGGTGGTGCAGTGCTTATTCTCAATAACGATGCGATTGATGAAAATGATAGACCTTTTTGGAATTTAGAATTTTCTCAATAATCAAGCCCCCAAAATGGCAAACTTGAAATCATCGAGAGATACATAAAATATAGGGTTAAATCGACTTTCGTGTCGAAAAAACAAGTGCTAGAAATAGCAAAATCCATTGAATTTTAGAATGACATTTATAAGAAACCAGTAGATTTGCCTGATATTTGTGATTTCTTTGACCGTTGGGCCATTGATTTTGCACTACATTGATTTTGCACTACTATGAGCAAAGGAAAAACTTAAAATAAGCAAACAACCCGCCATTTGCAGCGACTGCAAGTAGCGGGTTGTTTGGCCTATTTAGAGGTTAGTCTTTCAGTTTGCCATGGTCACAGCCAAGTGAGAGATAATGCTCAATCTCACCACTCAGCACAAGCTGGACGCACTCCAAGGGCTTGTTGTATAGTAGCCAATCAAGTTCAGCTCGCTGTGCCGGGGTATTGCCGTATTCGTCCTCGATGGCAAGGCAGTCAATGGCAATGGCAGAGCCATCAGCGAACTGGGCTTCCGCTCGGTTGGTGTCCATATTATAGTGCCAAGAACGTGCTTTTTGAGAACTATTCTGGTCAAAAATTCGATTTTGTTTCATTTGAATGCCCTCTTTGATGCTTTTTATGATTTAGTTTTTTGACGAGATGAGGTCTCTTTTTTTCTTTCTCTTGAGTCACCCAACCGCACTATCCTGCATCGCAACTGTTCACAATGCTGTCTACGTCCGGGCGGTGCATAAGTTTTTGCAGGATGCCAAACTGCTTTTTGGTGGACGCAGACACCAGATACTGCCACTTTTGCGGCAGGATGGGCAAGTCTGCAATGCTCCACTTGACGTATTTGGCATCGTAGACATTGGGCGGTGCCAGCTCTACCAGATGACCCACGCACCAGCTTACCAGATAACCGTTGCCCTCAAGGTATCCATCCTGACGTTTGGTGGCACCGAGAACCTTGGCGTAGGACATGGCTACGGACGGTTTTTCCGCCACGATCAATTTTGCGATAAGAATCCCTCGTATCATAAAAGAGTAGTATTTATAGACCGCTCTCCAGCGGAATGCTACAATAGTTCCAGGGTGCTGTGGATTGGTGAAAAATCCCTACCGTAAAGACGGTTTATTGGAGGCTCCAACCACAGCTTCTTTGTTGAAATGTTAATCAGTTAGATACCGCCAGACGGTTTATTTAGAACGAGGTTACAAGAGCAAAGAAGTCTGTGGTCCTGAACAGCATCGAAATAAATACGCCGGAGGTATCAAAATGGTTTGTGTTGGAATTGATGTTGCCAAGGATAAGCATGACTGCTGTATTCTTGATTCAGACGGAATGGTTCGTGCTGACTGCTTTACCATCCCCAACAACATGGATGGATTTAAGCAGCTGCTTCAAACGATTCGAAACTGTACCAAAAAGTCAGACAAAATAAAAGTAGGACTTGAGGCTACCGGACATTACAGCTACAACATTCTTGGATTTCTTCTTGACAATGACCTGGCCGTCTATGTCATGAATCCTTTGCACACCAACCTGTACCGAAAAAGTCTCAGCCTTCGCAAAACCAAAACCGATCGTGTGGATGCAAGAACGATTGCAACTATGCTATTGTCCGATGTAGACCTCAAGTCCTACACGGATACAGCATACCACAACGAAGAGCTAAAGTCACTAACAAGATACCGATTCGATAAGGTTCGTGAAAGAGCCAAGCTGAAGCAGTCAGTGTCCAGACTGGTCACGATTCTGTTTCCAGAACTGGAGAAGCTCGTTCCCTCTCTCCATATTGCTTCGGTTTATGCGCTCCTCAGCGAATATCCCGGTGCGAAGCAGGTTTCAGAAGTTCATCTTACCAAGCTGACAAACCTTCTTACAACAGCATCTAAGGGGCGTTACGAAAAAGACAAAGCTATCCAGATTCGAGATGCAGCCAGAACTTCCATTGGTTCAGTTATGCCTGCTAAATCTCTGGAACTGAAGCATACCATTAAACTCATTCGGGAACTCACCTCCGAGATCGACGAAATTGAAGATTCGATTCAGCAAATCATGGATGAATTGCATCCACCGATTCTTTCTATTCCCGGTGTCGGTATCCAGTCAGCAGCCATGATCCTTGCTGAAATCGGTGATTTCTCCAACTTTGAATCTCCTGACAAAATCCTTGCTTACGCTGGCTGCTCTCCTTCTACATACCAGTCAGGAAAACTTACAAACTGTTACGCTCATATGGAAAAGCGTGGTTCACGTTATTTGCGATATGCCCTTTACAACGCAACCAAGTACGTTTGTCATTGGAATCCTGTCTTTGCCAAATACCTTGCCAAAAAACGTGCTGAAGGTAAGCACTATAATGTTGCCCTGTCTCATGCCACAAAGAAACTCGTGCGGCTGATCTACGCTTTGCAGAAGTCTGGAAAAGCATATCTTACAGCTGCCTGATTTTCTCCAGAGCCTGAGCCAAATCCAAGAACAACTTAGCTGGCGCAGCGAACCCTTGACAAACCGAAGCATTCAAATGCTATTCTGTTTCTGCGAGGGTTGGCCGGGCTTGCTTTGCTATTCTCTCCGTCGCCCTCGCTGCTCTGATTCCAGTATTTGAAGACTGTTTGTCAGGGGCAGCGAATCGTTGACGGATTTTTTCATTTTGGGTCTTGACTTTTAATAGTTAGTCTCCAATCTGTTTCTGATTGCAATATGTACGGCGGCAAAATGCCGCCTTAAAATCAGATGGGTTCGGTATCTTCCTCACCGGCTTCTTCCGGTTCATCCTCCACAGGAATTTCAAAATCGCCCTTGTCCTCGGTGTAGTTTGCATCGGGGTCAAGGGCTTCTTTTTCTGCCTGCTTTTTCTGCTTCTGCTTCATAAAAGCGTAGATGCTACCGCCAGCAGCTAGACCGACCAGAGCCAGAACGCCTAAGAATGTGGCAGCATACTTCGTAACTTTGCTGCCACCAGCCTGTTCCGTGCTGGATGCCGCCGCTTCTTCCGCAGCGTTTTTCGCATCTTCCTCGGCCTGTTTGCGCTCCTGCTCTGCCTGCGCCGTCGCTTCCTTTTCAGCGGTATAAGCATCAGCGGCATCTTCTTCCATCAGTGCCAGCAGGTCGGCTTCGTCCACCAGATTCATAAAGTGAACAGTCTGCTGCCCCTTGGCGTTGCGGTCGATGACCAGATAGAACGTATTGCCGGACTTACTGACCAGCGTGATGAACTGCTGCCCGGAGCCGTCCGAATAATTGGTGTGGTAGTCATCCACCAGCGTCAGATTGCCCTCCGGGGTCAGTGCGCCGGAAGTTTCGTCCGTGACGGTAACAGCATCTTCTTCGCTGCTGTCCGTCAGGACAGGCTGCTCGACTTCTTCAACAGGCTCGCCGACATAGGCAAATGCGGGAGCCGCCATACCGACACATAGCACTGCCGACAGCAGCAGTGCGCCGACCTTATTCATCATCTTCATCCGAATCTTCCTCCTTGCTGAATGTGGCACCGACTGCGGACAGCGCAGCCGGGTTCGGGGTGGTGGTGGCTGACTGCCGCAGCAGGGCGGCGAGCTGTTCCGGCGTGACCTTGGCCGTGCGCACCATCTCGTTGACCTCGGCGGCTTCGGCCTCCTGAATCCGCCGCTCCAGACTTTCGATGCGATTGTTGATCTTGATGCGCCGTTCCTTCTCTTTTTCCAGTGAAGCGCGCAGTTTATCGAGTTTTTCGCTCATATTGTCCTCCTGTTATTTGGATAGCCGCCCGAATCCTGACAGGTATTTCTGCCAGTAGGACGAGTGGATATTGGCGTACTTGATGGGGTCTCCGGCACTGACCATCATACCGTTTCCGAGATATATTCCAGTATGGCTCATGCCGGGGGTGTCGTAGGTGCCTTTGAAGAAAACCAGATCTCCGGGCTTTGCTTCTGCTTCGGAGATGTGCTGGCATTTATTCCAAAGACCGTTGGCCGTGGTGCGCCCGACATTGTAGCCGTTCTGGTTGTAAACCCAACAGACGTAGCCGCTGCAATCGAAGCCGGTTTCCGGGGTGGAGCCGCCCCACACATAGGGCGTACCCACATACTTTTGGGCTTCCTTGTAGATGGCGGCAAATTCGCTGTCGGTCAGTGCTTCTGCCGGCACCTGATAGTCGATGCCCGGTGCGCCGGAGCCATCGGAGCCACCGGGCGGCAGACCGCCGTTGAACAGGTAGGGTCTGCCACCCAAGGTATCCTGAAAGATCTCGTACCGTTTCCACTGGTCGTTGTCCAGTTCCTCCCGGATGACTACCTCCAAGCCACGGTTCACCAGCTTGGTGTGGAAGATGCGGTACTCATAGGGCACCTGCGTAGGAATTGGGATTCCTGCCGGGCTGATGACCCACACGGTCTTATACCGTATCTGCACCTCCACCCATGTGGTCAGCTTGTACTGCTTTTTGAAGGTCTCCTTCAACTTGCCCTGCACCTCTGACCGGGTGTAATCGTCATAGAGAGTCGTGAGAAAAGAGGTCAACTGCCATGGGTCATGCTCGATGGGGTCAAGGTGATACTGGTACTCGTTGTAGCCGGGGTGGTCGGTGGGGGTGCGCTTGATCTTTTTATCCAGTTCCTTTTCCAGCTTCTTGTAGTCGGTTTCGGCTCCCCGGATGTCCCGGTCCTCTGCGGTGTAAATGGTCTGCCCGGATACCTGCGTGGTGCCGGAAAACAGAATGGAACAGGACGAAAAAGCCGACATGACCAGCAGCAAGAGCAAAAGAAAAACGCCCACGATCAAAAGAACGTGCGCGTTGCTCTTTGCAAAATTGGCAATGCCGTTGACTGCGGTGCTGACCACCGATCTTCCTTTGTCGATGACCTGCTCCATGCCGGACTTTGCAGCATTGGTGCCATTGGATGCCGCTTTGCCGCCTGCGGTCTGCGCCGCTGTGCCCGAATGGGCGGCGGCATAGTAACTCTGCCGGATGTCCTGTTTCTGCCGCCATCGGGAGAGCCAGTTGGAGCAGCCCTCGCCGGTGCAGGATTCGCCTGCATCTTGTGCCGCAGTCGGCTTCTGCGGGGAAGATTTTGCGGTTTTGGCACCCTTCTTGCCCTGCATCTTGGCTTTCTTTTTCAGCTTCCGGGCATAGATGCTCTTGGAAATATCCCGGACATTTCCTGCTGTCTTTTCGCCCTCGCTTAAAGCCTGCGTACCCACATTATCGTCCTCGTACTGGTCAACCTCCCGATGCACCGCAGACCGGGCGGCAGCAGCGGCATACATAGCACGTTTCTGCTGCTTTGTCATGCGGGATGCTTCATCCGGGGTGATCTCGGCTTTGCCAAAACGCAGGTGCTGCGCCTTTTCCGCTGCCTTGTCTGCATCCTGCTTCAGTTTCTGCTTTTTGGGCTTAGACTGTTCCACTTTAGACTTTTTCGGAGGAGAGCGCGTGGCCGTGCGCTCCTTGTCTTCCTCAAATTTCAGCCTTGGCTGTTTCTCACTCATGCTTTTGCGCCTCCGCAACTTCGGAAAGGCGGGTCGTGAGGATGCGGTAGAGTTCAAGGTCTTTCGGGAAGTGATCGACGAACGGCAAAATGACGTTGCCGAAGAACAGCAGACCTTCGCCCTCGCCGGAGTGGGTCACATAGGAAAGCTGATGGGGAGAGATATTGAGCTGCTTTGCGAGGATTTGCCGATCGCCGTTCGCCTGATTGAGCATATAAACGAAGTCCGAATTCTCAAAAATATTTGATACTTCGGGGCTTGCCAACAGGTCTTTGACGTTCTGCGTCAGGGCTGTCGGAATGCCGCCCCACTTACGGAAACGCTTCCAAATCTCCACGGAATAAGCAGCAGTCTGCTCTTCCTTCAAGAGCAAATGGAACTCGTCTGCATAGTACCGGGTGGATTTTCCGGCACTGCGGTTGGCGGTCACACGCCCCCACACGGCATCCTGCACGATGAGCATACCCAGCTTTTTGAGTTGCTTGCCCAGCTGCTTGATGTCAAAGCAGACGATGCGGTTATTGATATCTACGTTGGTGTGGTGATTGAAAATGTTCAAACTGCCCTTGACGTAGATTTCCAGCGCAGCCGCTACATGGCGGGCTTCCGGTTCGTCTTGCGTCAGCAGGGCGTTGTACAGATCTTCCAACAGCGGCATATTTTCTGGGGTGGGATTCTCGAAATACTTGCGATAGATTACATGGACGCAGCGGTCAATGACCGTCTTTCCACCGGCTGCAACCCTTCTTTGCCGCCCACCACCAGTTCGCACAGGGACAGTACAAAGTCGGCTTTCAAAGCCAGCGGGTTATCCTCTTCCGAATAGTTGCTGTTGATGTCCATAGGGTTGATATACTGGGTGCTGGCAGGGCTGATGTGGATGACCTGCCCATGCAGACGCTCCACCAGTGGAGCGTACTCACATTCCGGGTCGCAGATGATAATATCATCGTCCGTCACAAGGAACGCGTTGCAGATTTCACGCTTTGCGCTGAATGATTTGCCGGAACCGGGAGTGCCCAAAATCAGACCGTTGGGGTTCTTCAGCTTTTTGCGGTCAACCATAATCAGGTTGTTGGACAGAGCATTCAAGCCATAATACAGGCTTTCCTTGCCGTTGTCGAACAGCTCCTGCGTGGTAAACGGTACAAAAATCGCCGTGCTACTGGTGGTCAGCCCCCGCTGGATCTCGATCTGGCAGTCTGCCAGCGGCAGGCTGCTCATCAAGCCCTGCTCCTGCTGAAAATCGAGGCGACATAATTCGCAGTTGTGCTTCTGGGCAATGCTGACTGCCTGAAACACATTGGTTTCCAGTTCCTGCTCGGTTTTTCCGGTGTTCAACACGAGGAACGTCACCAAAAACATTCTCTCATTCTGGCTCTGCAGCTCCTTCAAAAGTGCCTTGGCATCCCTGCCGTAAGTCGCCAAATCAGACGGCAGCACGTCCATGTCATATCCGGCGCGGACAGCTTTTTTCTGCTCCTCGATCTTGCTGCGGTCGAGTTCGGTAATGGTGTGTTTGATGGTTTTGATGGCCTTGTTCTGGTCAACGGACTGGATGTGCATGGTAACGATCTGGCTGGAATCCATGTCCAGAAAATCCTTCAAAAGCTGGTCGCTGATGTCGGATGCCGTGATGCTCAGAAAGTTGGCAGCGCAAAAGATGCCGCCCATCTGGAAGGTGCGGCTGTTCTTAAACGCAAAGGCAGTCGGCGCAATGGCATCCTTCACCGAAAGGCCGCTTTTCACAAGGTCTTTCCAGTCAAAATGAAATTTGCTGGCACCGTCCATATTGAACATATCGTGCATGAGTTTCAGCCGCTGGACACCGTTCAGGGGCTTTGCCTGCACCCCCAGTCGGTGAAAGTTGTTGAGCAAATCGTTCTGGATGTGGTCAAGCCGCGGCTTGACCTGCGCCATGCTTTCGCCCTCCACACCGAAGGTGATGAACTTGGTCTTAGTCAGACCATTATTGCCCTTGGCAAGCTGCTGACGCAGCATTTGAGAATACTCGGCGCGCACATCGTCAAAGCCATCTTTCTGGTACGGGATGCGGATGCTCTTCTCAAACTCTGTGCTGTCCGTTGCCATGTTCACAAAGGACAGTTCAAACTTGATGGAACTGTCGAAAAAATTGAGGAATGAACACCATTCCTCAAAAATCGCAGTCTTATCTTCCTGCTGCGCCAACTGATAATTGATATCCTGATAGGCAATCGTCCGAGTATAATAGTTCGGCTTCACCCGGCAAGTGCCATCCTCGAACATCCGCTGCATGGGGATGGACTGCTGGGCGGTCCGGGGCACAGCAGGCTTTGCGTTCTGCCTGCGCTTCTGCGCAGACTGCGGCTTGCTGTGCTTACCGGTCTTTTTCCAAAACGGAATCATAGGTCATGCCTCCCTTCATCAAAATCGCATAGTAGTTGTTGGTCTTGTAGGGGCGAATCTTCGGGCGGACAAACCGGGACTGCACATAGTACGACAGCAGCTTTTCCATGGGCTGACCGTTTTTCTCGTACATCCCAAGGAAAAACGCCGGCAGCATCACCGCCATCATGCCGAGGGTGGCGGCAGTGTTGCCGCCGGAATCCCGGAGAACAAAAAACAGCGGCACTCCAATGAGAGCCGCTGTGCCAAAGCAGACGAGCTGCCGCTTGGTCAGATTGAATGCGACCTTTGATTTCACTTTCGTCAGGTCACGGGGCACAGAGATATACGCAGCCAATCAAACACCTCCTTTAGTGCGCTCCGAGGACGGATTTGGTTACGGAGCTGGTCTTGAACAGGCTGAAACAGAGCAGAACGGTGTAGCCCACAATGCTCCAGATGGAGTTGATGGCATCCCCGGAAATCGCCACGCTCTGGATCAGCACCGCATAAATTGCTACGCAGATGAGGATGAGAAAACCCTGAAAACCCAGTGCAAACAGGCATTTCAGGTAGTTCTGCCCCATGTGCGATTGCTCGTGGTTGCCCCATGTTGCCATGGGGATGGGCGCAAGGCTCACCATGCAATAGATCTCAATCATTCTTCCGTACACGATGACAAAAATAATGATGCTCAAGATCCGCATGGTGATGCCGATGAAGAAACTTTGCAGGAAAAGCCCGAACAGGGGTCCTACATCCATCTGCATCAGGCTGGATTGCAGCATGGACAAACCAATGTCGTTGACCCTTGTATTTCCGGCAATGATGCCGCTGGAATCGGACACTACTTTCTGGGTGACGTCGAACACCGCCATCACAATATCGAAGGTATTGGAGATGAGCCATACCGACACTGCCGTTTTGAAGATCCAGCGCATGATGAGGGCAGGCTCGAATTGCGCCATGTTGTTGTGCTGGGTGATCATCTCGATCAACTCATAACAGGCGATGAAGGTCAGGATGATGCCTGCAATGGGTAACACCACATTCCGGGAGAGGGCTTCGATCATTGCAAACACCCGTGGTTCAAAGCTGGAGGGCTTGGTGCCCACCTGCTGTGCGATGTTGCCGACCTGCGTGTTCACATCGTCGAACAGCCCGGAAAGGTTTGACATAATGCCTGCCGTCAGGATACCTTTGATCCAGTCGGCAATGGCTTTGAGAACGGTTTCCATTCAGTCACCGTCCTTAGCTGAAGTGGTTGATAAGGGTCTTGAGAAGGTTCAGGAGAAAAATAATGTGGGTCAAAAACTGCATAAGACACCGCCTTTCATTGATGGGTGGAGATTCGTACCGCAATGCG
>ENA-OQJB01000802-OQJB01000802.1-human-gut-metagenome-genome-assembly--contig:-NODE-802-length-12189-cov-3.754104_pt1 | contig 12189 bp, 8 predicted proteins | sample MGYA00242599_ERZ504765 | MGnify/ENA primary metagenome ERZ504765 (study PRJEB26092, sample SAMD00036354) | human gut metagenome | host: Homo sapiens | study: EMG produced TPA metagenomics assembly of...
ATCTGTTCAACCAGCCCACAAGTTTCCACCCCCTGGCGGGGGTCGATATATCCCAAACGGGCATTCTCATCTGCCCCGAACATGCCGCCGGGCACCTGCCCGAAAGTACGACGAATCAGCCTATGGACATTATAAGAGGCGTTCAGCATAGCAGAATCACCGGTCTGCATATAATAAGTGGCAGGCTCACGGAAACATTGGGCAATGTTTACGTTGTGCCAGTTGGGCAAAGAGGTCGACTGAGTCCAGTCGGCAGTGTTGCGATGAATCTTTTCGGCCAATTCGAGCAAAAAAGCATCTCCCGTATGACTGTAAAGCCAGTAGATGCTGATGATGTTATCACCTCCACGACTGTTCTCCCAATAGTCTTCCAGAAGTCGGTCGTCGGGAACCGTCATCTGCCATTTAAAGTAGTTTGTCATCAGGTCTATGACACGCTGGTCTTGAGAATACTCGTAATAAGATTGCAGGCACCAAAGCATAATCATCTGTGCCCAAAGTTCGCGTTTCCCATTGCGTTCGTTGACCGGGCCGAAATAACCGTCCGGCTGGCGACTGGCAAATACGCCTTCAATCCAGTATTTGGTTTCTTCTATCATCTTCGGATCATTCAGAATATATGCCAAACTGCTATACCCTTTGAGCCAATAGGGAACTTCCTCCCAACCATGATCCCCACCGGTCGTAAGCCAGGCATTGTTATCCTTTCCAACCAAGCGCTGATTTCCCCTAAATGTCCGGTTAGGCCATCGCGCTGCAACTCCAAAAATTTCCTTACCCAACCCTCGGGGCGGATGCTGCCTACCGGCAATTTTTATAAAGTTCAAACGGACGAAGCGGGGGCACGGTAACCCATATAATTGACATTGACAGCATGTGTATCCGGCCGGTCCACCACCGTCACCGTACCGGCAGAAGAGGCAGAAGTACAAGCCGTAACCGAAACTGTCAATGCCACGAAAAGGAGGGCAGCCACCCATGTATATAAGTTCTTCATATTATATCTTAATCAATGTTATTCAATAAATCCACCTTCCCCTCATTAACCAACTTCAATATCAACTCACCGAAAAGGGTGTTCTGCTAGGCAAACCAAGGGCGGGTGAAGTTGGCTGCATCATCCTTATGGAACGATTCGTGCATAAAGCCAGTACCGGCATCCGTATCCATCAGCATCTTGATGCAAGTTTTGATTTCGGCATCATCCCGGCTTGTGAAGGCTTTCATCATAATGCTCATGGGCCACACCATGTCATAGCCGATATGCGGTCCGCCGATACCCTCGCCGGCTTTGCCGCTGAAGAAATAGGGATTGCTGTCGCTCCACACAAAACGGCGGGTATTCTGATAAATGGGGTCATTGACATCTACATCTCCCAAATAGGGCATGGCAAGCAAGCTGGGCACATTGGCATCTTCCATCAGCAGATGATTGCCGAAACCATCAACCTCGAAAGCATAAATGGTACCGAATTCAGGATGGTTGTAGGTTGCATAGCGTTTCAAAGCCATCTCCACCTCATCGGCCAAGGCACGGCAGTCGGCAGCCAGGGCAGTCTCCTTGTTCACTGTTTCCAGAATCTCGGCAGCCTTGCGCAAGGAAGTGACGGCAAAGAAGTTGGAAGGCACAAGGAACTGAAGCGTTGTGGCATCGTCCGACGGGCGGAAGCAGGACACGATGAGTCCCACCGGACGGACAGGAGCACCCAGACCGTCATTGTTCAGCGTATCGAGCGCACGCTCCGTCTTGCGTTGAAATTTGTAGGGACCGACACCCTCTTTGCGCTGCTGTTGACAAAAAGTAGTATAAATATTGCGGATAGCTTCCAGCCATTCAGCACCGAAAACCGAAGTGTCACCCGTCACCTGCCAATAGTGATAAGCCAACCGCAAGGGATAACAAAGCGAGTCGATTTCCCATTTGCGTTCATGCAGTTCGGGCTTCATGTCAGTAAGGTCACTCATCCAATGTCCATCGGGCAGTGCACCATCGTTGTAAGCATTCGCATATGGGTCGATATTGATACACTTGAACTGGCGTAGAATAACACCGGCCAGCATCTCTTTCAGTTTCGGGTCGTTGTTGGCAAGCTGCACATATGGCCATACTTGCGCCCCTGAGTCACGCAACCACATAGCATGGATGTCACCCGTATATACAAAAGTATCAGGCTTTCCATCGCTACCTTTGCGGAAGTGCACAGTAGTATCCAGCGTATTGGGAAAACAGTTGGCAAACATCCAGGAAAGCTTGCGGTTCTTCAAAAGTTTCTGTACACGGGCAATCTCTTTCTCCACGGCAGTAGAACGGAAAAGTCGTTGTTTCTCTTTAGGACGATTAGAGGAATAGTTTCCGGCAGATGCCGTATTATCCTGCACGGCCACAAAACCCGCATCGGCAAGAAGGCAGCTACCATTGGCAGCCTGAACCATCCCGGCAGCCGCAGCCAGAACAAGACTGAAACAAATCTTTTTGGTATTAAGACTCATATTTCTTCTATATAAATTTGAATTGAAAATTGCTATTAGTCAAGTGGGGTTTGGGTAGCTTTCACTCCCTCGAAAGTCATGCGCACCGGCTTTATCTTTCCTTTTTTGTCAAAGTACATCCGGTCAATGCAGGTGGCACGACTGTTTGCAGCCGTTTCTCCCAACGGACGACGGTGGTAAATGATGTACCATTCGTCCTTACCTTTCCCACGCACCACCGAATGATGTCCGGCACCGGTAGCTACATCGGCATCCTGCTGAAGAATGATTCCCTCGCGACGGAACGGTCCGAAGGGAGAGTCGGCAATGGCATAGGCCACACGGTAGTCGGGGCTTCCCCAACCGCCTTCCGACCACATGAAGTAATACTTTCCGTTACGTTTCAACATGAAAGGGCCTTCTACATAGTCCTGAGGGGTCACTTCTTTATAGACTGTGCCATCATCAAAAGGAACGACACCAAGTAAATCGGGAGACAGTTTCACGATGTTGCAATGCCCCCATCCGCCATAGTACATATAGTAAGTGCCATCGTCATCACGGAACACAAACTGGTCAATGGGCTGTGCACCATTCACAATTTTATCAATCAGGGGCTTGCCCAGCACATCTTTGAAAGGACCTGCCGGATTGTCTGCCACAGCCACACCGATACCGCCAATCTCAGAGTTGTTCTGTATATCGTTCCCTCCGAAGAAAAGATAATAGCGGTCATTGGCCTCGATAACAGCCGGCGCCCACAAAGCACGGCGCAACCATGGGATATTTTCCTTTGAAAGCACGCGTGGATGTTTGGTCCAATGCACCAAGTCGGGCGAAGAATAGGCATCCATAAAAGTCTGTTCATCATAAGGAGCGGAATATGTAGGATAAATCCAGAACTTCCCGTCCAGCACTACTCCCTCAGGGTCGGCATACCAACCGGGAAAAATCGGATTGCCGCTACGTTTCTTTTGAACTTCTTCACCAGATTGCGCATAAAGAGATGAAGAGGCACAAAACAATGCCAAGCAGTAAACAGTAAGTTTCTTAAGTTTCATGGTAAATAGGGTTTTCAAACAGTGATTCATCGTAAAAGAGAGAGGGTGTGTCAAAACGTTTTTCAGCGATTACTCCGTCAGACATCCGGCACACCCTCATCATTGATTGCTATGGTTTTGGCTTTGAGGTCACTTCTTCTTTTTAAGCGTTTTCGAGAAGGAGTAAGGAGCATCCTCCTCTCCTGCCCCACGCTGTTTGTTGGGCACATTGTCCATAGTGAAGCGCAGTGAGGAGCCGTTCATCAGTTGCTCGTGTGTCAGATAGTTGCGTGTATAGTCAACGCCATCCACTGTGAGTTTCTGCACGTAGCGGTTGGCACGGCTATTCTCAGGAGCTTCAATCGCCACAGTCTTACCATTTTCCAAGTGCAGACGCACAGAACGGAAGAGAGGAGCACCCAGCACATACTGGTCTGTACCCGGACAGACAGGATAGAATCCCAAAGCAGAAAACACGTACCAAGCAGATGTCTGGCCGTTGTCCTCATCACCGCAATAGCCGTCGGGATTGGCATTGTACATGCGCTCCATAACCTCACGCAGCCAGTACTGCGCCTTCCACGGCTGAGAGGAATAGTTATAGAGGTAAATCATGTGCTGTATGGGCTGGTTACCGTGAGCGTAGTTGCCCATATTCATGATTTGCATCTCCCGGATTTCGTGGATGACACTGCCATAATAGCTTTCGTCGAACACAGGCGGCAACACAAACACGGAATCCATCATTTGGTTGAAGGAATCCTTGCCTCCCATCAGGTCAATGAGTCCTTGCGGATCATGGAAAACCGACCACGAATAGTGCCAGCTGTTTCCTTCCGTAAAGGCATCACCCCACTTCAAGGGATTGAACGGCGATTGGAATGTGCCGTCCTCATTCTTGCCGCGCATCAGCTTGTAGTCAGAATCGAAAAGATTCCGGTAGTTCAGCGCACGTTTGGCAAAAGGAGCCAGTTCTTTCTTCGACTTGCCCAGCGAAAGTCCCAGCTGGTAGATGCACCAATCGTCATAGGCATACTCCAGCGTACGGGCTGCATTCTCGTTGATACCCACATTATAGGGCACATAACCCAGCTTGTTGTAATACTCATGCCCCAAGCGTCCGGTAGAGGGAACATTGGGATGCACATTCTCCGTACCGCTCTTCACGGCTTCCCACAATGTCTCGATGTCGTAGCCACGCAGCCCTTTCAGCCAGGCATCCGCCACCACAGAAGCGGAATTGTTCCCCACCATGCAACCACGGTGTCCCGGACTGGCCCATTCGGGCAGGAAACCGCTCTCCTTGTAAGTGTTGGCCAATCCTTCCTGCATCTTGGCATTCATGGACGGATACATCAGGTTGAGGAAGGGGAAGAGACAACGGAAAGTGTCCCAGAAACCGGTGTCGGTAAACATATAGCCGGGCAGCACCTCACCATTATAGGGGCTGTAGTGCATTACCTGACCTTGCGCATCTATCTCATAGAAACTGCGCGGGAAAAGCACCGAACGGTAGAAACAAGAGTAGAAAGTACGCAGACGGTCGAGGTCGGTATCCTGCACTTCAATGCGGCCCAGCACCCGGTTCCATTCGTCACGCCCGGCTTTCGCCACCTCTTCAAGCGTCCGGCCACCCAGTTCCTTCAAGTTCAACTCGGCCTGCTCGTGACTGATGAATGAGGAAGCCACACGTACATTCACCTGCTCGCCACGGAGGGTATGAAAACCGATGATGCCACCGGCATGATTGGCACCTGCCTCGGTGGTACGGGGGTCAATCTTTCCGTCCTTCACGGCAGCAGTATAAGTAAAAGGCTTATCGAACTGCAATACAAAGTAGTTCTTGAAATTGCTTGGCACACCACCACTGTTCTTGGTGGTGTAGCCTATGATTTTCTTTTCAGCCGGAATGATTTTCACAAAAGAGCCGTTGTCCATGGCATCTACCACCACATAGGCTTCCTCCGTTTCAGGGAAAGTGAAACGGAAAGCAGCGGCACGCTCGGTAGGAGCAAACTCCGCCGTCACATCATGGTCGGCAAGATAGACCTTATAATAATAAGGAGTGGCAGTCTCGGCTTTGTGAGAAAACCAACTGGCACGCCCGTCCTGGTCGAAAGCCACCTTTCCGGTAACGGGCATAATGGCAAACTGTCCGTAGTCGTTAATCCACGGGCTGGGCTGGTGTGTCTGCTTGAAGCCGCGAATCTTGTCGGCATCATAGGTGTATGCCCATCCGTTACCCATGGTTCCGGTCTGTGGAGTCCAGAAATTCATGCCCCAAGGCATAGCCACGGCAGGATAAGTATTACCCGTAGAAAGGGAATGCTTGGACTGCGTGCCAACCAAGGTGCTGACGTAATCCACAGGTGTAATCGGCTCATCAACCGGCAACGAGGCCGCCTGCATACCGCCTACAAGAAGGAGGGCGGTTCCCCATGCAAAGAGTCTTTTCATTCGTTTGGTAAATTTTGTCATTGTTTATTCTGTATCAACTTGCCTTCAAGCATCTTCATGTAATATCCGCCTACTACCGAGCGGGCCTTGAAGCCACGCCAGTTGGGCTTGTCGGTAAATACCCAGTCGGACATCGGCACGCGGTCTATCGTTTCGTTCATGAACTTATGCACCGGGACGATGAATTCACGGAAAGTAGCCCGGTCGGAAGCCATTGTGGCAGTCCACATAATCCAGTCGGTCTTGGTGTAAGTCTCACGATTGTCGAGGGGCAAACCATAGATATTCTGTTTGGTCAGGTAATAAGGTATCTCCATTTCTGCAATTTTGCTGTCGAAGATGTTCAGTCCGAGCAGTTTGTCCCAAACCAGGTTGTACTTCTGGCTCCATGTACCCGGCTTGTCGAATGTCAGGCGATAATGGTCGCCGTCGTTGGCCATGCGCTCCCATTCGGTAGCCATCTGGCGTGCCTTCGTTGTATAGGCTTCGGCCACATCCTTCTTGCCGAGCATTTCAGCCAATCGGCCATAAGAGGCCACTCCTAAAATTGCCTTGATGGAAAGATTGGTGTTATGGGCAAAGTGTCCGGCGAAGTCATCGGTACAGAGTTGGTTTTCAGGGTCAAGTCCCTTTTCCACCAGATAGTCGGTCCAGGTGGTGAGCACTTCCCAATGTTTGGCAGCATAGTCGGCATTGCCTTCTACTGCAGCAATGGCAGCTGTAAGAATCAGCATGTTTCCACTCTCTTCCACCGGCATATCGCCTCCGTATACCTGGCCGTTGGCAAGAGGATAAGTACCCAAATCATGGGCGGCGAAGGGCTTGGTCCATTTACCGCTTTCACTATAATGGAAGATACCGTTCATCATGCCCTTCTCCAGTTCCGGATTATAAATCAGATAGAGGGGAGCTGAGGGATAAGTCAGGTCTACGGTGTTGATACAGCCGTTACTGTTGTTTTCCTTCGACAGCCACAACAAGTCACCGTTGGGGGCTTCCACCAGTTTGTGGGCGGCAATGGACTGACGGTAGGCCAACGCGCAGAGTTCGGCATATTCCTTGCCGCCTGCTGCTGAAGCGTCTTCCATCAACTTTTTATCGAAAGCATAGCAACGTACCAGCAATTTGTCATACTCATTGTAGGCAGCCAGCATTTCAGCCTCGATGGTGCGGTCGCCTTTTGAGTTCCAGTAAGGACGCAAGTTTGTACCGAAGTACTGGATGGAATAGATGTCGTCATATCCCAGTATAATCTTGTCGGTAACATTCTTCACTTTACCATAGCTACGCACCAAAGCCATGTTTCCATTGCTGTCCTCTCCCTCGAGCGAAGCAGAGTTCAAAGTTCCGTTCACGAAGTTCTTGCGCAGTTCGGTACTGTTGCCAACACTGTATGCAGTGTTTTCCTTGCCAGCAACCATGTAGAAATATCCCCAGTCAATGCGGAGGTCATCGCCCTGCTTTGCCAGGATGTTCTGTTCCTTGCTTCCACTCTTCAGGTAGAGCAGTCCGTCAGCTTCATATCCCTTGCTTGCAGATTGCTGGTAAGGCTGGTCGAGCGCCCAGCGCGGAGAAGCCTCAAAATACACTCCACTTCGTGTTCCTTGCCGTCACGGGCAGCAACACTATAAGTAAGGTAATTCACGGGACGGCTCAGCAGCTTCAGGTCTTCCATAAAGAGAGGTGCCGTGAAGGTGACTTTCAGGTCGACATCACCACAGGTAAAAGCGTAGTGTGTCTGCATGGGCTGCACGTCGGCAGAGGTCTGCACAGCTGTATTGCCAAACACGGTTTCCAGATGTTTCGGAATCTGCAGGCCGAAGTCGAGCAAGCCGTTACCAACCGGATTGATACATTCGGCGGCAATGATGTTGTCGCCCTGCTTCAAAACCGCCAAAGCCTCATCGGGAAGTTTCACGACTTTGTTCTTGTTGCACGTGGTTCCTGTGCCGTGTATTTTCACTCCGTTGATGTAGAATACGGCATCGTCATCGTTGGAGAATTCCAGATAGACAGGTATACCGGTCAAATCACGGTCAATATTTACCGTACGGCGCACCCAGATATTGCGGGTTCCCCACTGGGTTTTTGCCGTAGGCTCATTTTCTTTAGTACCAAAGGCACCACGGTCTGACTTCCATTTGGAATCGTCGTAACCGGCAGAGGTCCAATCGCCCGCAGGCTTCTCTGTGGTATACTGCCCCGTCCAATCGCCTTGCTGCGAGGTGGGCACGATGGCATTCATCTCCAATTCCTCGGTTCCCATAAAACGGTAGGAAACACCGTCCACCTTCACCACGCCAATCAGCGGGAAATCCTTACCCGTCCAATGGCGCACGGGGCTGTCGTAAAGGTTATCACTCATGGACCATGCACTGGCATAAGGGTCGATGGTTACAAGCGGATAGGCAGGTGCTCTCAAGTCGTTCTTTATGACTTCGTAAGACGTATCCTTGTCACTGCATGCAAAAAGGCATGAAGCCAACAAGGTGTATAAAAGCTTTTTTCTCATATTGTTTATATAAAATAATTGTTTATGTTGTTACACTTTAAAAATAAAAGGCCTGAGATTACCAGCAAAACTTCACCGACACTCCGTCAGGATTATTCTCAAACTCTATCAAATATGTATGGCTTGCTACATGCCAACGCTTGGCATCGAATACCTCTCTGCCGTCGACTGTCACACTCTTAGGACAACGGGGCAGCAGCACACGCGATACGTTTGAAGTCTCGGCAGGACTTTTCGCCACATAGGAGTACCGGCCTTTTCCGCGTTCTTCCTGTTCTTCGCGACTTGCTGAAGCCAGAACCTGCGGCTTCTTCTTACCGGCTACACGTTCTACATTCAGCAACAAGGCTTGCTCACCCGGATTTATCCGCTTGGAAGTGTATATCGGTAACTTGGGGTCGAAAAGGTCAATCAAACATCCTTCCACAGTAAACGGCTCGTCGCTCACGCTTTCTTCAAGCACAGCAGCCAAGTCGTAATCTCCCCTTTGCAGATAGAAGTTATTTTTGAACTCCAGCTTCCCCGCTTTCGCATTCTGCTCGTACATTCGGGCTGCAAGATACAAAAAATCTTTGTCACCGCCTTCATGCAGGACATAATCTTTAGGGTCGGTACGGACAATACATACGGTTCCCTTACCGTAACTGTATTCTCCCTGTTCCGGTCTGGCAGGAAGTCCCATCTGCTCAAAAAGATGTGCGGAAGGAGTAGCATAGTTATGCCCGTTGGTATTCCACCATTCTCTTACATTCTGAAAAGGGTCGTTGTCCGTCCCACTGTAAATCAGCACTCCGCCCTTCTTCACCCAATCGGCTATGTGGCTGTGCGCTTCGGATTCAAGCGGTTTCATGTTTGCATAAGTCATCAGCAACACTTTTGTGTCAGCCAGCGCTTCTTTATAGCCGAGATTCTCAATGTGGACGGTCTTGACGGGTACGCCTCGTTTGAGCAGAGGCAATGCCTGACCGTAAAAGTTAGCCAGTTGCGGGTCTTCATATCCATTATGCGTAGGAAAACGCTGGAACATCAAGGAATTTGCCATCAGTACGCTGAATCCTTCGCTTCCGGTCAGTTTATTATCAGTCAGAGGCATACGGTTCAGGGCGTTAATCATCACTTGCATCTGTGTGGAATAGAAACGGGGAATACGTTCCTTCTTGTCGCTATTCGCACTTGTACGGTATAGTCCTTCGTAGATACGTTCCGGCCAAGGCATCACTTCGTAATCGGCTATATTCGGATAGAGTAGCTGTGCAGTGAAAGTGGCCTGATAGTTTTTCTTATAATCCGCCCAGTCACGCGGCCAGTCTTCAATAGGGTCGGTCAGGAAGAACATCTTACGACCGGTGGGAGCAGTCATCGACTCCATGGAACCATACTCCAGATAGGCAGTCTCGAACACACGCTCACGTTTGCGACCGTCAAAGAAATTCGGCTCGCGCGAAGTTCCGGTCCATACCTGAGCGATGTAACCGTCTACACAAGGAAGTGAAGCAAGACTTGCTTCCGGACTGACAATCTGCCATTGCGAATAGTTCACCAACGAGTGGGTGGGAACGTAGCACTTCACGTCCATCCCTTTGCTTTTACCATATTCCTTGGCAAAGGTGAAGACTTCATTCAGTGCACGATAGTACAAGTAATACTTGAGTTTGCTCGACAAATAAGTATTTTCCGGTGACTCATGTTGCGGTCTCCAGTCGAAGCCATAGTATTTTTTCCATTCTTTCTTAAAGGACTCACTGTAACCGGCTCTTGCCCAGAATTCCGGTTCCTCCATGAAGATGGCATCCACACCGGCGTCGATTACTCTCTTCACATGTCTCTCTTTCAGATAACTTAAAAAATTCTCCGACGGTACGATATAGGGCACCATGTGACCGTGCCATATCGTGTCTCCGGCCTGCGTGACCTGCCCCTCGTCCAAATGCCATTTCCCGTCCCATTGTCCGGTGAAATAGTCCTGATATTCACCCCAAGCAATACCGGTCATAAAGTGTATGATATATCCGCGCTCCTTCCAAGACTTTACCCGTTCTTCGAAAGATAGTTTGCGTGACTTGTCCGAGGGATTTCCTCCTACTCCATACACCATCACCGCATCAGCCCTATTGTCAATGGAAGGCTTCCACTCGCGTGAGGTTTGAAAAGTGGTCTTGACATTGTCTTTGGTTTGGGCACCTACGGAGATGCCTGTTGCCAGGACAGCCAAACTTATCAAAAAATGTTTTTGCTTCATATTGGTTTCTTGTTTTTATGGTATTAATCGTTACTCTTGCCATTATAGTGACAAAAGATTGCCCACATACAAGCAAGGCTTTGCCACTATAGTGGCAAAGCCCCGGCTGTATACCATCAGGCTACGGAATAAGCACTTCCATCGGCTCGCTGTAGTTCCAACGGCGTGTACCGCTACCTACGGGTGTGTCGTAGTTAATACGTGCGGCAGCGCGTACAAACACTTTGCGGCCCGAAGGTACGTTGCCATTCGACTGAATGGTAACTTCCTTCCCCAGTAAGCCCTCGAAACTCTTGCCCTCATAGTTGATGCTGCTCGACCAACGCTCGTCGCGTGCCCGGTAGCCTACTGTGTTTGAGTAGCTGACGAAGAATTGGATGTCGGTTACGTTCAAGTATTCGTCCTTCCAATTGCCCATCGGCTGGATTTTCTCACGGAAGACTTCATCCGATACGCCGCGTGTTACGCGTACTTGCGCCTTGATGACACCGTTGCTCACCTGCGGATTGCCCACAAACTCGACGTTCAGGAAGGGCTGCACCTCAAACTTCACTTTCGTCGTGCCACTGATTTCAGTATTGACAGAGCCGTCGTGAAGCAAGGTACCGTCTGTATTCTCACGTACTAACGGAATGAACGGACCGTCGATGCGGACATTATACTCACCCTTGAAGATTTTCGTGTTCTGGAATGTACCGTCCATCATGCAGTAAAAATCCGGGTTGTGTTGCACATTGTCACCCCAACTCAATTCGGTCAGGCGGACACGGATGCCCTCACTGCCCTGGTCGGTCAATACACGCTTACCGGTTGCTTCATCTACCACCTCGCCCCAGATAGTCTCGGCAGGTTCCTCATAGTTGTCTATTTCGAACATACTACACGAGGTTAACATGAACAGGGCGCTGAATAAGCTATAGAATATTGTCTTTTTCATACGTTTTAAGTTTTTAAATTATTGAGTTTTATCGATTAGGCTGCTGGTCAATCACAGGACTCTTAGAAACCTCACCACCCGGAATCGAGAAGTAATAGTCCAAAGGAGTGTAGCCAAAGTCCTTGTCACCGGCAGTCGTATAGTTGAAACAAACGTCGAAGAACCACTTGCCTGTCTCCGTCGAATAGAACGGATAGATACCACGGAAACGATAACGAGTCGTGTTGCTGAAACGGTCCTTGTCACGTTGCTCACCCCAGAATCCGTCGCGACCTTCATAGTGGTTCACACGCCAGCGACGCAAATCCCACTTGGTCTTATGCTCGAAGGCCAACTCTTTGCGGCGCTCCTTGCGGACGATGTCGCGGCTGTCGATTGTGCCAGCCAGTGAGGAAGTCAGTAACCGGGCACCGGCACGTTCACGAATGTCATTGATAGCTTTCGTGGCTACGCTCAACATATCCGTACCATCCGGTGAAGAGGCACCAGCCAACGAAAGTTCCACAGCGGCCTCGGCTGCATTCAGCAGCACCTC
>ENA-OQJB01000808-OQJB01000808.1-human-gut-metagenome-genome-assembly--contig:-NODE-808-length-12106-cov-3.292011_pt1 | contig 12106 bp, 9 predicted proteins | sample MGYA00242599_ERZ504765 | MGnify/ENA primary metagenome ERZ504765 (study PRJEB26092, sample SAMD00036354) | human gut metagenome | host: Homo sapiens | study: EMG produced TPA metagenomics assembly of...
CACCTGCTCTTGTACTACTTGTATTGTTTATGTAAATCTGTTCAAAGATCGCTCGTTTCACGATTGCTGTTCTTTTCAGAAAGCGGATGCAAAGGTAAGAACTTTAAAGCATATCTTCCAAATATTTCCGGAAGTTTTTTTCATTTTTCTTTTTCCTGTATTTTCAAATCCTTTAAACAAGGATAAGAAAAGCAAAACAAGAAAAGTTTTTTTTCTTTGCGAGTCGGACTGCAAAGATAAGGAGAATTATTAATAAGTTCCAAATGTTTTTCGAAAAATATTTTTATCTCTTTTTATTTCTCTGTGTCACCTTCCACACTTCTGTTTCAGTATTTCAATCTTACCACTTTCCTTCTCTTGGAAAGCGGGTGCAAAGGTATAGGATTTAACAATACAAGCCAAACATATCTATCATTTTTTTAATAAAAATGAAACTTTTTTGTAACTTACTGATTCATAAATGCATTTCGCATGAACAATTTTGAAGAAAGGGAAAAGAGAGAAAATAACTATACATTATATATATACGTGCGCGCGAAGAGCACGAAGAAAGAGAATAAAAACATTTTATAAGCATGCCGGATTGGGTGGTGGCGGTTCTGTCAGTATAGTCGCCGCATCAAAGCAGGGACATTGTTTCACCCACTCTTCCGGCTCTATCTCCCCGTTATGGTTCAGGTCGGGGCTCAGGTCGCGGTGACCGCAAAGCCGGGAACCGGGATAATCCTTCAGCAGCAGCAACACAAGCACACGCAGGGAGTGCTTTTGAAAAAGGGTGCGTGTATCGGCAGGGCGACCGCACTCGTCAAGACCGCCTTCGTAGCAGACACCGATGCTACCTGCATTCCAACCCCGGACATGGGCACCAGGCAGGGACAAGGGACGCAGGGACTTGATGTCACCGTTCTTGCGGATATAAAAATGATAACCTGCGCCGGAGAAGCCCCGGCGCAGGTGGTCTGTCGTCAAGTCGTGCTCCGTATAGCAGCGGTCGCAGCGGGTGGCGGAACAATGGACGACGATAAGATTGATGAATCTCATGAGAATTAAAATTAGAAATTAAAATTAAAAGTGAAGGAAACCCGCTACACTGTCATGGCATGGGCGCTCAGGGCACCAATAAGCGCGGAGGCTACAGCGATTATCACTTTCAGAATCTTATCCCAAACAGATGATTTTGTACTCATAAATTAAGGATTAATAGTTAAGAATTAATGGTTAAGGATTAGTGATTAAGGATTAAGGGCTAATGATTAATGGTTAATCATTAGGGATTGATTAGCGATAAGCGATTTGCTTGTGTTCATTAACCATTAATCACTAACCCTTAATCATTCCTTCTTTATCCCAGCGGATTTTCGCCCTGGTCGCCGTCGTCGCCGGAGCCGCCTCCGGAACCACCGCCTTGATTGCCGCCGCCGGAGCCGCCCTCCTCGGGCTTGTCGAGCACAAAGCCCACATTCGCCGGGCTGCGGGTCACGGCGGTACTGCCGTTCACCAGCTTCAGCTCCTTGTCGGGGATAAAGCGGATATTCACCTTCGAGATATTGCGCACCGTACATTTGTCCGAGGCCTCCATGCCGGGACAGCGGAACGTCATGTGGAAAGTGCCCAGCTGGTTCAGCTTCACCTTGTCGCCGTTGGTAAGGTTGCCTTGAATCTCCTCCACCAGGGCTTCGATGACGTGCTTCACGTCGCCCTTCGTCATGGCACAGTTTTTCTGAATGGAGGCGGCAAGGACATCGATGTCCACGGTGCCGCAGGTCTTGGGTTTCTGACGGAGATAGTACAACATGGGCGAAGCCGGGTTGCTCACGATTTTACGGCGCTGAAAGCGCTCTACAATTACATCCATAAATTTGAAAAGTTAAGGTTTAAGTTAAGAAAAATGAGTTATAAGAGAGAAGTGGGTAAGGGAAGGGATAGGGCGCCCGAATCAATGATTATTCCTTTTCTTAAGCACATTACAAAGATACAACATTAAGAAGCGGAAGTCAAGTGTTTTGCCATTTTTTTTACTACAAAAAACACGGAGACACAGAGTTTTTCAAGCAATAAGAAAAATCTCCGTGTCTTTGTGTCTCTGTATTCTATAAATTTCCATCCATCACTTTGCATTCCTCGTCAGCCACTCCAATGGTGGTATGTAGTCCACCAGTTTTGTCATGCTTTGGTTATGATGGAAATAGACTTCACCGGTTTTGCCATTACGGTGCTTGGCTATGATGACGATACCCAGGCCATCGGTGGGATAAGTACTCTTCTTATCGACGGTCTTGCCGTAGAGGGCAGGGCGGCAAAGCAGCATTACCATATCCGCATCCTGCTCTATGGCGCCGCTCTCGCGCAGGTTGCTCGAGGGTGGGGCGATGGTCTATGCTACCGTCGCTCGCCCGGTTCAGCTGGCTCAACAGCAGTACGGGGAGTATCCAGCTCCTTGGCCAGCAGCTTTGCCTTGCGGCTTGCCTGCGCCACTTCCTGCTCGCGGTTACGGTTTTTCTGGTCACTCCTCATGTCACATAGTTGCAGATAGTCCACAATCACCATGTCACAGCGATTCTTGCTCTTCAGCAGGCGGGCGGAAGAACGCACGCGGTCCATGCTCGTCATCGGATGGTCGTCTATCAGTATGGGCAACCGCGACAACTCGGCAGACGCCTCATGCACCTGCCTCACCTCGCCGGGTGTGAGCTGGCCGCTGCGCAGGTGTTGCGGGTCTACCCCCTCCGTAGCTGCAAGCAGCCAGCGGTCGCCCAGGCGCTCGCCTTGCATTTCGAGGCTGAAGACCACCACATGACGCCCCGCCATGGCAGCGGCACGGGCCAGGTGGAGGGCAAAGGCCGTCTTCCCCACCGACGGACGGGCAGCAAGGATGTTCAAGTCGCCGCGCTGCCAGCCCGCCGTAACGTGGTCCAGAGCGTCAAAACCCGTAGGGATACCCGTAATGCCGTTGCATCCGTGCTCCATACGCTGCTCCACCTCGGCCAGCGTGTCGTCCATCAGCCGGTCTATGGAGCGAAGGTGGTCGGCTACGCCGCTCTCGTCCTCCAGCCCCTCCAGCAGTCGATGGGCTTCCACCAGGATGTCGTCAATATCCATCGACTCGTCGGTACTGAACGCCAGCAATTGCTGGAATCCCGTACGCATGATACGCCGCGTGTGCAATTGCCTAAGGATGAGCGCATGATACTCCAGATGAGCACTGGAGCTGACCTTCGAGCTGATGCGTAACAGTTCGTAAGGCCCGCCCACGGCATCGAGTTTGCCACGGGCTGCCAGTTCGTTCTTCAGCGTGATGGTATCTATGGACTTTGCGCTGCGATACATCGATTGCAGGGCGGCAAAAATTTCCAGATTCTTCTCCTCGTAGAACATCTCGGGACGAAGTTTGTCCGCCACCAGAGGCATGGCAGCGCGCTCTATCATGCAGGCACCGATGACAGCTTCTTCGAGGTCACTGTCATGGGAAAAAGTAGTTTCAGTCATCATATTCATTTTCAAAAGATTTGTCCGCCAGATAGGTGGCGGCTTGTTTACAATATTTTTGGTTGTTCAGATGGTCGTAATATTCGTCGATGTTGTCCAGTGCCCGCTGTTTCTCGCCTGCCGTCAATTTTTTCCATTCGCGACGGGCCCGGCCGATGTTTACCTTGGGATGCTCGGTGATGTCATGAAACTTTTCCCAGAAGATGCAGAAGTCCTCTCCCACCCCAGCCACCGGCGCTGCCTTCTTCTTCCGCGGGGCTGCTTTAGGACGGGCATTGCCAGTAAGGAAATCATAATCGGGGATACGGATGTGCATCACGTAGGGGTTGGCCACCCGCTCCACGATGCCGGCGTCGAACATCTTGTTGAAGAAGTAGCGCGTACGGTTGCGGGGCCACCCCAATATCTCCATCCAGCGGGCCAGGGAAAGTACGGACTCGCCACGTACACAGTCGAAAAGGTGTCCCCTGACGTTGCAGGTCACCGTGCTGTAGTTGACGTGTGTCAGCACAAAGACAAAGGCTTCGAAGGCATCGGCGGCTTTCTCTCCGGTTTTCATATTCATTTGTTCCTCAAACAAGGCTTTGGGGAAGAGGAGATAGCCTTTCTTCAGCATCTCCGTTGTCATGGGTCTCATTTCTTTTTCCATTTTTGTCTATTCTTAATTCGATAATGCGACAAAGGTAAGGGACCAGCCAGGGGGATACAAATAAGCAGTTAGAATCGGCTAAAAATTAATGAAATACATAAGGTGGCGAGAGAGGGTTTCACCTCATCCTCCACCACCCTATATAATAATATACTAAAATAATCAGAATGTATTAGAAATACATTCTCTATTTCGCATATTTTTTAGAGACCAGAAGATACGGATTTTTCACGGCCATATCCTTCACGTGGTCGGGCATCCCCCAGTAGCTCAGGAGGATGCCTATCTGTACGGGGGTGAGGTGGGCAGTCCTGGCGGTATAGCCCTGGTCCGTCAGATCCTTCAGCAGGCAAGCGTGTTCCGCAATGGAACGGCGCAGGGCCTTTACGGCCGAGCAGGCATACGCGTAGTTTGGGTAATAGGCCACTGCCACATCTGCAATGCGATGGCATCCCTCGAGCAGCCATTCAAAACTTTGTCTTTTATCATTTTGCATATATTTATTAATAAAACATGTTGCAAAGTTAGAATGGGAGGGAAAACTGGGAAAGTTCGAGTGGCAATAAGAAAACTTGCTCAAGAAAAATGAATGTGTCAAAACGGTTGATGACACACCCTCACTGTCTTATTGATAAAAGCAACACTTTCATACTATAATAGGGAAGCACACATTTTGCGTATTTCATGTAACTTATCGGTCAGCGTATTTTTTCTTAAGAGAGACAGCCATATTATATCTCGCCTGCCTATTAACGAGGAGTTCCGCACTAATCCCTAAGGCTGCTTCTACCATAAGAGCGAAGTCACTGGTTACGTCTCCCTCTCCCTCTTGAAGTACCCCAGCACCGTGGCCGGTGTGAGACAGCAGCGTTCTACGCTTTTCAGGCGGCTCTGAAAAGTATATCGGGAGCATAGCACAAGGCAGAACCAAGTATAGTTCAAGCTACGGTGCAAGCGGTGCTGAAGGTGGTCGAAAAAACGGGAACACGGGCAAAGAAGCTAGCGATACGCTCGCGGGGGACAAAACGGGAAGGCTGTGCGGCAGCATTACGGGAGCGCTTGGCGGTACGTTCCATCTGTGCAAGGGTATACTCCAGTTGCTCGATGTCATTGCGGGTGTTCTCCATGGTTTGTTCCAATTTCTCGCGTCGTGCCTGCTGCTTGGTATATCGTCTTTTCTGTCAGCGATCGGTTTTTGAGGTCTTCTGCGGTGAGGTTTATTCCTTTGTTCTGGATTGATTTCATTATAAACGTCTGTTTTATAGTTGTTTGTCTGTATATAAGTTCACGAAAACACATCATCCGTCTGCACCGAATGCATAATGCATAAAGGGCAAACGGATGATATATCAGGAGCAAATGTACGATGAATATTGCAGATAAAGTTCTTAATGACCATTAAGTCTTGTTATAAAACATGATATTATCTACTGCAAATTTGGAGATTATCAGAAAACACGTACCTTTGCAATGTGTTTTTCATAGTATTAGATTTAAGGTTAACAAAAGATTGGCTGTCTGGGATAGATAGCCTTTTTTTATGCCCGCACCATTCGATTCATCCAATTAGTATCAATTCACTTTATACAACTTTTTAACCCACCAAAAGTGTTTTTAAACCCCAAAAGTTGTAGATTATAAATACTATGCTTATATTTGCAACATGAAAAAAGCGCTCGAGAAAATGTAGTATCTACAACTCGTCTGTGAAGTAGGTGGCGGTTGTGATATAGACAGCGTTCATAAGACAAACAAGCAAGCAATCTACAACAATAAAAATATGAAAGTTAGACTTATGACGAAAGTTAGTGCTGCAACCCTCATTTCAGCAATTGCCTGCAGCATATTCACGGGATGTACCGAAAAAGACCTATACAATCCCGAACGTGGAAAAACAGAACTAAAGCCGGAGAGCGAATACTTTGACTTTGCAACAACAGCCCAGGTAGCTTTTGACGTGAATTATGGAAAAATCGCAGGAGGCGCATTAATAGAGGTGTTTACAGAAGACCCCATCACCTATCAGACAAACAACCTCTACTCCATCAACGGCGAAGCGGTTTTTAAAATCTTTGCAGATGCAGACGGACGCTTCACCGGCAACGTAGAACTGCCCAAAGCGACAGAAAAGGTATATATCATCTCACAAAGTTGGGGAGCCCCCATGTATGTGGAAGCAGATGTGGAAAATGGCAAAGTGGTGGTAGATATGACCGAAAATAATGCCAACACCCGCTCAACTGCCATGACACGTGCAAAATCCAACCTGACTATCGACCTAAAGGATAGGAAGGAACGGGTATACTCCATCGTTGGATGGGGACAATCTCACGGTGAGATTATTGATAATAATGACATTGTAACTACGGGAAATTTCAATGACGGAACTTTAAAGCAGTTACAACACACACTGTGGAAAGGTTATGACAGCAAACCCAGCAATCTGGACAACAGAGCTTTGGTGAGCGATACAAAGCATGTGAACACCACCATTGCCCAAGCATATATCAACAACCAGGGACAACACGTAACGATTACCGATGCAGAACTGTATCTGACCTTCCTGACCGAACGTGCGGGTTACCTGACTTCCATCGGCTATTATTACTACAAGACCAATGAAATTCCCAACAGCCCTGACAAGGTAGACAAATTCATTATCATTCCCAATGCATCCATTGCAGGAGACGACCCGTATACCGGATGGTCTGGAAGTGGTAACAAATATTCCCGATATGACGCTCCCATACAGAAGAATACAAAAATACAACTTCTGTATCAGGACGAAAACGGTAATGTCTCCACCAAATTCCCGGCAGGATATACCATAGGATATTTCATCATCCCCAATGGATATACCCCCAATAAAGGTATCGACTACTCTATAAATTATATATATTCCAATAAAGAATGGAACAAGATATATGCAGGCCAACAAGCTCGCTTTATCTCCCTCTCCACCAGCAACGGCACGGTAGTCTACGGAGTAGAAGATGGCGATGATACCAGCTACGAAGACATACTGTTCTGTATCGATGCCAACCCCAATGAAGCCATTCAAGACCCGGACCGTCCGGTCATAGACCCGGAAGAGCCTACGGTGACGAGCTCCGAAACAACCTACCGCACGTATGCCTACGAAGACATCTGGCCCAATGGCGGTGACTATGACTTGAACGACGTGATTATCGAACACAAACGGGCCATTTCATTCAACAGCAACAATTATGTGCTGAAGGTGGAAGACACCTTTGTACCCGTACAGAAAAGTGGTGCCGCCACATACTCCAACGCATTTGCCGTGCAATATGTGGCCAGCCAGCGAGGCAGCATAGAACTGCCTGCCGGAGCAGTCGATGAAACAGAGACCTCTTCTGTCATCCTATTCCCCGATGCAAAGTCTGTGCAGGGCAACGAATTTACCGTAACCCGTACATTTGCAGACAACACATTGCCTAAGAAGAATCTGGAGAGCGACTTGAACCCGTTCATCATTGCCCAGTATACAGCCGGAGCCGACAACCGGACAGAAGTGCATCTGCCCAAGAAGAAAGCGACCGGCAAAGCCAACTCAGAGCAAATCGGAGCCGAAGACGATGCCTACTACATCAACAAGGACGGCAAATATCCATTCGCCATCATGCTGCCGGCCACAACCGGCACGGAAGGCCCCATCCGGTTCACTCCGGCAAAGGAAACCGTACGCATCGACCTGGAGTATCCCGATTTCGCCAAATGGGTAGAGTCCAATGGTGCCACCAATAATGACTGGTATCTCTACTACCAGTCGTCCAAAGAGTGAAATCCTACGACATTCTTTAAAGAAGAGCCGCGCAATAGTTGCATTTGCGCGGCTTTTTCATACATGACCATTACCGTTATGAAATTATTTTTTCTACATTTGCATCCGCTAAAAGGAAACAAAACCGCATCAGGCTGAAAAAAAACATGAGGAATACATCACCCGCCGCACCTACCATCCGCTTCCGCCGCTGGAGCAGAAAAGCCTACGCTGCATTTGCCAGCATAGGGCGGTGTGTCACCATCGGTTGCCTGCGCAAAAGCGTGGCAGACAGCTCTCTGTCCAAACAGAAGACTGCGGGAACCGCCGGACATGCCGGATGCGGGGAAGAGAGTACCTGGAAAGGAGAAACGGAAGGAAGGGAAACCGACACCGGCATTCCGCTGGGTAGCAGCAGCGCCCTGACAAGTATCCTCACGGAGCCGGGAACGAACCGGCACATTCTTTTTGAAACACAATTCATCCGCCCCTGCGGGAATACGGGCGGACAAGACACATATAGCCTGAAACAAAAGAGAACAAGAGGTACGGATTACCGGAAGCCATGCAGCAGAATGACGAGCTGCACCGCCCCGGCAATCCGTACCTCTGTCTTTATCCATGAACATAACCCAAGAAAGATATGACCCTACAGAAATTAAAGGAACAAGTGCTGCGCGGCAGCCACATCAGTAAGGAAGAAGCCGAATGGCTGGCTGTGCAACCCGACAAGGAAGCGCTATACGAAGCTGCCCACGAGATAACCCGGGGCCTGGCCTCGGAAGAGTTTGACATGTGCTCCATCATTAATGCCAAGTCCGGACGATGCCCGGAAAACTGCAAGTGGTGTGCACAGTCGTCGCACTACAAAACCCAGGCAGACGTGTACGACCTGGTGGACAAAGAAGAATGCCTGCGGCATGCCCGGCATAATGAAGCCCAGGGCGTGGCACGTTTCTCGCTGGTGACCAGTGGACGGAAGCCCTCCTCCAGAAACATGGAGAAACTGTGCGAAGCCGCCCGGCACATGCGCCGGCACTCGTCCATCCAGTTGTGCGCATCACTGGGACTGCTCAACGAAGACGAAATGCGGGCACTGCACGACGCAGGCATCACCCGCTATCACTGCAACCTGGAGACAGCCCCCTCCTACTTTCCCCAACTGTGCAGCACGCACACGCAGGAAGAGAAGCTGCGCACCCTGCAAGCCGCCCGCAATGTAGGCATGGACATCTGCAGCGGCGGCATCATCGGCATGGGCGAGAGCATGGAGCAACGCATCGAATTCGCCTTCACACTGCGCGAGCTGGAAGTACAGTCCATCCCCATCAACCTCCTGAGCCCCATCCCCGGCACACCGCTGGAACGGCAGGCACCACTCAGCGAGGAGGAAATACTGACCACCATCGCCCTCTTCCGCTTCATCAACCCGACAGCTTTCCTCCGCTTTGCCGGAGGACGCTCGCAACTGAGCAAGGAGGCCGTAAAGCAAGCGCTACACATCGGCATCAACTCCGCCATCGTGGGCGACCTGCTGACAACGCTCGGCTCGAAAGTGTCGGAAGACAAGGTACTGATAGAAGATGCCGGATACCGGTTCTGCGGCTCGCAGTTCGACAGAGAGCACCTATGGCACCCCTATACCTCCACCACCAACCCGCTACCGGTGTACAAGGTGAAGCATGCCGAAGGCGCCACCATCACCCTGGAAAGCGGAGAAACACTCGTAGAGGGAATGTCGTCGTGGTGGTGCGCCGTCCACGGGTACAACCACCCTACACTGAACCGGGCGGCAGAGGAACAGCTGGGCAAGATGTCGCATGTGATGTTCGGAGGGCTGACACACGACCCTGCCATTGAACTGGGCCAGTTGCTGCTACCGCTTGTCCCGCCGTCCATGCAGAAGATATTCTATGCCGACTCGGGCTCGGTGGCAGTAGAGGTAGCCTTGAAAATGGCCGTGCAGTACTGGTATGGCAAGGGAAAGGCGAAGAAGAACAATTTTGTGACTATCCGTTCGGGCTATCACGGGGATACATGGAATGCCATGTCTGTCTGCGACCCGGTGACGGGCATGCATTCGCTGTTCGGGGCATCATTGCCGGTGCGCTATTTCGTGCCGCAGCCGCGCTCACGCTTCCATGGCGAATGGGATGAACGGGATACGGTGGAACTGCGGAAACTGGTAGAGGAGCATCACGAGGAACTGGCAGCGCTTATCCTCGAACCTGTGGTGCAGGGCGCTGGCGGCATGTGGTTCTACCACCCCCAGTACCTGCGCGAAGCGGCACAGATATGCAAGGAACATGGCCTGCTGCTGATATTCGATGAGATAGCCACGGGCTTCGGACGGACGGGAAAACTCTTTGCCTGGGAGCACGCGGGTGTAGAACCGGACATCATGTGCATAGGAAAGGCCATAACGGGCGGATACATGACGCTGTCTGCCGTACTGACGACGAATGAAGTGGCGGATACCATCTCCAACCATACACCGGAGGTGTTTATGCACGGACCCACCTTTATGGGGAATCCACTGGCATGCGCCGTAGCGTGTGCTTCGGTGAAGCTGCTGACCTCGCCCGAATACGACTGGCAAGGCAAGGTGACTCGCATCAGCCGGCAACTGCAAGAAGAGCTTGAACCGGCACGCCGATTACCGCAAGTGACGGATGTACGTGTGCTGGGAGCCATCGGGGTGATTGAGACAAAAGAACCCGTAGACATGGCGTGGATGCAAAAACGCTTCGTTGAGGAGGGAATCTGGGTACGCCCGTTCGGAAGATTGGTATACCTGATGCCTCCGTTCATTATAGAGCCGGAACAGTTGAGGAAGCTGACGGGAGGGTTGATGAAAATTATACAGGAAATGAATTGAGAGGATAAAGGGAAAATTATTATATCAAGAATTTATGAACGTAACTAACTATATGCAGCAAGAGCTGCAAACATTGAAAGAACACAGCAACCTGCGCCGCCTGCCGCAACTGACACACGAGGGACGCACGGTTGTAGCCGATGGCCGGCATATGCTGAACCTTTCGTCCAACGATTACCTGGGCCTGGCTGCCGACCGCCAGCTGAAGGAAGAATTCCTGCAGACACTGACACCGGACACCTTCCTGCCGACTTCCTCCTCCTCCCGCCTGCTGACGGGGAACTTCGGGATTTACGAAGAGCTGGAGACGGAACTCGCTACACTTTTCGGCACAGAGACAGCACTGGTGCTCAATAGCGGCTATCATGCCAATATGGGGATTCTACCCGCCGTGAGCGATGCACAAACCCTGATACTGGCAGACAAGCTGGTGCATGCCAGCATCATCGACGGCATCCGCCTATCCACCGCACGCTGCATCCGCTTCCGCCACAACGACCTGGTACAACTGGAACGCCTGCTGGAACAACACCATGCAACATTCCGGCAACTTATTATCGTCACAGAAAGCATCTTCAGCATGGACGGTGACCAAGCCGACCTCACGGCATTGGTGCGTTTGAAAAAGATACTCCAACGTACTGCTCTATGTGGACGAAGCCCATGCATTCGGCGTAAGGGGACTGCGCGGCCTGGGCTGCGCCGAAGAAACCGGATGTATCCGGGATATAGATTTCCTCGTGGGCACCTTCGGCAAGGCGGCTGCGTCTGCCGGTGCATACATCGCCTGCTGCCGGACGATACGCGAGTATCTCGTCAACCGGATGCGAACCCTCATCTTCACCACGGCATTGCCTCCGACAAGTATTGCCTGGACACTGTTTATCGTACGGAAACTTGCCAGAATGCAGGACCACCGCGAGCATCTGGCAAGAATCAGCCGGACACTGCGCGAAGCATTACAAGCCAAGGGGTACGGATGCCCCAGCGCAAGCCATATCGTCCCACTGATTATTGGCCCCAGTGCCGACACCGTGCTGTGCGCAGAGTTGCTGCAGAGGCATGGCTTTTATGCACTGCCGGTACGCCCGCCCACGGTGCCCGAAGGGACATCACGTATCCGCTTCTCGCTGACAGCGGACATTACAGAACAAGAGATAGAAGAAATAATTAAATATATATAGTCACTAGTGTCCACTAAAAATTTTTTGGTCACTAGTCGGTTAAAAATTAAATAAATTCGATTCACTTGAATCATTTAGCTCTTTGATATTTTTGAAATTCGATTTGTCGAACAAATCTCTAAGATGAG
>ENA-OQJB01000810-OQJB01000810.1-human-gut-metagenome-genome-assembly--contig:-NODE-810-length-12021-cov-4.458298_pt1 | contig 12021 bp, 11 predicted proteins | sample MGYA00242599_ERZ504765 | MGnify/ENA primary metagenome ERZ504765 (study PRJEB26092, sample SAMD00036354) | human gut metagenome | host: Homo sapiens | study: EMG produced TPA metagenomics assembly of...
TTTTTCTGGAAGAAGTGCCAATGCTATCATGCGTGGATCTTTGAATTCATTGATGGCTAGATATCCGTCCATGGTACGAAGTGTTTCATCAGTTTTGTAAAAGATGCCATACACAATGAAATTGTCTTTTTGTTCTGGTATTTCGTTTGTACCATCCATATATGTGCTACCTGCCTTGTATTTGTAATATCCTTTTAGACGGAGCGGTTTTTTGTGGAATATTCTTCCGAAAGCGGTTGATTTTAAAGGATCGCTGACAGAAGAATTGAAATTGAATGTTCCGATGAAAAGATTTCCTGCTGCCAAGGGAGCGCCAACAAGGCTTCCTAATCCTCCGGTTGATTTAGTTACCAGTTTGGCACATTTACTGTTCTCAATTCCTCCGTCGGCTTGTGATGTGGGGTATTCTGTAGCAGGACTATTTCCGGATACTAGCATATATCCTTGATTGGCACTTGCCCATTCCATAAATTCACCTTTTGCTTTGTTCTCTTCATAGAAAATGTGGTATTTGCTGCTTTTGGAACTCAGTTTATCAAAATGAAACTGCTCGGGGATAATTTGCAAATCATCTGAAATACTGACGGAATAGGTGCGATGCCATTTACCATCGGCTGAGGTAACGGTATAACGTACGGGATGAGTGAAGTCTTGGATACTTCCACTTGCAGGTTCGATAGTGGCACCTTCTGTTAATACAAATTCTGGAGCCAATTGTGTAAGGGTAGCTTTGCTATTTACACTGATATAAAGGGGATAAGCATTTATGGATTCATCGTAAGGTTCGTAATAGTTTGTATTGTCATATTCGAATATTTCTTTGGGTAGAATACATTTTAAAATGTCTGCTTCGGTATTCGGTTCTTCGTTTTGTATGCATGCAGTACTCAACAAAGATAACAGGGTTGTGGCTAATACATTTGTAAATTTCATCTTATATATTATGAATTAGTAAATTATGAGGAGCAAAGATACGGATTTTGAATGAACTTCAGGTGATTTTTGATAAAAAACTCCCGCACTTCCTTTCGGAAGGAGAGGAAAGGAATGATTAAATATTCAATTAATAGGCTCAAGTTTCGTATCTTTTCATAGTATTTGGCTTGTATTTGGTTTTTTGAAGTAGATGAATCAACTGGGAGAAGTACAAGAGTTGAAGAAAATAGGTACTTGTACTGCTGTAATAAAGTACATGGAACAGATGGAAGAAGTACTTAAAATCTGCTTTTTCAGTACTAAAACGCTCCACTAAATATTTATTGTTTATTTCAAAGACATTCAAACCATAGATAATTCATTTGTAAGAATAGCGAATTTAACTGATATTGTAAATAAAGTTCTTAATTATTTTACTATATAACTGTGAAAAGATAAAGCGCTGTTATACAACAAGATGTGCCACCTGTTTTTCCTTTAAAACAAATGCCCCGTTTCATTTAAAGGAACGGGGCGTTTCTCGGTGTGCATCGGGGCGTTCCTTTAAAAGGAACGGTGACCCGGTTTTTGCCTATGGACAAAATATAAATATATTTTCTTTTATTCATTCCGAATTTTGCTCATAACGCGGAAGAACACAATGAAGAAATAAGACTCAACTTCAACTAAGTAGCCAAATATGTGTTAAATCCCCAAGAATAATGACTGAGCCCATATTATACCCTTTTGGGTATAAATATAATGTAATTTTTCTGTTTTACACCCTTTAGGGTATAAAAACTCCCGCACTTCCTTTCGGAAGGCGGGAGCCTTTAAATAAACTATAGCTTATATATCTTTCGCTGATTATACGATACCTTGTGCCATCATTGCTTTAGCAACCTTCATGAATCCGGCTACGTTAGCACCCTTCACATAGTTTACGTATCCGTCGGCTTCTGTACCGTACTGAACGCAAGCTTCGTGGATATTCTTCATGATGCTCTTCAGTTTTTCGTCTACTTCTTCAGCGCTCCAGCTCAATTTGATAGAGTTTTGAGTCATTTCAAGACCTGATACTGACACACCACCGGCATTAGCAGCTTTACCCGGAGCGTAAAGGATCTTAGCATCCTGGAACACTTTGATAGCTTCCGGAGTAGAAGGCATGTTAGCTCCTTCAGATACGGCGATACAGCCGTTTGCTACCAGTTGACGAGCGTGGTCGCCATTCAATTCATTTTGAGTAGCAGAAGGAAGAGCGATATCACATTTTTCACCCCAAGGTTTAGCTCCTTCTACATATTTGCAACCATATTTTTCTGCGTATTCACGGATACGACCACGGTACAGATTCTTCAGTTCCATGATGTAGTCCAGTTTTTCGCGGTCGATACCATCCGGATCGTAGATATAACCGTCAGAGTCAGAGCAAGTAACTACTTTACCACCCAGTTCGATTACTTTTTCGATTGTATATTGAGCAACGTTACCAGAACCGGAAACCAGACAAACTTTACCTTTCAGGTCAGTGCCTTTTGTTTTCAGCATTTCCATCAGGAAGTAGATGTTACCGTAGCCGGTAGCTTCCGGACGAATCAGTGAACCACCGAATTCGCGGCCTTTACCTGTAAATGTTCCGGTAAATTCATGAGCCAGTTTTTTATACATACCGAACATGAAACCTACTTCACGGCCACCTACACCGATGTCACCGGCAGGAACGTCAGTTTCAGGACCGATGTGACGCCACAGTTCCAGCATGAATGCTTGTACGAAGCGCATTACTTCGGCATTTGACTTTCCACGAGGAGAGAAGTCGGAACCACCTTTACCACCACCCATCGGCAGCGTAGTCAGTGAGTTTTTGAATGTTTGTTCAAAGGCAAGGAACTTCAAGATAGAAAGGTTTACAGATGCATGGAAACGGATACCGCCTTTGTAAGGACCGATCGCGTTGTTGTGCTGAACACGGTAACCCATGTTGGTCTGAATATTACCTTTATCATCCATCCAAGTCACGCGGAACGTGATATACTCTATCAGGAATACACAAACGTTCGATCAAGTTTACTTTATCAAACTCCGGGTGTTTGTTGTATTCTTCTTCAATAGTAGAAAGTACTTCTTCTACTGCTTGATGATACTCCGGTTCATTGGGAAATCTTCTTTTCAGATCGTCTAATACCTTTGCTGCATTCATAATCTTTTTTCTTAATTGGTTGATATAAAAATAATGTGCTAATTTGACAATTTGCTCATGTGCCGCTCGACTATGTGCTTTTCTGCCGTATAGCAATTTGCACACTTGTATATGGGTACATCGGATTTTTATTTCCGGTTGCAAAAGTAAAAGATAAAAAATTGAACTGGCAAACATTTTATAAAGAAAAATGCGATAAAACATCAAATTTGATATTTTATCGCATTAAAAATAGGAAAAAAGATATTTATTTGTTCTTTTTGATCGACTTATAAACAGGAATAAATACTAATGCTGCCGAAATGACAAGCATTACTATCGTCATCCCGTCAATTCGTTCGGCTTTTGTTAGAACTAAATAGCAAAGCGCCAACCAAAGCAGGCTGATGCAAACTATTTGTGATTTGGATAACGGGCGTTTCATTTCACTCCTCTTTTCTTTTTGTCAACAATGGCGTCGATCACGGCTACGGCTGTGATATTCACAATGTCACGGACAGAACTTTCGAAATCGGTGAAGTGGATAGGTTTGTTCAATCCCATCTGGATAGGGCCGATGAATTCTGTATCCGGGTCCATTGCCTGCAACAGTTTGTAACCGGCGTTTGCTGAACTTAGATTCGGGAAAATCAATGTATTTACGTCTTTACCTTTCAGGCGGGTAAACGGATATTTGGTATCACGCAATTCGCGGTTCATGGCAAAATTAACCTGCATTTCGCCGTCGATAGCCAATTCCGGATATTCTTCCTGCATATGAGCAACTGCTTCGTGCACTTTCACTGGGCTACCTGCGGTATCAGCGCCGAAGTTAGAGTATGACAACATAGAGATAACCGGTGTGTGATTGAAGAAACGAACTGTTTTATCGGACAGTTTGGCGATATCAATCAATGTTTCCGTATCGGGGTGGCGGTTAATCAATGTGTCTGCCAGGAAGTAAGTACCTTTCTTGGAGTTCAGGATATGCATGGTACCGAAGTGTTTGAAGCCCGGTTGGATGCCGATCACTTCTTTTGCCACTTTGATCGTATTGCTATATCTTGTATAAAGTCCGGTGATGAATGCGTCTGCATCTCCTGTTTCCACCATCATCATACCGAAGTAGTTGCGTTCGAACATCTTGTCGTTGGCTTCTTCGTAGGTAAATCCTTCGCGTGCACGTTTTTCTGCAAGGATGCGGGAGTAACGCTCGCGACGGTCTGATTCGTCCGGGTGACGAAGATTGACGATTTCAATACCTTCCAGACTAAGCTCCATTTCTTCTGCCAGTTTTCCGATAGCTTCGTCGTTTCCTAATAAGATAGGATGACAGATACCTTCGGCTTTTGCTTCAACGGCAGCTTTCAGCATATTCGGGTGGATACCTTCGGCAAATACGACACGTTGCGGTGAGCGGCGGGCAGTATCATACAGTTGGCGGGTCAGTTTGGATTCGTAGCCCATCAATTCGCGCAGGTGAACACAGTAAGCGTCCCAGTCTTTGATTTCTGTGCGAGCCACTCCGCTTTCCATAGCAGCTTTTGCCACTGCGCAGGAAACTTCGGTGATGAGGCGTGGATCTACCGGTTTCGGGATAAAGTATTCCGCACCGAAAGAAAGGTTGTTTACGTGGTAGGCTGCGTTGACTACATCAGGTACCGGTTGTTTTGCCAGGTTGGCAATAGCGTGTACGGCCGCAATCTTCATTTCTTCGTTGATTGCTTTAGCTTGAGTGTCCAAAGCACCACGGAAGATATATGGGAAACCGATTACATTATTAATCTGGTTCGGATAGTCGGAACGTCCGGTAGCCATCAGTACGTCAGGACGTGCTGCCATGGCATCTTCGTAAGAGATTTCCGGTGTCGGGTTGGCCAATGCGAATACGATGGGCATCGGAGCCATGCTGCGTACCATATCTTGACTCAACACATTTCCTTTTGACAGGCCGAGGAATACATCCGCGCCCTTGATTGCTTCTTCCAGTGTGTGGATATCTGTGCGGTCAGTTGCAAAATATCTTTTCTGTTCGTTCAGATCGGTACGTGTCTTGCTGATAACGCCTTTACTATCCAGCATGACAATATTTTCGAGGCGAGCGCCCAAAGATACATATAATTTAGTACAAGATACTGCGGATGCACCGGCACCGTTCACGACGATTTTCACATCCTCGATTTTCTTTCCTGCCACCTGCAAGGCATTTACCAAACCGGCGCTGGAGATAATAGCAGTACCGTGCTGGTCGTCGTGCATTACAGGAATGTCTAATTCTTCTTTCAGGCGACGTTCGATTTCAAAACATTCGGGCGCCTTGATGTCTTCCAGATTGATACCTCCAAAGGTAGGAGCGATTGCTTTCACTGCCGCAATGAATTTCTCCGGATCTTTCTCGTCTACTTCGATGTCGAAAACGTCGATACCGGCATAGATTTTGAAAAGCAGCCCTTTACCTTCCATTACAGGTTTGCCGCTTAATGCGCCTATATCGCCCAGTCCGAGTACGGCTGTACCGTTAGAAATAACAGCTACAAGATTTCCTTTAGCTGTATACTTGTATGCATCCTGCGGGTTCTTCTCAATTTCGAGACAAGGTTCTGCTACACCGGGGGAATATGCGAGTGATAAGTCGGTTTGAGTACTATAAGGTTTGGTAGGCACTACCTCAATCTTGCCGGGTTTGCCCTGTGAGTGATAGAGCAAAGCGGCTTCTTTCGTTATTTTAGCCATGGTATATATGTAATTTGTTAATAAGTTATCAATTGGCTGCAAATGTAGGAATAAAAGTTAGAAATTGTTGCTGTTGATTGGTAATTTCTATTAATTTTATAGCAAAATGGCTGAATTTATGATATGAGATACATAGGATATGCATTTATATCCTATTCTTTTTTAAAAGCTTAGATATTGATTTATTGAAATTTTAACAAGCGCTTTGGTTGTCGGCTTTAGTTATTTCGTTATTTTTGAGTCCATATATGATTTAACCTTATTTGATGATGATTACCACCCAACAACTTCAATTATTGAAGGAAGGAAATAAAAATGCTTTTGAAGCGTTGTATCGTGCATACAATGCTCGCATTTCCCCAAATATGGTGTATTATTACGTGAGACGCGAACTCCTACTTCAAAATTATGTGGATAAACTATCAAATGAATACTAAAATTCTTCTAGTTTGCTGATTTTCAGGGAAAATATGAAATAAACAAATGAGACAATTAACCGAATTATAACATTTTAAATAGCTGAATCAAAAAGTGGTTTCAACTGCTGATTCGCATAAAGATATAAGAGATAGGTGACTGGTTGGAAAAAAGTAGAGTTTATGCCGGATAGCTACGGCAGTTTGTTTTCGTAGCCGGATGGCATAAATTCTATTGATTATCAGTTCAATAAATATACAGATAAACAGTCTTCCTATTTTTCTTTTTATCTCCAAACAGTTCTTGTCAAAGAATACTTATTTGTGTTTCATAGGATAAACTACAGTTTCACCTCTTTCGTGAATACTTCCCCGAAACGATTCTTAACCATCACTTTGACAGACTTCGTACCTTTCGCAGGCTGTGCCCGGAAAAGATGCCGTGTATGATAGCCGGTTTTCTTTCCTTTCACCATGTTGATGTAATCCTGGTCTTCATCATCAAAAGCCTGCATGGCACCTTTCAATACTCCGTCTTCGTACCAGTTTACCGTATACGTTCTGTCCCAATCCCAGATGTTGGCTACCACATAGTCTTTCTGGCTTTCAAATTCTCCCGGCTTGTAGAGCCGGAACTGATAATCGGGAGAACAGCCTGTCGCTTTGTAACGCCACTTCACATCGTCACCTTTCACTTCTACCACCAGGTAACCGTTCGGCGCTCCGCAACGGTTCACGTGTCCTGCCCACCATGCACCGCAGGCAGCTCCGATATTATGTTCATAAATAGTAGGCGCAGGTTGCTGATTCTCATAGAAATGTGTGTGTCCCGAGAAAATATGAACCTGATACGGTCTTAATAGTTGGAAAAGCGCGTTGGCGTTGCGTGCATTTCCACCGGCCGATACCGTGTTGTTGGCTACCGGAGCGTGTACGTTCAGGAATACGGTGCTTCCTTCGGGCACATAACTTAAATCTTTTCTCAACCAGTCCAGATCTTCCGGTGTGAATCGTTCCGTGTATTTCTTATTACCATCGTAGTCGATGTCTTTCATTGCGATTACATGGATTTTTCCAATGTTGAATGAATAGTTGGCCGGACCGAACGACTGGTAATAATTCTGTTCCCCATATCCGTCTGCCGGATGATCCGTCTGTGTCATGGATTTGTAGAGCAGGTTGAAATCATGGTTTCCCATTAGTTGGAACATTGTGATACCTAAATTAGAGACGGCTTGCCGGTAAGGAGCATATAAGTTCATGGCATCCCACACAAGGTCGCCCAGTCCCATACCAATGATTTCGAAGTTCTTTAGCGAGTCGGCAGTCTGTTTCAGGTCGGGCACTGTCTCTGTGCGGAAGCGGTCCAGTTGCTTCTCGTTCCTCACTTGCGGATCGGAAATGGCGATATATACAAATTCATCTGCCGGCTTCTGCCGCTTGGTCAGAACGAAGTTGCACTGATTCTCGCTTTTCTTCGCATCCAAATATTGATAGAAGCCGTCGGCTACACCCTCTTTGGAAGGAAGCTCATAGTCTGCCGGAGTAGAGATGTAAACCATCGGATAACGTGCCGGATCGGTGTTCAAAACATAGTTTCCTTGTGCGTCGGTTGTTTTAAAATGCGCACCGTCAGTTACTACTACACCGCTGACAGGCTTACCTGTGTTATCTTTCACACTGCCTTTCACAACAGTTTGACCAAAAGCGGCAACAACATTTAGCTGGAGACATAAGATTGCCGCAAACAACATATTTCTATTACATACTTTTTTCATTGCTTATAACTTTCTTAGAGTGACTTGATTGAATAATGCGATAATCTCTTTCGGTTCGTCTGCCGACTTTACAGCCTCTTCGAAAGACTTGCTGTTATCGTCGAAACACATCACATTGGCACAATCCAGAATGTGTGCCATGTTGGATGTAGCAACTTCCCGGCTCACTTCTTCCTTTTTCAGTGCCTTTTTATAATATTTGTTCACCTTGTTGACTGCCTTGTAAATGGAAGGCTTCAAAATCTCAACGGAAGAATCAGTGAATCCGATCGTTACATCATACTCGTGCGTGTAATTCTGGATGAAAGTATTCCATTTTCCGGTAATGTCACTACCTAGATAATGTTCCGTTTCAAACACCGGTTTAGTTGTCGGAATCTCTCCATATACGTCGAATATAAATGTAGCTTTGGTTCTTCCCTACGGGAGTCGCTTCTTTCTCTGCTCTATTTTCTGCTGTATTTCCTACCGTATTCTCCGCAACGTTTCTTGAAACATTTCCTTTCCGCGGATATTTTCGTTCATGGCAAGTTCTCCTTTCTGTGCCATTGCTGTCATTGTTATATATAACATGACAGCCATACTGATAATTTTCTTCATACACATTGAATTTTAAATTTATGGTTGATACATTTCTTTATTTGCCATATTCCGTTATTGTTGCCACATTAATCGAATATTAAAATCATCACCTCCCATATTCTGCTTAGCAGCCTGATAGTTTTTCAGGTTGGTGCGTTGCAGGGCAGCCGGATATTTGAAACGTTTGGGCATTTGGTTGTTGGCATTCGCGATGCCGGGTCCTACGGGCAACACAGGAAAGCCGGTACGGTTATATTCGAACCACTGCTGATAGTCGCAGAAGAACAGTGCGACGAATTTCTGGTTCATGATACGTTCCAAAGTATCGTCATAAGCTGCTTCCGGATTCTCAAAGTAATTGTCGGGCAATACCTGTCCCCACTGTTCGATAGCTGCCTGCACTCCTTTCTGATACGCTTCTTTGGCAGCGTTGCTTCCTCCGTCGATCACCTCTTTCTTCAGTAGTTCCGCTTTGATAAATTCAACTTCGGCATAAGGCATCATGGCAAGTTTCATGGGAGCTTTCGCCATTTCTTGATTCAGTCCCGAAGCCGTGATAGAGGGCAACGTCTGATAACCGCTGGGCAAGCCTACATAATCCTTTGTCTGGTCGGGTAGAGTGACCTGCGTTGCATACACTTGCAGACGAGGGTCGTTCCATCCTTTTAGCAGGTCGACAAAGAACTCGGAAATCTGAACGTATGAAGTGAAATCCTGCGGCCGGGTGAGCGGAGCTTCCTGCGGATAAGTTCCGCTGATGGCAAGCAGGGCGGCGTCATCGTTCGATTCGAATACCGGATAGGTGGCGGGATCGGTTAGCATCGTGCGCAATTCCTGTTTTGCGTTGAACTCCGGAACGTCGATCACGCGGAGCAATGCACGCAGGCGGAGCGAGTTGCAGAACTTCTTCCATTTCTTTATACCGGTTGCATCTCCTTTAGACGTGTTGTATAACATTTCGCCCGATTGGTTGTAGATCAGTCCGTTAGCTTCGTCAAACAGTTCGTTTGCCGTTTTCAGGTTGTCGATAATTTGTCGGTACACTTGTTGTTGGGTGTCGAACTTCGGTGCGAGTATTCCTTCATCGGCAGAGCAGGCTTCGCTCATCGGGACGTCACCGAAAGCATCGGTTAGAATCTGGTACAGCCAACTTTGCAGTGTGAGTGAGATGGCGTCATAATTGGGTTGTTTGGAAGCCTCCGGGAGTTTTTCGGTGAGACGCGTCATCTCTTTGGCGTTATTGATCCATTTATAAAAGGTAGTCCATGTGCCGTCTCCCTGGCTGTCCGTCATATACCACCATCCGACACCGTTAGTGCTGGAAGTAGATACAGCGCATTGCATCAGGTCGTAGGTGTAGTTGTTGTAGAGTTTCCAGTTGTAGACAGACGTTTCGTAGAGAATCGGGTTGAGCAGCGTGCCGGGATTCACCTCGTCCATGCGGGTGGGGTCCGTATTCAGTTCGTCGAAGCTGGTACAGGAGGTTGTACAGAGTGTTCCGCACACTATTATTCCTCCTGCTATATTCTTTAAAAAATTATAGGTTTTCATGAGTCAGTGTTTAAAAAGATAAGTTAATATTCAATCCGAAAGTACGTGCCGTAGGCAGTGAACCCGTTTCTACACCCGTTACCATCGAACTTCCGTTGAGGGCGGCAGATTCGGGGTCAAATAAAGGATAATCCGTGATGCAGAACAAGTTACGTGCATAAAATGCTATCGATGCTTTGCTGAAAGGAGTTTTCTTCGGGGCAATCATATACATTCCGTCCTGTGGTGAAAGTCCGTCGGTGGCAATGCGCGGATCATCTTTCGACATATAAAATTCCGTTCCCGGCAGGCGTCCGTTCAGGGTATGTGCCAGTTTTCCCTGTTCCGTCATTTTGTGGTGAGAGTGCGAATACATTTTTCCTCCCACCTGTCCGTCGAGCAGGACGCTAAGAGTAAAGTTTTTGTAGGAAAATTCGTTATACAATCCGGCTTTCCATTTCGGATAGGCTGTGGCTACGTATTCAATCTCTCCCGAACGTTCGGGCAGTCCGTTGTCGTTGATGACAACGTTTCCTTCCGGGTCGCGCACCAGTTTGTAGCCCCAGAGGTCGCCTGTCGTACCTCCCACGCGTCCGATGATGGAGACGTTGCCGATACTGCTGATTAACTGATTCTCGTCTGCCCCTTCCGCCAGCGAGATAATCTTGTTTTCGTTTTTAGACCAGGTAAAAGTGGCGTTCCAGCGGAAATCTCTGCTGACTACCGGGGTAACGTCCAATTGGATTTCATAACCACTGAAGGAACTGTAAGGCTGGAGCTGTTTCACATTTTCCTGTCCGGTACGCCACATCGGGCGCAGCCAGTCGAGGTTGACATTCGGATTCTGGAAGATGAGGAAGTAAGAGATGGAGTTGCTGTTATATCCCAGGGCAGGCGTATTGTTGAGCTTGCGGTAGGTATAGCTCGATTTAAAATTGATGCGCAGTGCCCGCGAAATCTGTTGTTGGGCGGAAATCATGGCAGTGATGCGCTGGAAACCTGTATTGGGAAGAATCCATTCGTTTTTGGTGTGGGTGATGGAAGCCCGCACGCTGCCCCGGTCGGATTTTCCGGTCAGGGCTACGGAGTTGGTAATTGTGTAGCCCGTCTGGAACAAATCCTTGCGGTTGTTTTTATACGCTACCCAGGGAGTCGCTTCGGAGGCACGTCCCTGTGTCACCGGATCATATTGGTAGAATTTCCTGTTGGCATCGAAACGTGCTCCGTATGCGCTACTCGTTCCGCTGGTGCTTGCGTAGCTGCCGTCTTCCGCTTTTCCGTAGGAGTAGTATGGTTCGCCCTCATAGATGGACCCTGCCGGACCGATGTTACTCGGCAGTCCCTGTCCGAATTCATACTGATAATCCGGCCACCTCATCACATCGTCTATGCTGAAGTTACCGCTATAAGATACGCCGATACCTTTGGGTGCGCCGGCTCCCGATTTCGTAGTCACCATAATCACGCCGTTGGCTGCACGCGTACCGTACAGAGCCGTCGCGCTGGCTCCTTTCAGTACTTGTATGCTTTCGATATCATCCGGATTGATGTCGGAGAATCCGTTACCGTAGTCCACGGAAAGCTCACTGTTGGAACCTGCACCGTAGGCAACTCCCGGATTGGTCATCGGGCTACTCATCGGTACACCGTCCACTACCACTAATGCATCGTTCCCGTTCTGATTCAGCGAGACGTCTCCTCGCAGAGAGATGCGGCTCGAATTGAGCGGACCGCCGGAAGAGATAACGCTCAATCCGGCCAGGGAAAACGCATGAGTGCTAATTATTTAATAATCAATAGTTCCCTTCTCTTCTCAAAACATATTTAATGGCAATACTCTTGTATATCTAATAATAAATAAAGTCTTCCTAGTTACTTTTCCTCA